>Ga0208045_1000086_pt1 | contig 44700 bp, 47 predicted proteins | sample PL_2010_200m_FD_184160 | JGI IMG/M metagenome (GOLD analysis project Ga0208045, IMG submission 184160) | Freshwater microbial communities from Powell Lake, British Columbia, Canada to study Microbial Dark Matter (Phase II) - PL_2010_200m... | ecosystem: Environmental > Aquatic > Freshwater >...
TTATAAAGATAACCAGATAAAAATCTATACCTATTTTTTAATTTAGTATCATTACCTATATTTTTACCAGCGCTGATTCTGCTCTAAAATGAGGGGGAAAGTAATGATCAGTAAATTTGAGCGGATCATGACCAGAGATCAGGCTAAAAAGATAGACCGGAAGGCTCAGGAAGGGTTTGGTATTCCGGCTATTATTTTAATGGAAAATGCCGGCCGGGGCGTAGCTGAGGAAGCGCTGAAGATGATCAAGGATAAGAAGGCTAGGGTTGCCGTATTTTGCGGTAAAGGTAATAATGGCGGGGATGGATTCTGCGCAGCCAGACATTTATTGGCAGCCGGCATCAAGCCGGATATATTTTTAGTCGGTAAGGTTTCGGAAGCCAAAAATGAAGCGAAGATTAATCTGGGTATCCTTCTTAAGCTTAAGCAGAAGATAATTGTAGTTAATGAAGGCAGCTTAGGCTGGCTAGGGAGAAAAATTGCAAAATATAACTTAATTATCGATGCGCTCTTAGGAGTAGGGTTACAAGGAAAAGTAGGTGGAGCTTACGGCGGTTTAATTAATTTAATTAATAGATCAAAAGCATATGTCTTATCTATAGATATTCCGTCGGGCTTAGATGCTACGAATGGTAAGGCCCTGGGCTCTTGTGTAAAAGCAGATCGGACAGTTACTTTTGTATCTAAAAAACGCGGTATGGTTTTAGGGGAAGGATATAAGTATTGCGGTAATATCGTAGTTAAGGATTTAGGCCTGCCATTGTAGTCGGTGAAAAAGCCTGTTGGATAATTATATATCTGGGTTGATAATTTTTGTAATAAGAAGTATAATGCAGGGAACTCAAGATAGGAGGTAGAGGATGGCAGTAGAGAAGATAAATGAAAAATATAGATGTAATGTTTGCGGTAATGAGGTAATAGTTACAAAGGTAGGGGGAGGAGAATTAGTTTGTTGTAAAAAACCAATGGAAAAAATAGAAGGGTAAAGGTAGAAATTATGGCTAAATCAATCAAAAGTACAAAAACAGAGAAGAATTTGCTGGCGGCTTTTGCCGGAGAATCACAGGCCAGGAACAGGTATACTTATTTTGCTTCTGCGGCCAAAAAAGAAGGATTAGAACAGATTTCCAATATTTTTATGGAAACCGCAGAGAACGAAAAGGAGCACGCCAAAATATTTTTTAAACATCTTGAAGGCGGGGATGTCCAGATCAGCGCAATCTATCCTGCCGGGGTAATCAGAGAAACCAAGTCCAATCTAGAGGCTGCGGCTGCCGGCGAGAATATGGAGTGGACAATTATCTATCAGGATTTTGCACAAGTTGCCAAGGATGAAGGTTTTCTAGAGGTGGCACGTTCTTTTGAACAGGTGGCCAAGGTGGAAAAATTCCATGAAGCAAGATACAGAAAATTGATTAATAACGTTAAAAATAGCGAGGTATTTAAAAAGAATTCTGCGGTAAAATGGCATTGCCGTAACTGCGGTTATGTTATGGAAGGCCAGGAGGCGCCCAAGGAATGCCCTGTGTGTAAACATCCGCAGTCATTTTTCGAAGTTTTAGCAGAGAACTATTAGAGGGATAAAACAAAAACAGAAAGGAGATAGCGATGGTGAAGAAGTTAATAATCGTGTTGGTGTTATCGGTAATGCTTTTACCGCTGCAAGCCGCATTTTCAGAACAGAAAGATATTACCAAAGATCAGGTAATTAGTATAGCGACATTGGCGGCTAAAGGCGAAGGGTTAAAAGTCGAAGAGGCTGAAGTGATTTACGATGAAGGCGGTAAACTTTGGCTTGAGAAAGCAGGATTTGTTAGCTTAGAGGACCAATCCCCTAACCACGGTATTCTGAAAAAAGGATTCCTAAAAAACTACTTGATAGTTTATTTTGATTTTAAGGAACCAATTAACGATGCCTGGGTCTTTGTTGATAAAGATACCGGGGAAGTGCTTTCAGTTTATAAAGAATAAGAGGAAATTTATAGGAGTTCATTCTTTAAGAAAGGCGGCTGGTTCAAATAAACATTGCCGCCAGCGAATTTCTTATGCCCGAACGTAATAAAAAAAACAAAAGTAGAAAAACCGGCAAAATAATCGATTGTCTTGAATGCGATACCCAGGCGGATTGCTGTAAATTTGGGGCATGGGCGGATTTAGAGGAAGCCAAAAAGATCGTAACTCTGGGTTTGAAAGGGGAATTTTTCCAGTTAGAAAAGGACGATGATTTTCCTTCCGGTTATAAAATCGGGACCAGTTATGAAGATGACCCCTGTTCCTTTCTTGATTCCGATGGCCTTTGCTCCATTCATAAAATCGGTTATCACCTTAAGCCGAGCGCCTGCAGGGATTTTCCTTATGAGGACAATAAGGTATCCCCTTTTGCGGATGTATTGTGCACTTTATTTAAATCCAGGATAAAGAATAAAAATAAAAAATAAAACCAGGGACGGTTCTCAACTCAAAGCGAAAGTGTCCCCTATCTTAGGGGTATTTCCCGGTTGGCTTAAGAACCGTCCTTTTTACGTAAATAAAATTAATGCCGATGATTAAAATAGGTTTATGAAGACCGAAAATATTTTCAGTTTTTCAAAAATTGCCTGTCCGATATGCGATGAAAAAGCTTTCTCTGACGTCACTATCAGGCCTGATTCGGGAAGTATAGTGCGCTGCTTAAGCTGCGGGCATATTTATCTTAATCCACCAATAGAGGATAAGGTGTTAACTGAAATCTTTGAGAAATATTATGTCTATAGAAGTGACGAAGCGTTTATGGAAATTATTGAAGGTTGGTTTACTGATCCTAAAGGGCCGTACCAATATGCCTTAAAATTTGTTTTAGCCGATAAGGGATTTAACGGGAAGAATGTCCTTGAGGTTGGCTGCGGTGCCGGTAGATTCCTTGCTGAATGTCGCAGATACGGGGCAATTGTTACTGGGATAGACCCTAGCCTTACTGCTTGGTGCCTGGCCAAGAAATATTTTGATATTAACCCGATCACGAAGACTCTCCAACAGGCCGTAAAAGAGGGTGATTTGCCGTTTTCACAATTCGATTTTATATTTGCCTTCGAGGTAATCGAGCATGTTAAAAGGCCAGGTGCTTTTTTGCTTAGCCTCTCTCAATTATTAAAGCCCGCGGGCCTCTTATTTATTTCTACCCCTAATTTCGGTCTATTCTATCAGATGGGTAATGCTGCTGCGGCTGTGGCTGGATATTTTGAGCATCTGCACTATTTTACTTGCGGGACCCTGGCAGACTGCCTTAGGCGCTATAACTTGCAGCCAGTAGATATGGTGACTACTAATATGTTGAATTACGGGGATAGGCAAAAAATTATGCTCAGTAAGAATCGTTTAATAAGCTTTATCTGGAAGGCTGTGCGCAGAATTACCTTTATTTCTGCCTTAAAAAATGTTATATTTAAGAAGTTGGCCAGGCATAAAGAAGCGATAGACTTGGATTGGGAGAATGGCAATAATATAGTTTCGATTTGTCGCAGGCAATAAATATAGCATTACGATTATTCTTTAGGGGAGGCCGATAGCTATGCAATTCGATGATCTTAAAAAAGAAGTAAGGGGGATTTCGTTTGATGCCTTACGTATGGATTGCGATAATTATTTTGAGGGAGTAGTTTTAAAAGATGAACTCAATAAGCTTACGGCTAAACTGGAAGCTTTTTTTGGCTCACCTGCCTGGCCTTCCCGCAACAGGATGCCTTATCAGGCCCAGGAAGTGATAAATGGTTTCGGCGGTATCATGGCTGGCCAGACCCTTTATTTCTGGAATCAAGGTAAGGATGCAGTGGCAGCTATGCTCTGGCCATGGCAAGATGGCCAACGCACCACAATCAAGATTATTCTGAAATAACTCCTGACAATAATCAACAAGTAATAAATAGGAAGATAAATGGTTAGCTTAACCAATAAAGGATTACTAAGTTGGATAAAGTGCGGTTGTAAACGGTTTTTATTCCCGGGCTTAGATTTACATACCAGGTACCGCTATAGATTCCTGCCGAAATTTTTCAGAAGCGGATTAATCGATACGCTCGATACCGGTTCAGGGAACGGATATCTTTCCTATGCTGCTTATAAATTAGGTAACCGCGTTTTAGGGATTGACAGTAACTCTAGGTTAATTGAGGGTGCTGGAGAATATTTTAATAAAATAGGGACTGAACAAAAGCGGCTTAGCTTTGAAACATGCAACCTTTATGATTTAGCGAAGATTAAAGGTAAATTTGATCAGATTATCTGTAGCGAGACACTTGAGCATATCCGGGATGATCGACTTGTGATTCGCTACTTTTATGACCTTCTGCGTCCGGGAGGAATATTGCATCTTTGTTGTCCTTTTGCCAAGCATCCCATTAATAATCTGGGCCGTGTTAATAGGCCAGAAACAGAAGGCCATGTCAGAGATGGTTATACCTTGGAGAGTTATCGTTTACTCCTAGAGCCGGTAGGATTTAAAATTATGGCGACTGCGGGGTTAGGATCGCCGTTAATGATAGGGGTTGCCGAGAAGCTGCGTCTTCTCCGAGGGAAATTCGGCGATCTGGTTGCCTTTCCGTTTTTTTTGCTGTGCTGGCCGCTGCAGATTTTTGACTATCTTAATCCTCCTGTGCCGTATTCACTTTATGTTCAGGCAGTCAAGACAGCCGATTAGAAACTATATTGTCTTAATCTGTAAAATAATCGAGTTATGAAAAGATTAGACGTAGGTACCCAGATCCGTTACTTAAAAGGTATCGGTCCGAAAAAAGCCTTGCTTTTTCAGAAACTGGGCATCCATATCATAGACGACCTGCTCTATTATTTTCCCCGTCGATATCAGGACCGCAGTAGCTTTACTACTATTTCTAAACTTAAAGAAGGTCAAATACATACGATCAAAGCAAGGGTTTTGGCAAAGGGTGGCCGCAATTCCTTCCGCAGAAAAGGTTTCAGTATTACGGAGGTGGCGGTAGGTGATGCAAGCGGTAGGATCTCCTGCGTCTGGTTTAACCAGCCTTACCTGAAAGATTATTTTAAGGTTGGGCAGTCTTTGGTATTATACGGTAAGATAGAGCGTTACGGAAATCAACTGCAGATGAGCTCTCCTGAATTCGAAATAGTTATTGAGGAGGAGGGGGAATCTTTGAATACCGGCGGGATCATCCCGGTATATTCTCTGCCCGAAGGGTTGACCCAGCGCTCCTTCCGTAGTCTGGTTAAGCGTTGTTTAGATGAATGCCTGCCGAGCCTGAAAGATTTCTTGCCTTACGATATACGCTTGCGCAACAAATTGCTGAATCTGGCGCAAAGCCTGATTAATATCCATTTCCCGGTAGAGTTAGGATTGCAGAAGCAAGCATACCGGAGGTTGGCTTTCGAGGAGTTCTTTCTTTTTCAGATCCCCCTGGCGCTGAGGAAATTAAAAAGAAAAGAAAAGGTCGGTATCGCACATAAAGTGGATGGGGGGCTCGCTGAGGCATTTATTGATACGCTCCCTTTTAAATTTACTTCTTATCAGGAAAAGGTGATCGCTGAAATCAAAGCTGATATGGCTAAACCAACAGTTATGCAACGGTTGCTTCAGGGTGATGTTGGTTCTGGAAAAACAGTAGTGGCTGCTGTCGCCAGTCTTTTTGCCGTACAGGGAGGGTATCAAGTTGCTTTTATGGTTCCTACGGAGATTTTAGCTCAGCAGCATTACGAAAAAATCTGCAGCCAGCTGTTGAGGTTGCGGTCGCATAACCGGAAGATAAAACTTGGCTTTTTGGCAGGGTGTCTTAGTAATAAAGAAAAACAAGCGGTTTATCAGGAGATCAAGGGAGGTAAAATTGATATAATCATCGGTACGCACGCCTTGCTTGAGGCAGATATTGCTTTTAAGAATCTGGGGTTAGTTGTGATTGATGAGCAACATAAATTCGGAGTCGGTCAAAGGGCTTTGCTTTCCGGCAAAGGTCTTAATCCCGATATCTTGATTATGACTGCCACTCCTATTCCGCGCACTCTGGCGATTACGATCTACGGGGATCTTGACGTCTCGGTTATTAAAGGGCTTCCGCCGGGCCGCAAGCCGATTAAGACCGTACACTTTAACCAGGAGGAGAAGGGAAAGGCCTATCTAATTGCCAGGGAGCAACTTCTGCGCAGAAATCAGGTTTATATTGTTTATCCGGTAATTGAAGAGTCATATGCTTTAGATATCGCAGGTGCCACCAAAATGTATAACCAATTTAAAGAGGGTGAATTTAAAGAATTCAAGCTGGGGCTTATTCACGGGAAACTAAAAGAAGATGAGCAGAATCTGGTTATGGGGCGCTTTAAGCAAAAGTCGCTGGATATCCTGGTTTCTACTACAATCCTGGAGGTAGGGATAGATATATCCAGCGCAACATGTATGATTATCGAGCATGCGGAGCGTTTCGGGCTCTCGCAGTTACATCAACTACGCGGTAGAGTCGGCAGGGGGGCTGAAGAATCATATTGCCTGCTTATTTCCCGGGCCCAGACAGAGGAAGCTAAGAGGCGGCTTCAGGCAATGGTGGAGTACGGCGACGGATTCAAGATCGCCGAGGAGGATCTAAGGATCAGGGGGCCGGGGGAATTTTTTGGGGAGCGGCAACACGGGCTAGCCGAACTAAAGATCGCTAATCCATTAACTCAGATGCAGCTGCTTAAAAAGGCAAGGGAAGAAGCGATAAGGCTGGTCAATAATGAGCCCTGCTTAAGTGGTAGGCAGAGCCTTCTTTTAAAAGCTAAGCTTATGCAACGTTTTCCGGAATACGAGAAGTTGATGGTGGTGGGATAGTTCAGCTATCAGCTTTCAGATGAAGACTGATGACTGATAGCTGACGACTGATAACTGAAAGATATGCGAATAACCACAGGTCTTTATAAGGGCAGGACGCTGGTAATGCCAAAAGGTATCCGGCCTACGCAGGATAAAGTCAGGAAAGCCCTTTTTGATATCCTGGGGGATATTGAGGGTCTTTTTTTCTTAGAGCTGTTTGCGGGATCAGGAGCTGTTGGTTTAGAAGCAGCATCGCGCAAGGCAAAGAAGGTTATATTAGTAGAGAGTAATCGCGATTGCCAGATTGCAATCACAAAAAATATCACTGGTTTAAAGGCAGATAACTGTATTCTCTACCCTCAGGAGGTAGGGGTTGCCGTAGCCAGGTTAGATCAGAAAAAGGAGAGGTTCAATCTTATTTTCCTTGATCCTCCATATACCAAGAGTCCGGACTCCCACCTTTGTGATAAAATAGATAAGGCTAATCTGAAGCTGGCGGATAGGGGGTATAGCGTTTCGTTGGCCCTTCGGCTGCATTCAGGGTCAACGAGTGCTGGCGAAGGGGATTCGTTATCAAAAAAAACCTTGCAAATGCTGGCAGCTTATGATATATTAGCCCCCGATGGTTTTATAATTATTCAGCATTTTAAAAAAGACAATCTCCCAGAGTCCCTGGGAGAATTAATTTTAGAGAAGCGCAAGCGTTACGGGGACACCCATTTATCGTTTTATAGAAAAATTGTGTAATGTTTAATGTGTAACGTGTAATGCAGATATATATAAAAAAATAGCTTTTGACTTAACGCATTACACTTTACACGTTACAGAGATATATTTATCAGAAAAGAGTAAGGATGTGCCAGGTAGCGATATATCCCGGAAGTTTTGACCCAGTCACCTACGGCCATATTGATCTAATCAAAAGGGCGCAGGAGATATTCCAAGAGGTAATTGTTGCAGTTGCGCACAATCCACATAAGAAGCCGCTCTTTAGTATTAAAGAGAGGGTAGAGATGCTTAAAAAAGCCACTAGAGATATAGAAGGGGTTATCATTGACGACTTTGATGGCTTGGTAGTTAATTATGCGCGTAAAAAGAAAGCTAAAGTTCTCATAAGGGGACTGCGTATGCTTTCGGACTTTGAATATGAATTTCAAATGGCTTTGACTAACCGCAAGCTTGCCGCGGATATCGAGACTATTTTTTTAATGCCGCAGGAATCCTACAGCTATCTTTCCTCTAAGCTCTTAAAAGAAGCAGCTTCTTTAGGCGCTGACTTGTCTTGTTTTGTGCCGGATTTCATAGAGAGAGCGCTTAAAGACAAGTTGCGTCAGACGCGGTGAAAATAGATACAATTAAGATTCCCTATGAGGGGTTGACTCTAGAAGAAGATTTAAAGGCTCAGGCCTTGGCTCTAGAGCAGGAAGGCGCAAGGTTCCTTCAACCGATTAAGGTGAGGGCCGAGATTTATAAGATTACCAATGCCGTTACAGTAGATTTATCGATTGCCGCAGCGATATATTTTGATTGTAGCCGTTGCCTTAATGAATTTAAGGTAGATTTTAAAAGAGAATTACGCCTGAATTATCCGGTTGAGAGGTTAAGCCAGATCATCGACTTGGATGAAGATATCCGGCAGGAGATTATACTGGCTTTCCCCTTTAAACCGCTATGCGTAAAAGATTGTAGGGGGCTTTGCCCTAAATGCGGCGTAAATCTCAACAACGAAAAATGTGAATGTGGGATTGTGTAATGTTTGATGAGTAACGTGTAATGCAAATGTATATAAAAAATAGAAAATAGCTTTTAACTTAACGCATTACGCATTACCTGCCTGTCGGCAGGCAGGTACATTATACTTTACACGTTACGCAGAGGTATAATTAAAGGAGGAAAAGTGCCACTACCAAAACGAAGACATTCTAAGGCGCGGGGACGCAAGCGCCGCACGCATTGGAAAATATCCAAAACTAATCTTATTCCCTGTCCGCAATGCAAGCAGCTCAAGCTTGCTCACCGGGTGTGCAAGGTTTGCGGTTATTATGCCGGGCGTCAGGTGATCGAAATTAAGGTAAAAGAAAAGAAAAAGAGGAGTTAACTTCGTTTTGCTCGTTTGTTTCGTTTAGTCAGTTTAGCTCATTAGACGGGATAACGAGCATAATGGGTATAAAAGGGGTATCACGAAAATATGAGAATAATCGTTGATGCGATGGGTGGGGATTATGCCCCGGATGTAGTGATTGAAGGCGTAATCGCTGCGGTAAAAGAATACAATATTGAGGTAGTTCTTGTCGGGGAGGAACCCAGGATGAGAGCTCTTCTTCAGAAGTTTAAATATAACGGTAATAGTATTGAGCTGCGTTCTGCCCAGGAGGTGATTGAGATGTCTGAGCCTGCGGCAACCAGCGTGAGAAGGAAGAGGGACTCTTCCATTGTGGTTGGTTTAGACCTGGTCCGGGATGGCTATGGGGATGCTTTTTTTAGCGCTGGCAATACCGGAGCTGTAGTTTGCGCTGCGACCTTGAGCCTAAGGACCCTGCCAGGTATTGAGCGTCCGGGGATCGGGTTGGTGTTACCTACCTTAAAAGGCATTTCCTTTATTATTGACGTTGGGGCAAATATCGATCCTAAGCCAAGCCAACTATTGCAATATGGTATTATGGCAGATGTCTATACCAGCCATATATTGAATAAACCTAATCCAACAGTCGGACTTTTAAACGTAGGCGAAGAAGAAGCCAAAGGCACTGATTTTGTCAAACAGACCTATGAACTTTTTGAGAAGAGCCAGCTTAATTTCGTCGGTAATGTAGAAGGCAGGGATTTATTTTCCGGAAAATGCGATATTATTGTCTGTGATGGGTTTGTGGGTAACGTTGCCTTGAAGGTTTCAGAAAGCCTGGCAGAGACTTTGCAGGTTTTCTTAAAAAGGTATATCTTAAAAGACCCGCTTGGTAAATTAGGCGCGTTTCTTCTGGGAAGAAGCCTTCTAAAGTTTAAAAAAGAAATAGATTATTCTGAATATGGCGGAGCGCCTTTGTTGGGGGTTAACAGTGTGGTGATCATCGGTCACGGCCGCTCCAATGTCAAGGCGATCAAAAACGCTATCCGTACAGCCAAAGAAGAAGTAGAGCGTAAATTTAACGAAAAGATTTTAGAGGCGATCAAAATTAAAGAGTAGGGCGATTGCTTTGATAAGCCTACGAATTGCTTTAAGTAAGGAGCTTTAGCTAAAATATGAAGAAAGTTGGTGTTATAGGGGTGGGTGAGTATTTACCTAAAAAGGTTTTGACCAATGCGGATTTAGAAAAGGTGGTTGATACCTCGGATGAGTGGATTACTACCCGTACTGGGATAAAAGAAAGACGTATAGCCCATAAGAATGAGGCAACTAGTGACCTGGCGGTTAAAGCTTCACACGAGGCTTTGGAGAACGCCGGATTGAAGCCCGAGGATTTAGAATTAATCATCGTGGCTACGATTACCCCGGATATGTCTTTTCCGGCTACCGCATCTCTTGTTCAGAGTGAGCTTGGCGCAAATAAGGCGGTCTGTTTTGATGTCTCTGCCGCCTGTGCGGGGTTTATTTACGCCTTAGCTATAGGACAGCAATTTATCGCCGGAGGCGCTTATAAAAATGCTTTAATTATAGGAGCAGAGACTCTTTCCAGGGTTACTGATTGGAAGGATAGGAATACTTGTGTTTTATTCGGAGATGGTGCAGGAGCTGCGGTTCTGGCAGAAGTAAAATCAGGAGGTATACTCTCTACATATTTAGGTTGCGACGGAACAAAAAGTGATCTGCTAAAGCTGCCCGGGGGTGGTTCGCGCATACCTGCTAGCCAAGAAACATTAGAAAAAGGGCTGCATTATTTGAAGATGCAGGGAAATGAAATATTCAAGCTGGCTGTAACGATCATGGCTGACGCAGCTCAGGTAGCCTTAAAACAGGCAGGCCTGGAGTGTAAGGATATTGATCTTGTTATTCCGCATCAGGCAAATATACGGATTATTATGGCCATGGCTAAGAAATTAAAGCTTCCGGAAGAGAAGGTTTACCTGAATATTGAGAGATACGGTAATATGTCTTCGGCTTCCACAGCTACTGCGTTCTGTGAAGCAGTTCAGGAGGGCAGGGTAAAAAAGGGGGATGTTATTCTCTTGGATGCTTTTGGGGCAGGGCTGGTCTGGGGGGCCTGTATAATCAAGTGGTGAAAAGCTTTGGGTCGATAGTCAATAGTCTATAGTCGATAGTGGTAATACAATAGACCATTGACCGTAGGCTATAGACCCGTATCGTTCGTTTCTCTAATTCTGATGGTAGGATATCTTTTTGCCGGACAGGGTAGTCAGTATGCAGGTATGGGGAAGGATTTATACGAAACCTTCCCGGAGAGTAGAGCAATCTTTGAGCGGGCGGATAAGGCTTTAGGGTTCTCTATTACGCAGCTTTGTTTTTCAGGTTCTGCCGAAGAGCTAAAATCAACAAATATATCTCAGCCAGCAATTCTAACCGTAAGCATTGCTGCTTTTGAAGCATTTAAGAAGAGGGTGGACATAAAGCCCCTCTTTATGGCAGGTTTAAGTTTAGGCGAATATACCGCTTTAATCGCTGCTGGCGTCTTCTCTTTGGAGGATGGTTTAAAATTAGTACGTAAAAGGGCAGAGCTGATGGAGGAGGCTGGCCGTAAGAGTCCCGGCAAGATGGCTGCGATATTAGATCTGCCTCTTGATAAATTAAAAGAGATCTGTTTAGCAAGCAGTGCAGAGATTGCTAATATCAATGCCCCTGGCCAGATCGTGATTACTGGTAGGAGTGAAGCAGTAGATAAAGCAAGGGAACTTTGCGTCCAGGCAGGAGCTAAGAAGGTAATTGAGCTCGGGGTTAGCGGAGGATTCCATTCTTCGCTTATGTTTGAGGCATCAGAAGGGTTAAGGGAGGCATTGGATTGTACGCCTATAAAATCACCCTCTATACCGGTAATAAGTAATTATACTGCTTTAGCTGAAGATAAAACCCAGCAAATAAGAGAAAATCTGATCAGGCAGATGTATTCTCCGGTAAGATGGGAAGAGTCAATGCGGTTTATCTTATCGCAAGGGGTTACTAAATTTTATGAATTTGGTCCGGGAAGGATTCTAAAAGAACTGATGCGCAGGATTGAACCTAAGGCAGAAGTAATAAGCATAGGGAAAAAAGAAGATTTGTAAGCTTTAAATAGGGCAGGTAGTAGTTAGTAGATAGTAGGTAGGGATCCGGTCTTTTTACCTAATGCCTATATGCTACCTACTATCTACTCTGTATTTTGGAGGGATTATGATGCGTCTTGAGGATAAGGTAGCTTTAATTACTGGGGGAGCTAGAGGTATAGGCAGGGAGATTGCGTTTTTATTTGCCCAGGAGGGCGCAGATATAATAGTGGCAGATGTCAATATTGAAGAGGCAGAGAAGACTGCCAAAGATATCCAGGCTAAAGGAATGAAGTCATTAGCATTAGCCATGGATGTTACTGACTATGCCAAGGTAGAGCAGGCCTTCAATAAAATCCTTGACAAATTTACAAAGGTTGATATATTAGTTAACAATGCCGGGATTACCAAGGATAATTTGATTCTGCGGATGAGCCAGGCAGAGTGGGATGCGGTGTTAAATGTGAACCTCAAAGGGACCTTTAACTGCTTAAAAGCCGTATCCAGAATCATGCTTAAGCAGCGCAGCGGTAAGATCGTGAATATCGCTTCGATCATTGGCATTATTGGTAATGCCGGACAGGCAAATTACTCTGCTTCTAAAGCAGGAATTATTGCGCTTACCAAAAGCGCAGCTAAGGAATTAGCCAGTCGTAATATCAATGTTAATGCTGTAGCCCCGGGTTTTATCCAGACTGATATGACAGCAAAGCTCCCTGAAGAATTAAAGCAGAAGATGAAGGAGCAGATTCCGCTGGACAGGTTCGGGAGTGCCCAGGATGTAGCGGCAACATGCTTATTTTTAGCATCAGAGGAAGCAAATTATATTACCGGGCAGACAATTGTAGTTGACGGTGGAATGGTAATGGTTTAAAGAGGGTATAACAAGGAGGAAAAAGAATGGCAGTGCAAGAGAAGGTCAAATCAATAATCGCAGAGCAGCTGGGAGTTAAGCCAGAAGAAGTTACTCCTGAGGCATCTTTTGTGGATGACCTGGGAGCAGACTCTTTGGATACGGTAGAATTAGTGATGGCCTTAGAGGAAGAGTTTGGTATTGAAATACCGGATGAGGATGCAGAGAAGATCACTACGGTCGGTGATGTGGTGAAATACATTGAAGAGAAAGCAGGTAATAAATAAATCCTTGATATAAATTATGTTTTGTCTTACCCCGCTTGTATTCTGGCGGGGTAAATTTTATGAGCAGGATCAGCCAAATGCAAGAAAAGAGAGTTGTGATTACAGGATTAGGCGTAATCAGTCCTTTGGGAAATGATACTGCTTCTTTTTGGCAGGGTTTAAAAGAAGGACGCTCGGGTATAGACAAGACTACTACTTTTGATGTTACTGATTATGACAGTAGGATTTCCGGAGAGGTAAAAGGGTTTAATCCTGAGCTGTACGGTATCTCTAAGAAGGATTGCCACAGGATGGAGAAGTTCGTACAGTATGCCTTGGCTAGTTCTTATCAGGCAATTAAAGACTCCGGGTTGGACTTAGAGAAAGAGGATAAGGAGCGTATCGGCGTCTTGGTTGGTTCAGGTATAGGCAGTTTGCGGATTATTGAAGAGGAACATAAGTTATTGTTAAAGAGTGGTCCAGGAAGACTTTCCCCTTTCTTAATCCCTATGCTTATCGTTAATGAAGCTTCAGGGCAGATTGCGATTGCCTATGGTTTTAAAGGTCCTAATTCCTGCGTCACTACTGCTTGCGCTTCAGGCAGCCACGCTATTGGGGATGCCATGCGGGTTATTCAGCGCGGCGAAGCTGATATTATGATTACCGGCGGCACAGAAAGCTGTATCGCGCCTTTAGGGGTAGGCGGATTTTGTGCCTTAAAAGCACTCTCTACGAAAAACGACCAACCACAAAAAGCCAGTCGTCCTTTTGATGCCCAACGCGATGGTTTTGTGATAGCTGAAGGCTGCGGTGTGGTAGTTTTGGAGTCATTAGAGCATGCCAGGAGAAGGAATGCCGCGATCTATGCTGAGCTGGTTGGTTTTGGCATGTCCTGTGATGCTTACCATATTACCGCTCCTGACCCTGATGGTCAGGGGGCTGCTTTAGCGATAAAGGCAGCGTTAAAGGATGCAAAATTGAAGCCTGAGGATGTTAGCTATATCAACGCGCATGGCACATCTACTAAACTTAATGATAAGGTTGAGACCATGGCTATTAAACTTGCTTTAGGTGACTACGCCAAGAAGGTTATGCTCAGCTCGACTAAATCGATGACCGGCCATCTTTTAGGGGCCGCAGGAGGCGTAGAGTTTGTGGTTTGCTGTTTAGTCATTAAAGATGGTATAGTCCCCCCTACGATCAATTATGAGTTTCCTGATCCTGATTGCGATTTAGACTACGTGCCTAACACCGCCCGCAAAACCAAAGTAAATGTTTGCCTTTCTAATTCTTTAGGCTTTGGTGGACAAAATGCCACCCTAGTAGTAAAGAAATATGAATAGGTATAAGCGGCGGTAAAAAAATCTTTAACTTTACCTATACCTTTGCCTATATCTTTTCCATAATCGTTAAATTATAAAAATGGGTTATACGATAGCAGAGAAAATATTATTGGCACATACGGCTAAAAAAGACCTAAAACCCGAAGAGTTCATTGAGGCTGATGTTGACCTGGCATTGGGCAATGATATTACAGCGCCTCTGGCAATTCTGGAGTTTAAAAAATCGGGGTTTAAAAAGGTATTCAATAAAAATAAAATTGCGCTTGTCCCGGATCACTTTACCCCGGCCAAGGATTTAAAGAGCGCCAATAATTGTAAGATACTCGCTGAGTTTTCCAAGGAACAGGAGATCAAGAATTATTTCGAAATCGGCCGTATGGGCATCGAGCACGTGTTATTGCCTGAGCAGAAAATAGTTTTGCCAGGGGATTTAGTCATCGGCGCTGATTCGCATACCTGTACTTACGGGGCCATAGGAAGTTATGCAGTCGGAGTCGGCTCTACGGATTTAGCGCGCGCTTTTATTGACGGTAAGTGCTGGTTTAAGGTTCCGCATTCGGTAAAATTTATATATAAAGGAAAACTAGGTAAATGGCTGGGTGGCAAGGACCTTATTTTATTTACCATCGGACGTATAGGCGTAGATGGGGCATTGCATAAAGCCATGGAATTCAGCGGACCGGTTGTCGATAGATTGGATATGGATAGCCGTTTTGCCATGTCTAATATGGCAATTGAAGCTGGCGCCAGGACCGGGATTGTTGCCCCGGACGAGGTTACTTTAAGATATGTAAGGCCTGCCCCGCGTAAATTTAAGCTCTATCATAGCGATAAAAACGCAGTTTATGAGAAAGTTTATGAATGGGATATTACGAAATTAGAGCCGCAAGTTGCCTGTCCGCACCTGCCCAGTAATGTCAGGGCTGTCGGCGAGCTCAAAGAGATAAAGTTAGATCAGGTGGTAATCGGCTCCTGCACTAATGGTAGGATTTCGGATCTAAGAGTAGCAGCGAAGATTCTTAAAGGGGGGAAAATTAAATCCGGATTAAGATTAATCGTAATTCCCGGAACGCAGAAAATTTACCTCCAGGCGGTAAAAGAAGGCCTGGCAGAAACATTTATTAACGCTGGGGGGGTATTTTTTACTCCTACCTGCGGGCCGTGTCTAGGTGGCCATACAGGTGTCTTGACAGAGGGGGAAGTGGCTTTGGCTACTACTAACCGTAATTTTATCGGCCGTATGGGCAGCCCGAAATCATTTGTTTATCTGTCTGGTCCGGCAGTAGCCGCAGCCTCGGCGATTAGGGGCAGGATTACGCACCCGGATTGTATTATGTAATGTGCCTACCTGCCCGTCCGGCAGGCGGGCCTGCCGGCAGGTAGGTAATGTGTAATGCTTAATATGAGAAGCCGATGATAATTAAAGGCAAGGTCCATAAGTTTGGCGATGATATTAATACCGACGATATTATTGCTGCCGAGTATTTGGTGCATACTGAGGCTGAAGAACTAGGCAAACATTGTTTTAAAAGCATCAGGCATGATTTTGTGCATAAGGTCAACAGGGGTGATATAATTGTTGCGGGAAAGAATTTCGGTTGCGGCTCATCGCGGGAACACGCTCCCTTGGCGCTTAAAGGATGCGGAATTGCCGCAGTGATAGCTAAGAATTTTGCGGCGATTTTCTTCCGTAACGCCATAAATATAGGTTTGCCGTTTTTGGAGCTGGATGAAGCAGGAGAGATTGAAGAAGAGGATTCCCTGGAGATAGATTTATCTACCGGTATCATCAAAAATTTAAGTAAAAACCAGATCTACCAAACAGAAGCTTTCCCAATATTCCTGCAGGAGATCGTAGAAGATGGGGGTTTGATCAACTATATTAAAAAGAAAGGCAAAGGTAAATAATAATGTATCGTATTGCGGTTATCCCCGGAGACGGAACAGGCCCGGAGGTTGTCCGGGAGAGCCTAAAGGTTCTAGCGGCAGCAGGCAGGAAATATAATTTCAAATACGAAACAAAAGATTTTGATTTTAGCGGCGAACGCTACTTAAAGACCGGCAAGACCGTTGACGAGAAAGATATCGAGGAAATAAAAAAGTATTCTGCGATTTTTTTAGGGGCAGTCGGCCATCCGCTTGTCAAGCCCGGTATCTTAGAGACAGAGGTCCTTCTAAAATTAAGGTTCTCTTTGGACCAATATATTAATCTCCGTCCGGTAAAACTCTACAATGATCAATTTTGTCCTTTAAAGGATAAGAAACCGGAGGATATTGATTTTGTGGTAGTGCGCGAGAACTCCGAGGGGCTCTATAAAGGGATGGGGGAGTTTAAGGAGGAGGGCACTGAAAACGAAGTAGCGATACAGGTTTCTTATAATACGCGTAAAGGGGTAGAGCGCTGCATTCGCTACGCCTTTGAATATACCCGTAAGCGCAATAAGAAGAAGAAACTCACGCTTTGTGGGAAAACCAATGTTTTAACTTATGCCTGGGATCTCTGGCAGAGGACTTTCAATGAAGTAGCTAAAGAGTACCCGGATATTACCACGGATTATGCTCATGTGGATGCTACGACTATGTGGTTTGTTAAGAATCCGGAGTGGTTTGACGTGATTGTTACGGATAATATGTTCGGTGATATTATTACGGATTTAGGGGCAATGATTCAGGGCGGTATGGGTATTGCTGCCGGTGGGAATATTAATCCGCAAGGCGTATCCATGTTTGAGCCTATTGGCGGGAGTGCTCCTAAGTATACCGGTAAAAATGTGATTAATCCATTGGCGGCAATATGCGCTTTAGGCATGATGTTGGAAAATATTGGTGAAGATAAAGCAGGCAAGGCAGTGGAAGAGGCGGTGATAAAAATCGTGAATACTAAATTAAAATCACTGGCAGCGGGCAAGATGGGGTATTCGACAACCGAAGTTGGGGATTTAGTGGTGGATAATTTATAATTATTAGCTATCAGTTGTCAGTCATCAGTTTTCAGCAGTGATTAGCTGATGGCTGAAAGCTGAGAGCTGATAGTTAAAGTTGATAGAGGAAGAAAATGTCCCGTGGCAATATAAGGGTTGTAGGGGAGATACGTAAATGAAAAAATATAACGTAGCGGTCATAGGCGTAGGCGCGGTAGGAATTGAGATGTTGCGAGTTTTAAGGCAGCGCAATTTTCCGGTTAACCAGTTACGTGTTTTTGCCCGTACTGGCAGGGATATCGAAGTGGATGGCCAGAAATATTCTGTGGAAGCAATTTCTCCCGAGAGCTTTAACGGAATAGATATTGCCCTTTTTGCTGGTACTGAAGGTGAAAAAGGGGCTGCAGTTACCTTTGCCCGGGAAGCAATCAAAAGAGGCGCGGTAGTTATCGATAACGGCGCAGACTTCCGTATGGATCCCAAGGTACCCTTGGTAGTGCCGGAAGTAAATGCCGCGGATGTCAAAAAACATCGTGGTATTATTGCCAACCCCAACTGTTCAACTATACAAATGGTGGTAGCCTTATCCCCTATACATAAAAAATTTGGGATTAAGCGGATAGTAGTAACTACTCTGCAGGCTTCTTCCGGATCCGGCAGGGCTGCGGTTGAACAGTTGAAACAAGAGAATATGCGGATTGCCTCCGGCGGATACGGGAATCTACAGGTAAACCTAGAGCATAAAGCCATGCCGCAGCAGTTAGCTTATAATGTATTTCCGCATATCGGAGGTTTTGCTGATTATGACTATACTAGCGAAGAGTGGAAGCTGGTCAAGGAAACCCATAAAATTATGCACGATAAGAAGATCAATATTTCTGCTACTACTGTCAGAGTGCCTATAAGGACCGGTCATTCCGAAGCAGTGTATATCGAGACCAGAAAGCCTTCAACACCGGAAAAAATAAGGAGTATCCTTGCTAAGTCGCCGGGCATTATTGTTATTGATAAAGTCGCGGAGAATCTGTATCCTATGCCCAAAGATTGCGAAGGTAAAGACGAGGTTTTTGTCGGCCGTATCCGTCAGGACCCATTCTTAAAGAACGGTTTGTGGCTTTGGGTAGTTGCGGATAACCTGCGTAAAGGCGCAGCTACTAATGCGGTGCAGATCGCTGAATGCGTAATATCAGGCTTACGATAGAGTACGACGGCACGGACTATTCCGGTTGGCAGGTTCAGAATAAACCCCGCACTAAAACCAGGGTCAACCACCCTAAAACAATCCAAGGGATAATCGAAACTGCTTTAAAGAGAATCCTTCAAGAGGATGTTAAGTTAATTGCCTCTGGCAGAACTGATGCCGGGGTACATGCCTTGGCTCAGGTAGCGAATTTTAAAACCAATTCAGATATTCCAGTTGTAAAATTGCGCTCGGCCTTAAATGGGATGTTGCCGGATGACATCGTAGTTAAAAACATAAGAGAAGTAGAGCTGGATTTTCACTCCCGCTTTAGCGCCAAATCCAAAACCTATCAGTACATCATTTTAAATTCGCCTTACCCCAGCGCCTTATTAAGGAGCAAGTCTTATTTTTTTCGCTTTCCTTTAAATATTACATTAATGCGTAATGAAGCAAAATGTTTATTAGGTAGGCATGATTTTCAAGCCTTCTGCGCCAGCGCCAGCGTTGTAAAAAGTACCGTTCGCGCTATAAAGCGTTTGAGCATTAAAGAATTACCCGGATATCGTTTAATATCCGTTGAAATAGAGGCCGATGGCTTGCTTTATAATATGGCAAGGAATATAGTTGGTACACTTCTTGAGATAGGCCGGGGTAAAATTCCTGAAGGGTATTTAAAAAAAATACTTGCCTCCAAAAACAGAAAACTTGCTGGACCAACTGCTCCGGCAAAAGGCTTATTTTTAGTTAAAGTCAAATATTAAAGCTATGTTAGAAAAATACTGGAAAGGATTATCTTGGGATTCTTGGGCTAAGTTTTTGCTTATTGCCTTCTTGACTTTGCAAGCGGCCAGATGGCCGCTCTTTCCGCAGTTTATGGATATCTACTATCATCTCTTGACTGCTTGGGGTTTTGTTCAGTCAGGAGGCTATACGGGTTGGGATTTTTGGGAGTATGCACCGGTGGGTAGGGTGCATATCTATCCACCTGTATTCCACCTCATCTTAGCAGCTTTAATGAAAGCAGGCCTCAATCAGATAATTCTGGCAAAAATCTTTGAGATGCTTATGCCAGTTGCCTTTCTTTCTACTATATGGTATTTAGTAAGGAGGCATTTTAACATGCGCCTCGGGCTTCTTGTCCTGGTTACTGCTTGTGCTTCCTTTTCTTTTTATCTATCACTGATCAACCATGTCCCTGCCACGCTAGCCTTTATTTTTGGGCTTCTGGCTATTGATCAATTGCTAAAGGGGAGATTTTTGTCTCCTTTGTTGTTACTGACATTATGTTTCTATACTCATATCGGCGTGTCCATATTTCTTGCTTTAACCTTTATGTTTTTCGGTTTATTTAACCAAGAATATAAAAAAAGAGTTTTTTTGATTTTAGTCGGTGCATTAATTTTGTCGTGCCCAATAATCTTTAAGCAAATAGTAAGTTTAAAATTCGTTACCATTAAAAAACTATTAGAGAAGTTAATCTCTGAATTTAAACCCCTGGAATATGTTTTTGCAGGATACGGCCTTTTTTTAAGTTATAAAAAGTCTAAGAAGTACTTGATTTTCCCGAGTTTTTTCCTAGCGAGTTTTATATTTTTTCCTTACCCATTTAGGTTTTTCTCTGCTGAGGGGTACTTGCCAATAGTTTTTCTTGCTGCTGTCGGATGGGAGGGGTTATTTAATTGGGCTGATACCCATAAAAAGCGCATAAAATACATAACGTTAATTTTAGTGTTGTATTTTTTATTGTCGCCAACCGTATTAATGTATATGCCTGAAGTAAAGAGTAAAGAGGCGAGTTGGAAAGTTTACCTTGCAGATTCAAGTTTTATGGGCATGCTTTTTCCTGAAAGGAACAAACGGCTGGCATCAACATCTCTTTGGTTTGACCGGGAGTATCTTTCTGCAGCGCGGATTATTAAAAATAATACAGATGAACGAGACATTATCTTCGCCAATTTATTCAGCGTTGGCACTTGTCTTGCCGGCCTTTCCGGACGCGCCACGGCAAATGGCATGTTGCCCGAGGTAAGCGCTAAAGAGAAATTTAACCCGTTTTTATCCTCTAAGATATTTATCGTAGGTAGGGGTATTGAGGTAGATAATGTTAGTTATTATGTGGAAAGATATAAACTAGTTAAGGTAGGGGAAAATAAGCTGTTTATTTTTTATAAGAACCCTACTTGTAGCGTTAAGCTTAATATCCCTAAGGCCTCGGTATCATTTATTTGTATTGGTTTGATTAGCCTGATTTTTATGGCCTCAATTCTTTTAGAAAAGATTATGAAAAAAAGTTGACTTAATTAAAAAATATGTTATACTTTTGGTTCTATGAATAAGACCTTTGTAGCTAAGAAAGAAGATATAAAAAGAAGCTGGTATCTGGTGGATGCTAAAGATAAGATACTTGGCCGTCTAGCAGCTAAGATTGCCACTATCTTACGCGGCAAGCATAAAGCTATTTTTACTCCTTATTTGGATACCGGTGACGGGGTGATAGTAATTAATGCTGCCAAGATCAGGATTACGGGCAGGAAGCTTAAGCAGAAGGTGTACCGGCGTTACTCCGGTTATCCCGGAGGGTTAAGGGAAGTAAATTTAGAAACCATGCTAAAGAATAAACCTACTAAAGTGATAGAGTTGGCAGTGACCCGCATGTTGCCGTCAGGGCCGTTAGGCAGGGATCTAGTTAAGAAATTAAAAATTTATGCCGATGACAAACATCATCATCAGGCTCAAAACCCGGTTATTTTGGAGGTATAATCATCAATATGATTCCGGAAACTAAGAAACCAAAAGTAGGCAGGCGCAAAGAAGCAATAGCCAGGGTGCGGCTTTTATCCGGCAGCGGGAAAATCACTGTTAATAAAAGGCCATACGAGAAATATTTTATCCGCGAGACAGACAGGATCATCCTTGCGCAGCCATTGACGCTTACCAATACTTTAAGCAAGTATGACGTGCTGGTTAATATCAGAGGCGGCGGTCTTTCCGGTCAGGCCGGGGCCCTGCGGCATGGTATCGCGCGCGCGCTTGTTGCTGAGCAGCCAGAGCTTAAGGATGCCTTGCGTAAACAGGGTTATCTTACCCGCGACCCTAGAATGAAGGAGCGTAAGAAGTATGGCCAGAAAGGCGCACGTAAACGCTTCCAGTGGACAAAAAGGTAAAAGTATGTGTAATGTGTAATGTGTAATGTGTAATGTGTAATGTGTAGTTTAAAAAGTCCCGCTGGAAAGTGGGATTTTTTATTTTGGTTTTCGGTTTAGCCCGACGAGAAAATACTTGACTACCGTTTCATTTTAGCTTAAGATGTGAAATAACAATCAACCTACGGCTACCTCGGCTTCTAAGCCGAGCCTGTTATGGTTGATACTCAAGCAAAACTTTGTTCATCCTCGCCATGAATGACGAGGTTAATGTATAAAGGAGCATAAAATGCTTAATGTAGGTATTGTGGGGGCTACCGGTTATGCCGGAGAAGAATTGATCGGGATACTCTTAAAGCATCCCCAGGTAAGAATCACCGATTTATCCGCTAAGATCGATCAGGCTAAGCCCATTGCCGAGATTTTTCCTAAATACAACAACAGGATCGACTTAATCTGTAATAAGCCTGAACTAGGTAAGATTATTGCCCGATCTGATCTGGTCTTTTTGGCCTTGCCGCATACGGTGGCGATGGGGATAGTTCCCTCATTATTAAAGGCGGGCAAGAGAGTAATCGACCTGAGCGCAGATTATAGATTAAAAGATATTAAAATCTATGAAAAGTTTTATCAGTCAAAACACAAAGATAAAGCTAATTTAGGAAAAGCGGTCTATGGATTGCCTGAACTTTATCGGCAAAAAATTAAGAGCGCCCAACTTATTGCTAATCCCGGGTGTTATCCGACCTGTGCGGTATTAGCGTTGGCTCCGCTGGTAGCCTTTGACTTAGTTGATACCGGCTCGATCATTATCGATGCCAAATCCGGGGTAACCGGCGCTGGCAGAAAGCTCAATGAAGAACTGCTCTTCTCTGAGGTTAATGAGGATTTCAAGGCCTATAAGGTTAATGTGCATCAGCATATGCCTGAGATTAATCAAGAGCTTTCTAAATTAGCCGGTAAGAAAGTCAATCTAATCTTTATTCCGCATCTGCTTCCTTTAAAACGGGGGATGCTGGAAACGATATATATTAAGAGGAACCAGAAGACAAAATCTAAAACAGAGAAGATCTCTAGCCTCTACAAGAAATTTTATCAACAGGAGCCATTCGTGAGGATTAAAGAGAATGGGTTATTCCCTCAGGTTAAGGATGTGGCAGGTACTAATTTCTGCGATATAGGGGTTAAGGAATTCGATGAAAATATTATTATCATCACGGCTATCGATAATTTGCTTAAAGGCGCCTCAGGCCAGGCAGTGCAGAATATGAATATTATGTGTAAATTCGGCGAGACCACAGCTTTACTATGAAGATCTATAAAAAAGCTATTCTTCCTTTGGGTTTTAGTGCCAGCGGCGTATCTGCGGGGATCAAGAAATCAGGAAAGTTAGACCTGGCTCTTTTTTATTCCAGCCTAATGGCAAAGGCCTCATGTAAATTTACCGCCAATACTATGCAGGCAGCCCCGCTTAAGATTTGCAAGCAGTATCTTAAGAGTAATAAAGATTTTCAGGCGATAATCATCAATAGCGGTAATGCCAATTGTTTCACAGGTGAGGCTGGCTTAAGTGATGCGCGGAAAACAACCAATTTTTTGGCTAAGCATCTAGGTTTAAAAAATAAGAGCGTTTTAGTTGCTTCAACAGGCATTATCGGAAGGCGATTGCCGTTTTTCAAGATTAAAGCAGCTATCCCCGGCTTAGTTAAACAATTATCCTTGAAAGGAATCGATCAGGCTAAATCCGCAATCCTTACCACGGATAAGTTGGTTAAAGAGATCAGCGTAAAGCTGATGTTTGGTAAAAAGCCTGTTACTATTTGTGGTATAGCCAAGGGTGCGGGGATGATCGCCCCGAATATGGCTACGATGTTAGGGTTTATCTTGACTGATGCGCATATAGCCCAGAAGGCGCTGGATCGGGCTTTAGGGGTTGCTGTAGGACATTCGTTTAACTGTATTACGGTAGACGGATGCATGAGTACGAACGATAGCGTGATGATCTTAGCTAACAGCGCTGCCGGAAACCATTTAATAGAAAGAGGGAAAGGCCTTGATTTGTTCATGCAGGCCTTAAACCTGGTGTGTCTTGAGTTAGCCAAGATGGTTATCCAAGACGCAGAAGGAGCAACCAAGTTTATTCAGATTAAGGTTACGGCTGCCGAGAATGAAAACGAGGCTAAGAAGGTGGCATTGGCTATTGCTAATTCCAGTCTTTTTAAGACTGCGATGTACGGGGAGAATCCTAATTTCGGCAGGATTGTGGCTAGTATCGGCTCAAGCGGTGTAAAGATAAAAGAGCGCGACCTTAAGATAAAAGTCAGTTCGCTTAAGTTCAGGGATATAAAGGTCAATGTATCTATTAACCGCGGCAGATCAGCGGTTACGGTCTATACCTCAGATCTATCCCCCGAATATATTAAGATCAACGCAGAATATAATTAAAAATTAATAATTGAACACTAACTAAAAGAGGAAAAATGGAAGAAGCAATTAAGAAGGCGGATGTTTTATTAGAGGCATTACCTTATATAAAGAAATTTCATAAAAAAAGCATTGTAATCAAGTACGGGGGGAGTATCCTAAGCGAAGAGAAGATCAGGGAGTCTGTCTTGGAGGATATTGTTTTTTTAAACCTGATCGGTTTAAGGCCGGTATTAGTACATGGTGGCGGGCCGAATATCAGCGAGCGGATGAGGACTTCTGGTAAAAAGACGGAATTCGTAGACGGCATGCGCGTCACTGATGAAGATACACTTATAGTGGTAGAGGAGGAATTGCAGAGGTTAAACGATCTGCTGGTTAAAGAGTTATCGGAGTTGGGCGCCAAGGCAGTTGGTTTGAACGGTAAAGACAACAAGATCATCCAGGTAGAGAAGAAAAAAGCAAAGATCGATTTAGGTATGGTCGGCCATATCATAGGGATTAATTCCGAAGCAATATCAGAAGAATTAAAGAAGGATAAAGTCGCGGTGATCTTACCCATGGGTAGGGCTCAAGATAAAAAAACGTATAATGTCAATGCCGACGAGGCGGCGGCGAATATTGCCGCTAGCCTAGAGGCGGAGAAATTGGTATTGTTGACGAATGTTAGGGGTATTATGCGTAACGGGGAGGATCCGAACTCCTTTTTGTCCAGCTTAACTACCGAAGAGGCAAGTGGCTTGATTAAGGGTAAGGTTATTCAGCAAGGGATGATCCCTAAAGTCGAGGCTTGCATTTCTGCTTTAAATAGCGGGGTAAAGAAGACGCATATTATTGATGCCCGGATACCGCATGGGTTACTACTTGAGATATTCACTGACCAGGGGGTAGGTACTGAGATTTTAAAATGAAAATTACGGATATTTTTACAGCATACCAGGATTATGTTTTACCTACTTATACGAAGACTCCGTTGGTCTTCGTTAAGGGTAAAGGTTCTCGGCTTTGGGATATTCAGAACAAACCGTATCTAGATTTTTTTCCCGGCTGGGGGGTAGGTAACCTTGGCCACTGCCACCCTAAAGTAATGCAGGCAGTCAGGGAGCAGATCAGCAAGTTGATTTTTATACCTAATAATTATTACCATCTGCCTCAGGCAAAGCTGGCTAAAGAGTTGATATACTGGGCCTTCCCCGGAAAGGTATTTTTCTGTAATTCGGGTGCCGAGGCGAACGAAGCAGCGATAAAATTCAGCCGCAAATTCGGCCAGGGAAGGTTCGAAATTATTACTTTCGAAAATTCTTTTCACGGCAGGACGTTAGCAGCATTGGCCGCTACAGGGCAAAAGAAGTATCAAGATGGCTTTGAGCCTTTGCCGGCGGGTTTTAAGACTGTTAAGTTTAACGACCTGGAGGCGGTAAAGAATGCGCTAAGTGATCATACCGTCGCAATTATGCTTGAGCTTATCCAGGGGGAGGGTGGGGTAAATGTCGCAACTAAGGATTTCGTTCTGGCCCTGAGGAACCTCTGCGATAAGAATAAATTATTGCTGATTGTCGATGAGGTGCAGACTGGCATTGGCAGAACAGGTAAGCTATTCTGTTTCCAACATTACGGCATAATTCCCGATATTATTACTCTGGCTAAAGCACTGGGGGGCGGTTTGCCGATTGGAGTGATGATCGTCAAGAAAGAGATTTCCGATACCTTAGGCCCGGGTATGCATGCTTCTACATTTGGCGGAGGGCCAGTAATCTCTAAGGCGGCGCTGGCGGTACTAAGGGCGATACAGGAAGAAAAATTATTAAGTAACGCCCAGAAAATGAGTAATTATTTATTTTTGAAGCTTAACCAGCTGAAGGATAAGTTTCCGGTTATAAAAGAAGTGAGAGGCCTGGGTTTAATGGCAGGGGTAGAATTAGAGAAGGAAGGTAAGCCTCTTGTTGAAAAATGCCTTGAAAAGGGGCTTTTGATTAACTGCACGCACGATAAAGTTTTAAGGCTGATGCCTGCTTTGAATATAACCGCTAAGGAGATTGATCGAGGTATAAGTATTTTAACGGAAGCTTTGTCTGGCATATAACTTCTTGATATCATTTCGCAGGTTATACCTTGACGGAGAAAGGCTTATAAGATGAAGAAAGATCTTATTACAGTTGGCGATTTATCTTCGCAGGAGATTAAAGAGATATTTAAGCTGGCGCATTCTTTAAAGAAGGATAAGGCGGGTTTTGGCAAGAGATTAGCTAATAAAACCCTGGCTTTGATCTTTGAGAAACCTTCCTGTCGCACCAGGGTTTCTTTTGAAGTAGGTATGTATCAGCTGGGGGGCAATGCGATATATCTGGCGCCTGAAGAAATAAATCTTGGGGTAAGAGAATCAATTAAAGATGTGGCCAGGACGCTCTCTAGGTACGTCGATGGCATAGTCTTAAGAACTTTTGCCCATAAGAATGTTTTAGAGATGGCCGAGGCTGCTACGGTCCCGGTAATAAACGGTTTATCGGACTTTTCGCATCCTTGTCAGGCTTTGGCCGATATATTTACAATAGAAGAAAAATTAAAAAATTTAAAAGGGAAACTCCTGGCCTATGTCGGCGATGGCAATAATGTCTGCAATTCTTTGTTATTGGCCTGTTCAAAACTGGGGATTAATATGGCCGTGGCTGTGCCTTCAGGTTACGAGCCGGACAAAGAAGTTTTGGCAACCGCTATTAAAATTGCCAAAAATCAGGGTGGGTGGGTTAGTTTATGCAATGACCCGAAAGGGGCGGCTAGAAATGCCGATGTGCTTTATACTGATGTCTGGGCAAGTATGGGACAGGAGAAGGAAGCAGAGAGAAGAAAGGAGATATTCCAGCAATTCCAGATTAATAAAAAGCTGGTGGGATTAGCTAAGGAAAATGTTTTGCTGATGCATTGTTTGCCTGCGCATCGCGGACAGGAAATTACCGATGAAGTACTTGATAGTAAGAATTCCATAGTCTATGATCAGGCGGAAAACAGGATGCATGTACAGCAGGCAATCTTGATTAAGCTTTTAGCTAAAGGTTTTAAAAGGGGATTAAAATGAAGAAAGTAGTTTTAGCGTATTCCGGAGGTTTGGATACCTCTTGTGCTGTAAAATGGCTGCAAGAGCAGGGTTTTCAGGTGATATGTTTTATTGCTGATATAGGCCAGGGTGATGACTTTCAGACTATCGAAAGCAGGGCCTATGCTGCCGGCGCCAGTAAGGTTTATATCAGGAACCTCCAGGATGAGTTTATAGACGATTTTATCGTTCCGGCCTTAAAGGCTAACGCAGTCTATGAAGGTAAGTATCTTCTGGCTACTGCTTTAAGCAGGCCATTAATTGCTAAATATCTGGTTGAGATTGCCCATAAAGAAAAGGCTCATACTGTGGCCCATGGCTGTACTGGCAAAGGTAATGATCAGGTAAGGTTTGAGGTTACCGTTGGTATACTAGATTCGACATTACATATCATTGCTCCGGTCAGGGAGTGGGATTTTAAGTCAAGGGAAGAAGAGATGGAGTATGCCAAGATGTATAATATTACGATCGATGTAACTAAGAAGAAACCATACAGCATTGATCGCAATATCTGGGGGGTAAGCATTGAAGCAGGAGTGTTGGAGGATTTAGATACCGAGCCTCCGGAGGATGCCTACTTAATCACCAAAAGCCCTTCGCATATGAGTAGCTATCCTAAATATCTTGAGGTCTATTTTGACAAAGGCCTACCGAAGAAGATTGACGGCAAGGTATATTCTTTAAAAAGCCTGATTAATTATCTCAACGAAGTGGGCGGGCTTCTGGGTGTAGGCAGGGCAGACCTGATCGAGAATAGGCTGGTAGGGATTAAATCGCGGGAGATTTATGAGGCCCCTGCCGGAACTATACTTTATACTGCCCATAAGGAATTAGAGAGCCTTGTCTTAGACCGGGAATTAGCGCATTTTAAAGAAATCGTCTCTTTGAAATATTCAGAGATGGTTTATTATGGGCTCTGGTATTCACCTTTAAAAGAGGCCCTGGATAGCTTTGTCAACGATACGCAGAAACACGTTACAGGTAGTATCAGGCTGAAGTTATTTAAGGGAAGCTGTACGCCGGTAGGTAGAAAATCACCGTATTCGCTTTATAAGAAAGAGATGAGTACTTACGGCAAAGAAGATAAATTTAACCAGAAATTAGCGGATGGTTTTATTAAGATTTGGGGCATGCCATACAAAAGATAAAAAGAGTAGGTAGTAGATAGTAGGTAGAATATAGGGAAGGCACCCCGCGCTGATTGGTATTGCGCGGGTGTCCTCTTTGCGGAGGAAGCTAAAATGGCGAAAAAATTATGGGGTGGAAGATTCGGCAAAAAGACAAATCCGCTGGTGGAAGAGTTTACTAAGTCCGTACAATACGATTATAAACTCGCCAAATATGATCTAGTCGGATCAATGATTCACTCATTGATATTAACCAATAGCGGCTTCCTTTCTACTTCAGAGTCATCCCGATTAGTAAAAGGGTTATCCTCTATCTATAGAGAGGTTTTAAATGGCAAATTTAATCCTGGGATTAAAGAAGAGGATATCCATACATATGTACAGAATAAACTTCAAAGCAAAATAGGCGATTTGGCTTTAAAGCTGCATACTGCCAGATCGAGGAATGACCAGGTTGTATTTGCGGTTAAGATATACTGCAAAGAGAAGCTCAATAATTTAGGCATTGAGATCGTTAAATTGATAGAAGTATTTAGCACGGTCTCTGTCAAGAATGCCAAAATTATTCTTCCTGGTTTTACTCATCTGCAACATGCGCAACCTATTTATTTAAAAGACTATCTCGGTGCTTATATTGAGATGTTAAAGCGGGATGAGTTGTCTCTGCAACTTATTTTTGGTAAACTGAAAATAACTATGGGATCAGGTGCTTTAGCCGGAACCCCGATTAATGCTGCAGAATACGCATTTAACACCTGGAGGAATCTGGGCGAATTAAAAGATTTAAAAGAGCTATTTAAACTAGAGTTAACTAAGAATTCCCTAGATGTAGTCAGCGATAGGGATTTTGTCATTGAGATTATCGCTGCCCTCTCGATTATAGCCATGCATTTATCAAGATTAGCCGAAGATTTAATTATCTGGTCTACAAAAGAGTTTGATTTTGTAGAGATAGACGAGGCTTTTTGTACCGGCAGTTCACTTATGCCGCAGAAGAAAAACCCCGATACCCTGGAATTAATTAGAGGCTATACCGGTAGATTGTACGGTAATTTAGTCAGTGTTTTAACGATGATGAAGGGGCTGCCACTTACTTATAACAGGGATATGCAGTTGGACAAAGAGCCGCTTTTTAATTCATTTGAAATAGTCTCTTCAGAATTAAGGGTATTAACCGGCCTGATTAAGACGCTTAAATTCAACAAGGAGAAGATAGCAGAGCAGTTAAAAGACGAATCCTTATATGCCACGGATTTAGTTTATTATCTCGTAGACAAGAAGATTCCGTTTAAGAACGCGCATACTATTATCGGAAAGCTGGTAAAGTATTCCATCGACAGTGATATTAAAATAAAAGATATGCCGGAAGGTTTACTTAGGAAGTTTTCCGATAAGCTTGTTAAAAAAGAGATAGTTAAATTATTCGATCCGTTAGTCTCAGTAAAGTCTAAGAAGTCGATTAAGAGGTAATAGTTCTAGTAGGTGGCTTGGATTGATTTTTAAATAATATGATTAGAGGCTGAACGTATCTTCGCCTCGTTTGGGGGGGCAGACGGTAGTGCGAGAAACAGACCAAGCAGTACCCGCCGAAAGGCCGATAAATAATATGCACGAATTTAAATACATAAACAACCAGCTTTATTGCGAAAAGGTAAAAATCGAAGATTTGGCCAATAGATACGGTACTCCGCTTTATGTTTATAGTTACCATACTCTCATCGGCCATTTCTTAAAATTAGAGGAGGCGTTTAAATCTATTGACCCTTTGATTTGTTATTCAGTAAAAGCTAATTCTAACTTAGCTATTCTGAAATCATTGGTTGATAAAGGCGCTGGCCTGGATATCGTTTCCGGCGGTGAACTTTTCCGCGCAATATCCGTAGGGTGCCCGGCGGAAAAAATCGTCTATGCCTCGGTCGGAAAAACAGATAAGGAGATAGAAGAGGCAATCAGGAGGAAAATTCTCTTCTTCAACGTAGAGTCATTTTCCGAATTAAGGAATATTAACCGCATCGCAGAAAAACTAAACCGCCTAGTTAGAATCGCCATCCGCATTAATCCGGATGTAGAGCCTAAAACACACAAATTTATTACTACGGGAAAATTAACTAATAAATTCGGTATAGATTTTAGGAGCGCGGAAAAAATCTTGCTCATGCGTTCTAACTTCTCCAGTCTCGATATTAAGGGCCTGCATATACATATCGGCTCGCAGATTACCCAGAGCGAACCTTTCCTGGCAGCGATAAAGAAGATGGTTGACTTCATTAACCGCATGAAAGGTAAAGGTATCGTGATAGAGTATTTGAATATCGGAGGTGGCCTGGGTATTATTTATAATCAGGAGGCGCCGCAGACTGCCAAAGCCTTCGCGCAGAAAATCGTTCCTTTATTAAAAAAAACAAGCCTAAAGATAATCCTAGAACCAGGCAGGTTTATTGTGGGTAATGCCGGGATCCTGGTTACTAAAGTTTTATACATTAAGGATTCGACAAAAAAGAAATTTGTGATCGTAGACGCAGGGATGAACGATCTTATTCGTCCGGCTTTATATAGCGCTTATCATCAAATTCTTGCTCTAAAAGCAGGTTCTGTTGAGTCGCCGGCGCAAAAGGTCGATATTGTTGGGCCGATTTGCGAAAGCGGGGATTTTTTTGCTAAGGCAAGACTGATGCCGCCTGTTAAAGAGGATGATTATCTGGCAGTAATGAGCGCAGGTGCCTACGGCTTCAGCATGTCTTCGAATTATAATTCCCGACGCAGGGCAGAAGAGGTTTTAGTAGTGAAAGACCGGTTTTTTGTAATCAGGAGACGAGAATCGCAGGAGGATTTAATCCGTAATGAATTAATTCCCCCTTTTCTTTTGAGCCTTTAAAATGCGAATGATCAAGTTTACCAAGATGGTGGCTGCTGGCAACGATTTTGTAATCGTCCGCGCTTTAAACGTTCCTACATCTGCCTTAAAGAATCTGGCGCTAAAAATATGCGAGCGTAAATACGGTATTGGCGCAGACGGTTTATTGACGGTGGAAAAATCCAAAATCGCGGATGTCAGGATGCGTATTTTTAATGCCGACGGTTCAGAAGCCGAGATGTGCGGTAACGGTGCGCGTTGCGTTGCTTTATATATCAGTCATCAGTCATCAGTCATCAGTCATCAGTTAAAGATTGAGAGCAGGGCGGGGATTATCGATGCTAGGATTAGCAATAACCGGGTAGGGATTAAATTAACCAGCCCCAAGTTAATTAAACCGGATATTCCGATCAGGATAAATAATCGAACCTTAAAAGTTAATTTTATCAATACCGGTGTGCCGCACTGCGTAGTTTTTGTCGAAGGATTGGACCAGATTGACGTATTTAGCTTAGGTAGGCAGATTCGTTATCATAGGCGGTTTGCCCCCGCCGGGACAAATGTGAATTTTGTGGAAGCAGTCGCTAAGGCTCCTTTGAAGATAAGGACTTATGAGAGAGGGGTAGAGGATGAAACCCTTGCTTGCGGGACCGGTTCGGTAGCTTCGGCATTAATTTATTCGCTTAAACTTTCCCTTCTTGGCCCCCAGAGAATTAATCTCTTAACCAAGAGTAAAGAGTTGCTAAAAGTATATTTTAATAAATCCTTAGCCAGCTTCCAGGATATCTGGTTGGAGGGAAATGTCAAAATGGTTTACAAAGGAGCATATTATGTTTAAGGGTTCAATTGTCGCGATAGTGACGCCATTTAAAAATGGCAAGATCGACGAAAAAAAATTAAGGGAGCTTATCGAGTTCCAGATTAAAAATGCTACTTCCGGTATTGTCCCCTGCGGGACAACTGGAGAGTCTGCTACTCTTTCTTTCGAAGAGCATGACCGCGTGATCGAAATTACCATCGAGCAGGTAAAGAAAAGGTTACCGGTTATTGCCGGAACAGGCTCAAATTCTACCGAAGAAGCGATTATCTTGACGCGTCATGCTGCCAAGGCCGGCGCAGACGCCTCGTTACAGGTTTCGCCCTATTATAACCGCCCGACGCAAGAAGGTCTCTATGAGCATTTTAAGGCCATTGCCGATAGCGTAGAAATACCAATTATACTTTATAATATTGCTTCGCGCACGGGTGTAAATATTGAGCCGGAGACTATCGCTAGGCTGGCTTGCGATTGTAAAAATATCGTTGCCGTAAAAGAGGCCTCAGGTAGTCTTGATCAGATGTCGCGGATCAAGGCCCTTTGTGGGGCTAAATTTGACCTTATTTCCGGTGATGATAGCCTGACACTGCCGGTTTTAGGCATTGCAGGTACAGGGGTGATTTCGGTAGTGGCTAATATCGTACCGCAGGATGTAGCGAATTTAGTGAGCGAATTCGAAAAGGGAAATCTAAAAAAAGCCCAGGAACTCCACTATAAATTGTTACCTTTAATCAAGGCAGTCTTCTTAGAGACTAACCCTATTCCGGTTAAAACTGCCATGGGTTTACTTAGGATGTGCGATCCGCAGTTAAGGCTGCCGATGTGTGCTATCTCCGGGGACAATCTGGAGAAATTAAAGAAAGCCCTGAAAGACTATGGGCTATTGTAATAATTGTGTAATGTGCCTGCCTACCGGCAGGCGGGCCTGCCGGTAGGCAGGTAGGTAAAGTGTAACGTGTAAAGGATAGAGAAGTGCTTTTATACGATAAAACATTACAGTAGCATTACACGTTACAGATTAAACGTTACACAAAGCGAAGGAGTTTTTATGATTAAGCTAGGGATTGCTGGTGTCTGCGGTAAAATGGGCAGGCGTATTTTTGAGCTGGCGCAACACGATAAAGTTTTTGAATTAAGCTTGGCGTTAGAGAGAAAGGGTATCCCACAAATCGGTAAAGAGATCGGAAAGCTAAGGATCTCCTCTGGCCCTGATGGTTTATTTCTGGTGGATGTATTTGTTGATTTCACTATGCCGGAGGCAACTGAGACTAACCTTGATTACGTTGCCAGATATAAAAAGGCCTTGGTTTTGGGAACTACCGGCCTAAACGATAACCAGTTAAAGAAAGTCGAAGATATCTCCAAGGTGGTGCCGGTAATATTCTCTCCGAATATGTCAGTAGGGGTGAATGTTTTATTCGGGATCCTGCCGGAGTTAGTTGAAAGGTTAGGGCCGGATTATAATATTGAGATAGTCGAGGCGCATCATAAGATGAAGAAGGATGCTCCTTCTGGCACGGCAAAAAAGATAGCCCAGATTTTAAACGAAGCCTCCAGGAAAGAAATTCCCACCCATTCTCTAAGGTTGGGTGATATTGTCGGTGACCATATCATTATTTTTTGCGGTAATTCTGAGCGCATCGAAATCAAACATCAAGCGCACTCACGTGATTTGTTTGCCTTAGGGGCATTAAAAGCGGCAAAATGGGTAGTGGGTAAATCTGCAGGGTTGTATTCCATGCAGGATGTATTAAGATAATTGTGTAATGTGCCTGCCTGCCCGTCCGGCAGGCGGGCCTGCCGGTAGGCAGGTAATCTGTAAAGTTTAACGGTTAATTTAAAAAAAGCTAAAAAGGTAGAAATAATGTTCAAACTTTCAAAAAGATTAAGCGCATTGCCTGCTTATTTATTCTTGGAGATCGACAAAGCTAAAAGGCAGGCTAAAGCGCAAGGCAGGGATGTTATCGATTTGGGTATCGGTGACCCGGATCAACCAACACCCGCCCATATTATTGAGGCGCTTTATCAGGCTGCTTCTCTACCGGAAAATCATCGCTATGCCTTAGACCAGGGGATGCCTGCGTTACGCCGGGCAATCGCCGACTGGTATAAAAGGCGTTTTTCGGTTATGCTTGACCCAGAACGGGAGGTACTTCCTTTAATCGGTTCCAAAGAAGGGATTGCCCATTTCCCGCTGGCTTTTTTGAATCAAGGCGACTTTAGCCTCATTCCCGATCCCTGTTATCCTCCGTATAAAGGCGGGACAATCTTTGCCGGCGGCCGGCCTTACCTTATGCCGCTTAAAGAAGCAAATGCCTTTCTGCCGGATTTTAAAGATATACCCCCGGCTATTCTCAGAAAATCCAGGTTGATTTATGTTAATTATCCCAATAATCCGACAGGCGCGACCTGTGAAGATAATTTTTATGATCAACTGTTGAAATTTTCCCGTAAAAATAAAATCATCGTTATTTCTGACTTGGCTTATTCAGAGATTGCCTATGATGGTTTTAGGCCGCGTAGTTTTTTGGAGACGCCAGGCGCAAAAGAATTCTCCATTGAGTTCCACTCGCTATCTAAAACTTACAACATGACGGGATGGCGCCTCGGTTGGGCCTGCGGGAACGCCGGACTGATTTCTGCTTTAGCAAAAGTAAAATCTAATATTGATTCAGGGGTCTTCTCTGCCATCCAGTTAGCCGGGGTTGTTGCTTTAGGGGGGCCTGAAAATCAGCTTCAGGATATCTGTAGGCTTTATCAGGAAAGGCGCGATACCCTCGTTGACGGCTTAAGCTCGCTGGGCTGGCATCTGAGTAAGCCTAAAGCAACTTTTTACATTTGGATTAAAATACCACAAAAAATAAGTTCGATTAGATTTTCGCAGCTTTTACTGGAGAAGGCTGATATCGTGGTTACTCCGGGGGTAGGTTTTGGCAAACACGGTGAAGGTTATATCCGCATGGCATTGACCGTTAGCAAAGAGCGTATTCAGGAAGCAGTTAGTCGCTTAAAAAAAATATTTTAATGATTACGTGTTATTTATCGATCGGCTCTAATTTAGGAGAGCGCCAGGATAATATTGCCGAAGCGATTAACAAAATAAAACACCTAAAGGACACCTTGATAACTAAAGTATCTTCTAATATTGAAACTGAGCCAGTCGGTGGCCCTGTTCAGGGAAAATACTTAAACGCCGCAATAGAGATTCAAACTAATTTATCCTGCCGCCAGTTATTAGACCATTTACAGGCAATAGAACGTGAACTCGGTAGAGTGCGTACCGCAAAAGATGGGCCGCGCATTATTGATTTGGATATTTTGTTTTATGCGGATCAAATAATCAATGAGGATGATTTGATTGTCCCGCATCCGCGAATGAAGGAAAGGGAATTCGTAATTCTTCCCTTAAAAGAGATTGCGCCTGAAGTAGTTAAAGGACTATTCCGTGCAGATAATCAGAAAAATTAAAGACTTACGCAGGGTAATCGGTAGCCTAAAATCAAAAAGGCGTAGTATCGGTTTTGTGCCTACGATGGGCTCTCTGCATGAAGGGCATCTTAGCCTAATTCGTGCCGCGCGCAAGGAAAATCAACAGGTAGTTGTCAGCATATTTGTTAATCCGATTCAGTTTGGGGCTAAGGAGGATTTAAAAAGATACCCGAGGAACTTTAAAAAAGATCTCGCATCCTGTAAGAAGGAAGGCGTGGATATAATATTCTATCCGGATATAAAAGAAATGTATCCGCAGGGGTATAAAACATATGTTACGGTTCAAGGTTTAAGTGATCTCTTATGCGGGAAGTTCCGTCCCGGGCACTTTCAGGGAGTAACCACAGTAGTAGCCAAACTCTTTAATCTCATTCAGCCGGATACTGCCTATTTCGGACAAAAAGACGCTCAACAGGTGCTGATAATACAAAAAATGGTCCAGGATCTGAATATGCCGGTTCTGGTCAGGGTTTTACCTACAGTGCGTGAGCTTAGCGGGTTGGCGATGAGTTCAAGGAATATTTATTTAACAGTGGATAAAAAGCGTGATGCCTTAGTTTTAAGAGAGGCTTTAATCAAGGCCAGGGAATTAATCGGGCTGGGTGAAAATGACCCTAAAGAGGTTGTACGCAAGATGAGGCAGGTGATTAATAAAAATAAGGCTGCAAAAATTCAGTATATTTCTATCGTAGATTTGAAAGAGCTAAAGCCAATTGGCAGGATTAAAGATCATGCCCTAATCGCTTTGGCAGTATATATAGGCAGAGTCCGTCTTATTGACAACGCGATCATCTTTAGGGACGTTCTCAAGCGCAATCTGAAAGTGTCCCGCCTCCTTCGGCGGGACACTTTTGCTTTGACTTGAGAACCGTCCCTAAGGCTAAAGAGATGCCGTTAAAAAATAAAAAGAGATTGAGGATTGGTATTGTTGGTTGCGGTGCTATAGGTTCTTCTTTAGCCCGCTCAATAGTAAAAGAGTTTCCCGCTCAGGCTAAATTAACCTCTCTTTTTGATATCGATTCTCAAAAAGCCAGCAGGTTGGCCAAGACACTTGGTTACCGGGTTTGTCTGTCGAAGACCCTTGAAAGGTTAATTATTAATGCAGATTTAGTGATTGAGGCAGCGAGTGCTGCTTCAGCTCTTAAGATCGCCAGAGAGTCTATCACGCGCTCACGGGATATCATGATTATGAGCGTGGGCGGGATCATCGGTGATTATAAAAAATTAACCCGCCAGGCCAAGACAATGCATGTTAGGGTATTTATCCCGTCAGGAGCAATCTGCGGTATAGATGGACTTAAGGCAGCGGTCTGCGGCAAGATCGAGAGCGTAACCCTAACTACCAGGAAACATCCTAAAGCTTTTTCAGGTGTACCATATTTACTCAAAAAGAAGGTCAGGTTGGATAAAATCAAGAAGGAAAAAGTTCTTTTTATGGGAAATGCTATTTCCGCAGTAAAGGCATTTCCGCAGAATATCAATGTGGCTGCTATTTTGAGCATAGCCGGGATAGGCCCGCAGAAAACCATTGTGCGCATTGTAGCTTCACCGGATCTAACCCGGAATACGCACGAAATAGAAATCAGATCTAATGCAGGCAGGATCATCAGCCGGACAGAGAACGTTGTCCATCCGGATAACCCAAAAACGAGTTATCTAGCGGTTTTATCGGCGGTAGCTACCTTGAAGCAGATTTTGGCTCCGTTAAAAATCGGCAATTAATTAAAAATAGTCAAGAGAAGGGGGGTGAAATAAGATATGGCAGAAAAATTAGTCAAACTGGGAATCAAGAGACAAAAAGGGTATCTCTACTACATTGACAAGCAGGGTGATGTCTCCTGTGCTAAGATGGCTAGAGGCGCGAAAAAGGGAGGCGGAAAAAAGAAGGTAGCGAAATGTGGGATCAAGAGAAAAGAAGGATACCTTTATTTTCTGGATAAAAAAGGTGATGTCTCTTGCGCCAAGATGAAAAGAGGCGGCAAGAAGAAGAAAAGATAAGCCCCTCGTCTAAAAAAGAAGAGAGCCTCTGTAATATATCTTATCATAGATTTACAGGGGCTCTCTTTTTTGGTATAATTTAATTCCCATGGGAAATTTTATTATTATAAGAGGAGCCAAAGAGCACAACCTTAAAAATATAAACCTGAAGCTCCCGCGTAATCAGCTGATTGTAGTTACCGGCCTCTCCGGCTCGGGCAAATCTAGCCTAGCCTTTGATACTATTTACGCCGAAGGGCAGAGGCGTTATGTAGAGAGTTTATCCAGCTATGCCCGCCAATTCTTGGAGCAACTGCAAAAACCCAATGTAGAATATATTGAAGGTTTATCGCCAGCCATAGCTATTGAACAAAGGACTGCTGGGGGGAACCCGCGTTCAACAGTGGCAACCCAGACCGAGATCTATGATTATTTAAGGCTATTATTTGCCCGTATCGGTAAGGCCTATTGTTATAAGTGCGGAGAGCCGATTAACAGGCAGAGTTCTCAGGAGATCGTAGAAAAGATTTTAGATTTAGCTCTAGGTTCAGATATTCAAATCCTTGCTCCTGTGGTCAGCGGAAGAAAAGGGGAATACAAAGAGATATTCAAACAAATTCAGAAATCCGGTTTTATCCGTTGCCGGGTTGACGGCGTAATTTATGAATTACCGGTTAAATTAAAACTGCACAAATATAAAGCCCACAATATTGAGGTAGTAGTCGATAGGTTAATGATCAAGCCAGCTGCGAAGAGCAGATTGACCGATTCGGTTGAGACTGCGCTTAAGATCGGTAAAGGTATAGTAGTTCTATCGTTCTTAAGTTCTAAAGTTCCTGTCTCTAACTTACGAACCAAAGAACTTAAGAACTTAAGAACAGATTTGGTATTTAGCGAGCAGTATGCCTGTACAAAATGTGGAATTAATATTAGCGAGATTGAGCCGCGCATCTTCTCTTTCAATTCCCCGTATGGGGCCTGTCCTGACTGCAATGGCTTAGGGATGAAGCTGGAGTTTGACCCGGATTTAGTTATTTCGGATAAAAACAAATCGATTAATGCCGGCGCAATTGAACCATGGAAAAAGGGCGGCCGGGGCTATATCCTTTACTATCGCTGGTTGATTCGCGAGCTATCTTACCGGATGGGTTTTGATCTGGATACGCCTTTTAAGAAATTAACTAAGGCTGTACAAAAAGCCATACTCTACGGGACTGATGAACAAATCGGTAATAAGCCGTTTGAAGGCGTAATACCGCATTTAGAGCGGTTATTCCTTCAGACAGAGAGCGACTATTTAAAAGAGGGGATATCGCGATTTATCTCTAGCCTTGCCTGTCCGTTTTGCCAGGGGGCAAGGCTTAAGAAAGAAAGTTTAGCCGTCAAGATTAACGGCAAGAATATCTGGGAAGTGACTAAGATGTCGATAAAAGAGGCGCGTGATTTCTTTTTGGGCCTTGAGCTCAAAGATCAAGAAAAAGTGATTGCCTATCAGATCTTAAAGGAGATATCCGAAAGGCTTAAGTTCTCTATCGATGTTGGCTTAGATTACCTGACCCTGGACAGGAAAAGCTCTACCCTTTCCGGCGGTGAAGCACAAAGGATCCGCCTGGCCACCCAAGTAGGTTCGCGTTTAGTAGGGGTGCTTTATATTTTAGATGAACCGAGTATTGGCTTACATCAGAGGGATAATATCAAGCTAATCGCCACACTAAAGGCGCTGAGGGATTTAGGCAACACCTTGATTGTCGTCGAGCATGACGAATATACGGTGCGCGCAGCGGATTACGTGGTAGATTTAGGGCCTGGAGCAGGCAATAACGGAGGCGAGGTGATTTTTGCCGGAACGAGCAAAGATTTGTTAGAAGACCGTAATTCGTTAACCGCTAAGTACCTGCGCAAGCAGATACGTATAGAGCTGCCTTTAAAGAGAAGGGAGTGGAGGGATAGAAAATTCTTAGAGATTAAGGGGGCCAGAGAGCATAATTTAAAAAATATTGACCTAAAGTTTCCCTTAGGGACGTTTATCTGCATCACCGGAGTTTCTGGTTCGGGGAAATCCACTTTGATCGACGAAATATTATATCGCAGCCTGGCTCAGAAATTATACAAAGCCAAGGATAAACCCGGGCTTTGCGATAAGATTATGGGAGACGAACATATAGATAAAGTAATTGTAGTCGACCAGTCTCCCATTGGCAGGACTCCGCGTTCAAACCCCGCCACTTACACTGGGGTTTTTGGTTATATCAGGGATATTTTTAGCCAATTACCCGAATCGAAGGTGCGCGGTTGGCGTCCCGGCCGGTTTTCTTTTAACGTCAAAGGTGGCCGCTGCCAGGCGTGTTCGGGAGACGGTATTAAAAAGATCGAGATGCACTTTCTTCCAGACGTTTATATCAAATGCGATATCTGCCAGGGTAGGAGGTTTAATCAGGCTACTCTGGAAGCCAGATACAAAGGTAAGTCTATTGCCGATGTTTTGGAGATGACGGTAGAGGAAGCGCTAAATTTATTTGCCAAAATCCCTAAGATAAAAAATTGTCTGATTTACCTTTATGATGTCGGTTTAGGCTATATCCAGCTCGGGCAATCCGCTACTACCCTATCCGGAGGCGAGGCGCAGCGTATTAAATTATCAGCCGAACTTAGCAAGCGCTCTACAGATAAAACAGTTTATATCTTGGATGAGCCTACTACTGGCCTGCATTTTGCCGATGTAGAGAAACTTATCCTGGTTTTAGAAAGGCTGGTGGATAAAGGAAACACAGTCATAGTGATTGAACATAACCTGGAAGTAATAAAGTCCAGCGACTATATTATTGATCTGGGCCCGGGGGGAGGGCCGGAGGGTGGCAGGTTGGTGGCCTGTGGCAGCCCGGAAGAACTAGTACAACATCAGGATTCCTATACCGGCCAATTCCTAAGAAAGCTATTGAATAATAAATGAGTAAGTGATATAGTTGACACGTTCGCGGCATACCAACCGCATGCGGTAAAGACACGCCGCTTCAGTGTTAATCCTAAAGAGGATGTGAAAGGCAGGATAAACTCCAACCTTTAGACCAAAGAGTCGAAGGATTGATTCTCCGATGAAAAAAAACGCATTATTTGGTTATTTAAGATTCTCCTTGCTTAAGACTCAAGCCGCAGTTATATTTTTTTCTTTAATTTATCTGGCATTACCTTTTTTAGCGCACGGCGATATCCTGCCCCCTTTTAATATAGAGGATAAAAAGGAAGAAGAGACGCTATTTGTCGCCCAGAAGGCATTCGAGGACGGTTTCTATGAGGTTAGCCTCGGTTTATTTGAACGTTATTTAAAGGATTACCCTAACTCGGCCAAGAGCGCGGAAGTGAATTTATTGATCGGGGAATGTTATTTTTACCAGAACCGCTTCCTTGATGCTTTGACTAAATTTGAGGAAACCCTAAAGCATCCCCAGGCAAACCAGATTAAGGATGCGCTTCTCTATTGGATTGCCGAGGTGAATTTTAAAGGCAATGTTTTTGGCCGGGCAGCAGAATATTACCGTATGGTCATCGCCGATTATCCTAAGTCAGCTTATGCCGTGAACGCTTATTATTCCCTAGGATGGTGTTTGTTCCAGGAAGCTAAGTTTCAAGAGGCTTTAAAATATTTCAAAATAGTGGAAGATAACTTCCGTAATGACCCGCAGGCCCAGGATGCTACTTTCAAAATGATCGAGTGTTTATATAATTTAAAAGACTATACGGCGTTGAAGAATAAACTTAAATCTTGTTTTAGGGCAGGGCCCAAGGATACCGCCAGGGTTCCTTACATGTATTTTTACCTAGCAGAAGCAGATTACTACCTGAATAATTTTACTGAAGCAATCGACGAATATTCTAAGGTTATCCAAGGTGCCCCCGATGAAAAAACCAGGTCCTTAGCCAGGTTAGGGACGGTATGGTCTTATCTTAAACTTAAGCGCTATAAAGAGGCAGAGAATACCCTCTACGAATTAAAAAGAGAGGGTTTAGATAAAAAAAGCCAGGATACGTTCTTATTGTCCAAGGCGATATTAATGTCTGAAACCAGCCGGCTCAGCGAAGCCAGGAATATCTACGATGAGTTATTGCGCAGATCGGAAGATACAAACATTATTATTCAGGCCTATTTAGGTAAAGCGGAAGTGCTTTATAATCTCGCAAATTATAGCGAAGCGATCAGCGTTTATCAAGAGGCTTTAGGCAGAGTGTCCAATATCACTCCCGGAGAGATCGTCGATAAATTACATTATGGCTTAGCCTGGGCGTTCTTAAAAGAAGGAGAGTTTAAGCAAGCTATAGATGAATTCCAAAAGATTGTGAAAAGCAGCGAGGATAAAATTGTTAAAATAGCTGCTCTTTGTCAAATAGGCGATACTTATCAGGACTCAGGAGATTATAACAAGGCAATAGACACATATAGCCAGATATTAAAGGATTATCCAGACAGTTTCTATAGCGATTATGTCCAGTACCAGATAGGTTTAGCGCTGCTTAAGGTCTATAACTATGACGGTGCGGCATTGGCTTTCCAAAGCCTAAAGAATAATTATCCTAATTCTAAGCTGCTGGATGAGGTGACCTATTCTTTAGGCCTGACCTATTTTCAGCGAGAAGATTATTCCTCAAGCAGCCAGGTACTAACTAAGTTCCAGAGAGAATTTGCAGACAGTAATTTGAGGCCGCAGGCAATCTACCTCTTAGCCGTCAGCCTTTATAATCTGGGCCGATTTCCTGAGGCAATCGAAGTCTTTAAAAATATTATTAAGCAATACAGCCAAGATACAGAGCTGATCCAAAAAGTAGAGTACGAGATAGCCGATTGTTATTATCAGATGGGCCAGGAAAAAGAGGCGATGAATAGATTTAAGTTATTGCGCTCAAAATATCCCGACTCAAATCTTACTGCCGAAGTGATGTGGTGGCTGGGTGAGTATTACTACCGGCACAATGACCAGGTTTTAGCCCGCCGGTATTTTTCTTCCTTAATCCAAGATTTTCCCAAAAGCAATCTGGTGTCTTCTGCTTACTATGCCTTAGCCTCCACCTACGAAAATGAAGGCCTCTACTCTGAGGCTATCGATAACTTTAACAAGGTAATTGAGTCTGATAAATCTGATTTAGCGGCTACTGCAGCCATTGCTATCGCGGATATCTACGCCAGGCAGAATAAATTCGAATCAGCTATTCAGGTTTACCAAGAGGCAGGCGCAAAATACGCCAATCTAGCTCATTTGATTGATCCAAAAATTGCAGATATCTACTATAAGAATAGCGATTATGAAAAGGCATTGATTTTTTACCGCCAGAGTCTTAATGAGGTTCCGGCCAGGGAAATGGCGAATATGCAATTCCGCATCGCGGAAACTTTAGAGGCCCAAGGTAAGGTCCCGGAGGCGATTGAGGAGTATCTAAAAGTCACCTATCTTTATTCCGACAATAATGATTTAGCGGTTAAGTCGTTATTAAGGGTAGCTGTAATCTATGAAGGCCGGGAAGACTTTCAGGAGGCGGTTAATATCTATAGCAGGATTTCGCTAATGGATGCAGAAGAGTCTAAATATGCCCGGGAGCGCATAGGTAATATCGAAGCTAAATATAAAGTTCGTCAGCCAAGATAAGCGTAGATTAATCTAAGGCTATACATAAGCTAAGCGGATAATTAAATAAGGAGGGGGATATGGAGTTATACAAGATGGGTTTATGGCAGGTATTTTTAGCCGGCGGTCCGGTAATGTGGCCGATATTATTATGTTCTATTTTCGCCCTGGCGATTATCTTAGAAAAATTTTTGCACTTACATCAGATAAAGATAGACACTCAGCAGTTTTTGAATAACATTTTGGATAAAATTAAGCGCCATGAAATTAAGGAAGCCCTGCAGGTTTGCGAAAAGACTAAGAGCCCGATAGCGCATATATTAAAGGTGGGCATCTTAAAGTATGACCGGCCCAGGCCGCAGATCAAAGAGGCAATCGAAGATGCTTCTTTATATGAGGTGCCGAAATTAGAGAAGAACCTTACTGCTTTGGCTACTATCGCCCATGTTTCTCCACTCTTAGGTTTATTGGGAACAGTTACTGGCATGGTTAGGTGTTTTCAGACTATCCAGGCCAAGGCTACAGCTTTTCATCCGGTTTCTCCGGGTGATTTAGCCGGGGGTATCTGGGAAGCCTTGCTTACTACCGTAGCCGGGTTAGCTGTGGCTATCCCCACCTTTGTAGTTTATAATTATCTGGTGAGCCGAGTGAATAACTTTATCTTGGAAATGGAAAAGGCAGCTACGGAATTAGTTAATTTCCTTACCGAGTAGGAGGAAATAGATGCATTTTAAAAAACACATGGAACTAGAGCATGGCCTCAAGCAGATTGATATTGCTCCTTTGATAGATATGGTTTTTCAGCTATTGATATTTTTTATGCTTACCTCAAGCTTTATCATGCAGCCCGGTATAAAAATTAACCTGCCGAAGGCAGTGACCAGCGACGTAGTGAAATACGAGAACATAGAATTAGTGATATCTGGCGAAAATGTTACCTATTTAAAAGGCAAGGTAGTGACGATGCGCGAACTAAAGCCCCTGATTAAACAGGCGGCAGAGAGAGAGCAATCGATCCTGATTAAAGCCGATAAGCGCGCTTCTTTGGGTAGGGTGGTGGAGATTTGGGATCTTTGCCGGGACTTAGGGGTAAACCAGATTAATATCGCTACTGACCAGGAATGATCAGTTCTATTTATAAAAAAACAATTTGCTTTTCGTTGCTAGGCCATCTTGCTGTTTTTTCCCTGTTTAGCCTTTCATTCGGGAAAAGGATACCTAGCGCAAACTATAGCGGGGTTTATTTTTGGGGCTCAATCCTGCTTAACTCTGAATTAGCGGTGAATAAACAAACTCCTGTCCGGTTAGGCGCTAAAGAGGCGTTCAAAAGGAAGGCGGATATGGAGTTATTAGTTAGGCCTAGCCAGAATACCCCATGCCTGCCGAATAATTATTTAAAGCCTCAGCTGATGGCTTTGTTGCCACAACAAGAGAAAATGCCGAAGAGAGAGGGGAGGTCTCTATCTACATATTCCCGTATCAAAAAGGAGCCCTCGATTATGCTCTATCCTCACCTCCCTTACAATTTCCTCTTATATTTTAAAAACCGGCAGATAGTGCATATTGAACTGATCTTTAATATAATTTCCCACGGTAAAACCAATTCCATAGCCATTAAAAGAA
>Ga0208045_1000089_pt1 | contig 44389 bp, 38 predicted proteins | sample PL_2010_200m_FD_184160 | JGI IMG/M metagenome (GOLD analysis project Ga0208045, IMG submission 184160) | Freshwater microbial communities from Powell Lake, British Columbia, Canada to study Microbial Dark Matter (Phase II) - PL_2010_200m... | ecosystem: Environmental > Aquatic > Freshwater >...
CGGGAAATTCTAGGATGTTCAGGATTGCCATATGCGTTTGTGATGCACTTATGGAATAAAGTCAAAAGCCGCTGCTAAGATGCCGAGCAGCTTGTAAACGGCTTAACGCCGCTTTCCACAAGGGTTTCTGCGGCGCTAGGGCGCTTTACGTGAAGGCACATCATAAAGGGATTCACCACATGAGGAAATCACTACTCGCCCTGCTGTTGGTGGCGGTTGGCGGCATGGCGCAGGCCGCTGTGGAGCTGAAGGATGGCCATCCTGAGCAATACACCGTAGTGAAAGGCGACACACTCTGGGACATTTCCGGCCGCTTTCTCAGCGAGCCCTGGAAATGGCCTGAACTCTGGCATGCGAACCCGCAGGTGCAAAACCCGCATCTGATCTATCCCGGCGACAGCCTCAGCCTAGTCTACGTCGACGGCCAACCGCGCATCATGCTCAACCGTGGCGCGTCGCGCGGAACCATCAAGCTCTCGCCGACCGTTCGCACGACCCCCATGGCCGAGGCCATCAGCACCATCCCGCTGGAAGCCATCAACAGCTTTCTGCTGAGTAACCGCATTGTCGACAGCGCAGCAGAGTTCGAGGCCGCTCCTTACATCGTTGCAGGCAACGCCGAGCGTGTGATCAGTGGCTCTGGCGATCGCGTCTACGGCCGCGGTGAGCTCCAGGATGACATCGGCATCTACGGCATCTTCCGTCAGGGCAAGACCTACGTTGACCCAGAGAGCGGCGAGTTCCTTGGCATCAACGCCGACGATGTAGGCACCGCCGAGCTTCTCGACATGGAGGGCGACATTGCGACCATGATGCTCACCCGGGTTACCCAGGAAGCGCGCATTGGCGACCGTCTGTTCCCCAGTGAAGAGCGTGCGGTTAATTCGACCTTCATGCCGAGCGAGCCGAAAGAAGAAATCAACGGTGTGATTCTGGATGTACCGCGCGGCGTGACGCAGATCGGTCAGTTCGATGTGGTTACCCTGAACCGCGGGGCGCGTGACGGGCTGAATGTTGGCAACGTGCTGGCCGTTTACAAGACCGGCGAAACCGTCCGCGACCGGGTCACCGGTGAAAACGTGAAGATTCCGGACGAGCGTTCGGGCCTGCTGATGGTGTTCCGTACCTACGACAAGCTTAGCTATGGCCTGGTCCTGCAGGCGACTCGCTCACTGTCGGTGATGGATAAGGTCCGCAACCCCTGATACCCCAAGCCCCGCATCGCGGGGCTTGTCATTTCTGAACAGCACTGCATGGATGCGGTGCCAAGAGACAAGGACTGTTCTCATGCCTTCGATTTCCCCTGCCGAACTGGAAGCACGCCTGCGCCTGCATTTGTTGCCGGAGCTGGGCCCGCGTCGCCTGCATAAACTGCTCAGTGCCTTTCCCGATGCGTCCTCAGCGCTCAGCGCGCCAGCCTCCGCGTGGCGTTCGTTGGGCTTGCCGACCAGCAGTGCCGACGCCAGGCGCAGCCCGGCGATCCGCGAGCGAGCCGCGGCCAGCCTGGTCTGGTTGGAGGCACCGGGGCACCATCTGCTGATGTGGGATGACCCGGCGTATCCCGGGTTGCTGGAGGAACTGCCGGACGCTCCACCCCTGTTGTTCATCGAGGGTGATCCAGGCCTGCTGGAGCGACCGCAGCTGGCCATGGTCGGCAGTCGGCGCGCCTCTCGGCCGGGGCTGGATAACGCCACCGCCTTTGCGCGCAGCCTGGCTCGCGGTGGTTTCGTGATTACCAGCGGGCTGGCGTTGGGTATCGACGGCGCAGCACACCAGGGTGCGCTGGATGTGGGTGGCAAGACGATCGCCGTGCTGGGTACAGGGCTGCAGTGCCTCTATCCGCGTCGCCATCTGGGGCTGGCTGCGCGCATCGTTGAGGGTGGTGGTGCGTTGGTCTCAGAACTGCCGCTCGACTGTCCGCCGCAGGCCGCCAACTTTCCTCGTCGCAATCGCATCATCAGCGGCTTGTCATTGGGCGTGCTGGTGGTCGAGGCAAGTCCTTCGAGCGGCTCGCTGATCACCGCCCGCCTGGCTGCTGAACAGGGTCGTGAGGTCTATGCGATCCCCGGCTCGATCCACCATCCCGGCGCCCGAGGCTGCCACCAACTGATTCGCCAGGGCGCTGCACTGGTGGAAAGCGTCGACGACGTACTGCAGGCTTTGCGCGGCTGGCAGCAAACCCCGGCCACGCCCGAAACGCAACGATCCGAGCCGATGCACCCGTTGCTCGCCCAGCTGCATGCCGCTCCCATGAGCAGCGAGGTGCTGGCAGATGCCGTGAACCAGCCCTTGTCAGAAATCCTCGCAGCGCTCACCGAGCTGGAAATCGAGGGACTCGTCGCTTGCGAGAACGGTCGCTGGGTCGCTTGCGCGGGTTGAGGCCTGCTGTACTGCCGACAGCGCTTGGGTACACTTCGCCGAACAGTCTCAGGGGAGGTGGCAATGGTCGGCAATTGGCGTGTGCAGCAGGCGGCGCGGGTCGTTAGGCGTGGCGGGGTGATCGCCTATCCGACCGAGGCGGTCTGGGGCTTGGGCTGCGATCCCTGGGAGAGCGATGCGGTTCACCGACTGCTCGCCTTGAAAGAGCGCCCGGTGGAGAAAGGGTTGATCCTGGTCGCCGACTGCGTCGAGCAGTTCGATTTTCTGCTCGAAGATCTTCCTGAACGCTGGCTGGACCGGCTTGTTGGCACATGGCCGGGGCCAAATACTTGGCTGGTCCCGCACCGTGATCGCCTGCCAGACTGGATCACCGGCCAACACGACAGTGTCGCACTGCGTGTAACCGATCACCCGCTGGTGGCGAGGCTTTGCGCCTTGACCGGCCCATTGGTGTCCACCTCGGCCAACCCGGCCGGCCGACCTTCGGCGCGCTCACGTCTGCGCGTCGAGCAGTACTTTCCAGGGGATCTGGACGGCGTGCTTGGCGGCAGCCTGGGCGGACGTAAAAACCCCTCCACCATTCGCGATATACGCAACGGCGAGGTCATCCGCGCATCCTGACGCCAATGGCGCCAGGGGGCGCTGGCTTCCAGCCAGTTCAGGGCAGGAGGATGGTCGAGCCGGTCGTCTTGCCTGCGGCGAGCTGGCGCTGCGCCTCGGCCGCGTCGGCGAGTGGGTAACGCTGGCCGATCTCCACCTTGATCCGACCGCTGGCGATCATCTCGAACAGCTCGGCCGCCATGCCTCGCAGGCGTTCGGCTGAGGTGGCGTAGCCAGCCAGGGTTGGCCGGGTGACATACAGCGAGCCCTTCTGAGCCAGTACGCCAAGATTGACTCCGGTAACCGCGCCGGATGCATTGCCGAAGCTGACCAGCAGGCCACGCGGGGAGACACAATCGAGCGAGACGTCCCAGCTGCTCTTGCCCACCGAGTCGTAGACAACCGGACATTTCTGACCGTCAGTCAGCTCCAACACGCGCTGGACGATGTCTTCCTGAGTGCGATCGATAGTCTCCCAGGCGCCCAGTGATTTGGCGCGCTCGGCCTTTTCTGCCGAGCCAACCACGCCGATCAGCCGGGCGCCGATGGCCTTGGCCCACTGACAGGCGATCGAGCCGACACCACCGGCCGCCGCGTGGAAAAGGATGGTTTCGCCTGCTTTCAGCTCATAGGTCTGGCGCAGCAGATATTGAGTCGTCAGGCCCTTGAGCATCACCGAGGCGGCTTGTTCGAAGCTCACGCTTTCGGGCAGCTTGACCAGATGTCGTGCTGGCAGGATGTGGTGCTCGCCATAGGAACCCAGCGGCCCGGTCGCATAAGCCACGCGGTCACCGACCTCGAATTCATTAACGCCCTCGCCCAGCGCCTCGACCACACCAGCGCCTTCGGTGCCGAGGCCCGATGGCAGGCTTGGTGGTGCATAGAGCCCGCTGCGGAAATAGGTATCGATGAAATTCAGGCCGATCGCATGGTTGCGCACGCGTACCTCACCGGCGCCCGGTGCGGCGACCGGGACGTCGACCTGTTCGAGGACTTCAGGGCCACCGTGCTGACTGAACTGGATGCGCTGCGACATATCGACTCCTGGCAAAAGCAAAGGAGCCTATCCAACGCTTCCGGGGCGCGTCCGTCAATTGGCTCGATGATATGCTTGCCGGCCTTCTGTTTCAGCGTCGCTGCTTTGGTTCATGCCTGGCGGCGGCGCAGCCATTTGCCAAGGTGAATTCGTGAACGAGCGTACCGAAGCCGTCAAAGCCTACCTGCTCGATCTGCAGGACCGTATTTGCGCCACCCTTGAAGCCGAAGACGGCGGCGCGCGCTTCGTCGAGGATGCCTGGACGCGCCCCGCAGGCGGTGGTGGCCGGACCCGGGTCATCGAAAACGGTGCGCTGATCGAAAAGGGCGGCGTCAATTTCTCCCACGTCCATGGCAGCGGCCTGCCCCCCTCGGCCAGCGCCCATCGCCCTGAACTGGCCGGCCGTGGCTTCGAAGCGCTCGGCGTGTCCCTGGTGATCCACCCGGAAAACCCCTATGTGCCGACCTCCCACGCCAATGTGCGCTTCTTCATTGCCGAGAAAGAAGGCGAAGAGCCGGTCTGGTGGTTTGGTGGTGGCTTCGACCTGACGCCCTACTACGGTAACGAAGAGGATTGCGTGCACTGGCACCGGGTGGCCCGGGACGCATGTGCGCCGTTCGGCTCCAATGTCTATTCACGCTACAAGGAATGGTGTGATCGGTATTTCCACATCAAGCATCGCAACGAGCCGCGCGGGGTCGGTGGGCTGTTCTTCGACGACCTGAACGAATGGGATTTCGATACCAGCTTCGCCTTCATGCGGGCGGTAGGCGATGCCTATATCGAGGCCTACCTGCCGATCGTCCAGCGGCGCAAAGCGATGCCCTTCGGTGAGCGCGAGCGGGAATTCCAGGAACTGCGCCGCGGGCGCTATGTGGAATACAACCTGGTCTACGACCGCGGCACCCTGTTCGGTCTGCAGTCAGGTGGACGCACCGAGTCGATCCTGATGTCGCTGCCGCCGCTGGTGCGCTGGGGTTACGACAAGCATCCCGAGCCCGGCACTCCCGAGGCGCGGCTGACCGAGTACTTCCTGCAGGATCGTGACTGGCTGGGCGAATAGCCTTGAATAGCCCATACCACCTCTGAATCGCTACTGCTTTTAGGAGCATCAATGGACCGCTACGGCGTCTTCGGCAACCCCATCGGCCACAGCAAATCGCCTCAGATCCACCGTCTGTTTGCCGAGCAGACTGGCCAGACGCTCAGCTACGAGCCCTTGCTGGCGCCGCTCGATGACTTCCCCGGCTATGCCCGCACATTCTTCGAACAGGGGTTGGGCGCGAATGTCACAGTGCCCTTCAAGGAACAGGCGTTTCGCCTTGCCGACCAGCTGAGCGAGCGCGCCCAACGTGCCGGCGCGGTGAATACCCTGAAGAAGCTGGAAGATGGTCGCCTGCTGGGCGATAACACTGACGGCATTGGCCTGGTCCGCGACTTGCGGGACAACGCTGGCGTCACGCTGCAAGGCAAGCGGATTCTGTTACTGGGCGCTGGTGGTGCGGTGCGTGGGGTGCTCGAGCCACTGCTGGCGCAACGCCCGGCAGCATTGGTCATATCCAACCGCACCTTGGCCAAGGCCGAACAGCTGGCCGGCGAGTTCGCCGAGCTGGGGCCGGTCAGTGCAAGCGCCTTCGAGGAGCTGCGAGGCCCGTTCGAAGTGATCATCAACGGCACCTCGGCGAGCCTCGGCGGTGAGCTGCCACCGCTGAGCGATGACCTCATCGAACCTGGCGTTACCCTCTGCTACGACATGATGTACGGCGCGAAGCCGACGCCCTTCTGCCAGTGGGCGGCCGGACGCGGCGCAGCGACCCGCGATGGGCTCGGCATGTTGGTCGAACAGGCGGCGGCGGCCTTCGAGTTGTGGCGCGGGGTACGGCCGGATTCGAGCCCGGTTCTGACGCAGCTGCGCAGCCAGCTCAGCGCTTGAGGGTCGCTCAGATACGGAAGTGAATCTGCTCGTGCAGGTGCTGCGGTGTCTCCAGCTCGTCGACGATTCCCGCAGCGATACGCCGTAGCTGCACACGTCGATCGCTGGGGTCGAGATCGTCAATCACGCTGAAATCCTCGATCGACAGGTCGTCGCCATCAGCGTTGGCATCCACCAGCGTCCATTTCAACGGATGCGCAGCAATGCGTTGCAGCGCGGCGGTGACGGTCGGATCGTCGCCCTTGGCGGACAGATCGGCGACCAGTACCAGCCGTTCGACACCGACCTTTGGCAACCCGGACAGCAAGGCATCGACCGCCTGATACAGGTCATGCGGCTGATGATTGGCTGCTGCGCCAGAGGCTGTGGCCAATGAGGGGCTGTCGTACAGACAGATCACCGCATCCATCCCGGCCACGCTCTGCGAGACACTGATGGCATCGAACAGATCGCCGGTCTTGGCGCGCAATCCGGGCCGGACGGTCATCGAATTGAGATCGTCGACCAGAGCCACCGCTTCGTGTTGCCGGGTCAGCAGCTCGCACAGCAGTGCATTGCCGAGGCTCGAATGCGCGCCATACAGAGCGAATTTGAGCCGCGGCGTTTCAGCGTTGAGCATGACGGCTCGGCCGCATCAGCGACGCGTGGCGAGATAGCCAATCAGCGCAACTGCGCCAGCGGCCAGAGCGACCGTGCTCAGCGGATGCTCGCGAGCGCAGTCCTTGGCCATGCGCCCGGCATCACGGCCGCGGCGGGACAGGTCGTGGCAGTGCTCGTCCCACTTGTTGTCGTTCCACAGCGTCTCGGCGCGCGAACGCAGGGCGTTGAAACGATGACGCGACTCGCGCGAGGCGTCATCCTTGAGATCGTCAAGCGCGGTCATCAAATTCTGGATTTCGCGCTCGATTTCGTCGCGGGTGGTGGGTGTGCGGCTGAAGCGGGACATAGCGTTCTCCCCTTTGAATGTTAGGTTTGGACTCTGCGAAGCGGTGAAGGTGCCTTCGGCCGTGTCAACCAAAACACCAGGACTGCTAAAAGCGGACCTATCAACAGCGACCGGGTTCCGCCGGTCGGCTCGGTTGTGGCGAAAAGTCGCGCTGCCGACAAGCTTATGAGCCGCGGGCCGGCAAACCCAGCAGCGCTACGCATGTTGTTCTACGCTTTGGATTGTGGCCGTTGCGCTGAATGATCCGTGAGGCGAAACAAGCGAAACGGCCAGAGCCCTGCGCCGGGTTGATACGCTGCAAGCGCCGAAATATAAGGGCTTGCGACCATGTTTGTGCTCGCCTTTTCCGTATAATGCGCGCCGCGTCCGTCTGCTTCGGCGCGCCTTTTTTCACTGCCAATTCATCGGTGTCCATCTTGAAGCTTCGTCATTCCATTCTCGGCTTGCTGCTCGCCTGCAGCAGCGCCATGTTGACCCCCGTTTCCACCGCTGCTACGAAGGCCCCTGTGCAACAGGAGCTGGCCTCTGGCAGCGCGCTGGTGATCGATCTGAAAACCAATGAAGTGCTCTATTCCAGCAATCCAGACGTGGTGGTGCCGATCGCATCGGTGACCAAGCTGATGACCGCGATGGTGGCGCTCGACGCCAAGCTGCCGCTCGATCAGCGCCTGTCCGTCACCATCCGTGACGCGCGCGAAATGCAGGGGGTGTACTCGCGTGTACGCATCGGCAGCGAAATCAGCCGTCGCGAAATGCTGCTGTTGACCCTGATGTCGTCCGAGAACCGCGCCGCGGCGAGCCTGGCACACCATTATCCGGGCGGTTACAGCGCCTTCATCCAGGCGATGAACGCCAAAGCCAAGGCGCTGGGAATGACCCGTACGCACTATGTCGAGCCCACCGGCCTGTCCGAGCGGAACGTCTCCAGCGCTAATGACCTGGTCAAACTGCTCAAGGCCAGCCAGGCCTATCCATTGATCGAGCAGTTCAGCACCACCAGCGAAAAGACCGTGGCCTTCCACAAGCCCAACTACACCCTGGGTTTCCGCAATACCAACGCCCTGGTGCGCAAGCCTGACTGGAGCATTCAGCTGACCAAGACCGGCTTTACCAATGCGGCCGGCCATTGCCTGGTGATGCGCACCGTGATGAACAAGCGCCCCGTAGCCTTCGTAGTGCTCGATGCCTTTGGCAAGTACACCCACATGGCCGATGCCAACCGCCTGAAGAAGTGGATGGAAACCGGCAAGGTGACGCCGGTCGCGCCGGCTGCTCTGGCCTATAAGCAGCAGAAGATGGCCCAACGTCAGCTTGCGGGCCAACCGGGCGATGCGGCGACGGTGATCGGCACGCGCTGACCGTTCGCCGCCGCCGCCACGTCTCGTGGTGGTTGAACCAGGCGAAGGGCGACCGATCTAGCCGCCACGATTGCCGTAGGCTGCTTCATTGCCGTCCTGTTCGGCGGCGCTGGCGAGTTCGCGGGTCAGATGGGCTTTCAGGCGGGACAAGGTCTCGTCATTCCAATCGTTGGGCGCAGTCACCAACCGCCAGGCATCGACATAATCGGCAGGCGCATACACATGCCCATGGCCCGGTGGTGTCGGAGTGGTGACTGCCATGTCGACCGCCAGCTGCAGCATGGTCACCAGTGGAAACCAGCGCAGCGCCGGTGTGACGTCCGGGCCGCGCGGCTCGCTCAGCCAGTCCGGTCGGCGCCAGGCGTAGCGGTAGTCGAAAAAGACGATCGGGTCGCTGGCATATTGCAGATAGAGCAACCGCATCGGCCCCCATGAAGCGTCCATCGGCTCGGGCGTGCCGTGCTGATTCATGAAGCGAACGAAACGACCATCGCGAAATTGCGGTAGCCATTCGGGGCTTCCCGGATTGCGGTCGTCCGTGATTCGCCGCCACATCTGGCTCTCAAAAGGGGGGCCGCTCCACAGCGCACCCTGAAAGGGATCGCCGATCAGCTCATGCAGCTCCCAGGACGCTTGCGAATGCAAAGCGCCGAGGCTCAGGCCGTGCAAGTAGAGCCTTGGCCGTCGTTCGGTCGGCAATTCTCGCCAGTAGTCATAAACCTCCTCGAACAGTGCCCGCGCCACGTCAGCGCCGTACTCGGCTTCCACCAGCAATGACAGCGGGCTGTTCAGGTAGGAGTACTGCAGCGCCGCACTGGCGACATCGCCATGGTGCAGGTACTCGACGCTGTTCATCGCGGCGGGGTCGATCCAGCCGGTGCCGGTCGGCGTGACCAGCACCAGTACCGACCGCTCGAAGGCGCCGGTGCGCAGCAGCTCGCGCAGGGCCAGTCTCGCGCGCGCAGCAGGCGCTTCGGCAGCGCGCAAGCCGACGTAGACACGGATCGGCTCCTGCGCAGCGCGACCGCTGATGGCCGCTATGTCCCGCGCCGACGGGCCGGATGCAATGAACTCGCGGCCGGTACGCCCCAGCTCGTCCCAGCGCAGCAGCGATTCGCGGCTGCCGCTCTTGAGCGATGAGGCCGGTTGCGCCGCTTCCGGCTCGATCAGCGCGTCGTACTGCGCGAAGGACGCGTCCAATACCTTCAGTGCCCGGGTGACCAGCACATCGGTGACCAGCGACCAGAACAATGTCAGGGCGACCACGACGCCTATGACATTCGCGACCCGGCGCGGCAGGAAGCGATCGGCACGGCGCGAAACGAAGCGCGAAACGAGGCGGTACAGGCGCGCCAGGATCAGCAGGATCAGGAAAGTCGCCAGCGCGGTCAGTATCACTTCCAGCAGGTGCCCGCTGGTGACCGGCGGCATGCCCATCAACGAGCGGATCGAGTTCTGCCAGCCGGTGACTTGGCTAAGAAAATAAGCCGCCAGCGTCGCACTGACGATGGCGATGATGATATTGACCCGGCTGCGCAAACGTTCCGGCGGCACCGCCAGCTCCATGTAACGCCACAGCCAACGGGCGAATACGCCCAGGCCGTAGCCTGCGGCCAGTGCTGCGCCAGCCAGCACGCCCTGGCTCAGGGTCGAGCGCGGCAACAGCGAGGGCGTCAACGCCGCGCAGAAAAACAGCGTGCCCAACAGCAGGCCAAAACCGGACAGCGAACGCCAGGCGGACAATGGTGTGCGAAGCTTCATTCGAAACCCCATAGCTTCGTCGATGATTGATTCCGCGGCGGCTGCCGCCTGGTCTTTTCGAGGCGTTCGGGCCGTTGCGGTTCCCTTCTCAATCGACTCGCTGCCTCGTAAATGGCCAACGATATCTATCACCCAGTATCGGCATAGCGTCGTCTGTAGGAGCCCGCGTGCTGGCGATCTTTTCGGCACACCGCGGAGGTCCGGATCGCCAGCAAGCTGGCTCCTACGAAAGCCTGGCCCGCGGCTTGACGTTGAGCTGGGTGCAGCCACGCTGCTTTCGTTGAAGGGGTGATCGTAAGGACCAACGATATCTATCACCCAGTATCGGCATAGCGCCGTCTGTAGGAGCCAGCGTGCTGGCGATCTTTTCGGCACACCGCGGAGGTCCGGATCGCCAGCAAGCTGGCTCCTACGAAAGCCTGGCCTGCGGCTTGACGTTGAGCTGGGTGCAGCCATGCTGCTTTCGTTGAAGGGGTGATCGTAAAGGACCAACGATATCTATCAGCCGGTATCGGTACAGCGTCGTCTGTAGGAGCCAGCTTGCTGGCGATCTTTTCGGCACGCCGCGGGAGTCCGGATCGCCAGCAAGCTGGCTCCTACGAAAGCCTGGCCCGCGGCTTAACGTTGAGCTGGGTGCAGCCATGCTGCTTTCGTTGAAGGGGTGATCGTAAGGACCAACGATATCTATCACCCAGTATCGGTACAGCGTCATCTGTAGGAGCCAGCTTGCTAGCGATCTTTTCGGCACGCCGCGGAGGTCCGGATCGCCAGCAAGCTGGCTCCTACGAAAAAGTGATCCATGCGACTTCGATGCAACGATGCTGGCCCGCTCTACTCAAACGTCTACATTTCCCCTCAGCGCACCGGGAACCAGACATCGTTATGAGCACACCAGACAACACCTATATCGAGTGGCTGGAAAGCCAGTCCATGCTTAAAGCCGCCCGTGATCGGGCCCGACTCTACGCCGGTCAGGCGCGGCTCTGGCAGCGACCTTACGCCCAGGCGCGCCCGCGCGACGCCAGTGCGATTTCCTCGGTTTGGTTCACCGCCTATCCTGCTGCGATCATCACGCCCGAAGGCGGCTCAGTGCTTCAGGCGCTGGGGGACGATCGCCTCTGGAGCGCCCTGTCCGAACTCGGCGTGCAGGGCATTCACAACGGCCCGATGAAACGCTCCGGTGGCCTGCGTGGGCGCGAGTACACGCCGACAATCGATGGCAACTTCGACCGCATCAGCTTCGATATCGACCCCAATCTCGGCACCGAGGCGGAGATGCAGCAGCTCAGCCGCATGGCTGCCGCGCACAACGCCATCGTCATCGATGACGTCGTGCCGGCGCACACCGGCAAGGGGGCGGACTTCCGCCTCGCCGAGATGGCCTACGGCGATTATCCCGGGCTCTACCACATGGTCGAAATCAACGAGGAAGACTGGCCCCTGCTGCCGGACGTGCCCAAGGGCCGCGATGCGATCAACCTGCCGCCGCCGGTGGTCGACCAGCTCAAGGAAAAGCACTACATCGTCGGCCAGCTGCAACGGGTGATCTTTTTCGAGCCGGGCATCAAGGACACCGACTGGAGCGTGACCGGCATCGTGACCGGGGTCGATGGCAAGCGCCGGCGCTGGGTCTACCTGCACTATTTCAAGGAAGGCCAGCCGTCGCTCAACTGGCTGGACCCAACCTTCGCCGCCCAGCAGCTGATCATCGGAGATGCGCTGCATGCGATCGACGTCTCCGGTGCGCGGGTTTTGCGCCTGGATGCCAACGGCTTCCTCGGCGTCGAGCGCCGCGCCGAAGGCACGGCCTGGTCCGAGAGCCATCCGCTATCGGTGACCGGCAACCAGCTCATCGCGGGCGCCATTCGTAAGGCCGGCGGCTTCAGCTTTCAGGAGCTGAACCTGACCATCGACGACATCGCCTCGATGTCCCATGGCGGCGCCGACCTGTCTTACGACTTCATCACCCGCCCGGCCTATCATCACGCCCTGGTTACCGGGGATACCGAATTTCTGCGGCTGATGCTGCGTGAGGTCCACGCCTTCGGCATCGACCCGGCTTCGCTGATCCATGCGATGCAGAACCACGACGAGCTGACCCTGGAGCTGGTGCATTTCTGGACGCTGCACGCCTACGACCACTACCACTACCACGGGCAGACGCTTTCGGGCGGCATCCTGCGCGAGCACATCCGCGAGGAGATGTACGAACGTCTGACCGGCGAGCATGCGCCCTACAACCTCAAGTTCGTCACCAACGGCGTGTCCTGCACCACTGTCAGCGTTATTACCGCGGCGCTGGGCATCCGTGACCTCAACACCATCAGCGCGGCCGACATCGAGCAGATCCAGCGCCTGCATATCTTGCTGGTGATGTTCAATGCCATGCAGCCCGGTGTGTTCGCCCTCTCCGGCTGGGATCTGGTCGGCGCGTTGCCGCTGGAAGCTGAGCAGGTTGAACACTTGATGACCGAAGGCGATACCCGCTGGCTGCACCGTGGCGGCTACGATCTGGCCGATATTGCACCCGAGGTGGAAACCTCCAGCGAAGGCCTGCCCAAGGCGCGCTCGCTGTACGGGAGCCTGGTCGAGCAGCTTAAGAACACCGGCTCGTTCGCCTGCCAGCTCAAGCGTATCCTCAGCGTGCGCCGCGCCTACGACATCGCCGCCAGCAAGCAGATCCTGATTCCTGACGTGCAGGCGCCGGGTCTGCTGGTCATGGTCCACGAACTGCCGGCAGGCAAGGGTGTGCAGATCACGGCGCTCAACTTCAGCGCCGAGACCATCAGCGAGACGGTCACCCTCCCCGGTGTTGCGCCCGGGCCGGTGGTGGACATCATTCACGAAAGCATCGAAGGCGACCTCACCGAAAACGGCGAGATGACCTTCAACCTCGACCCCTACGAGGGCTTGGCGTTGCGCGTCGTGAGTGCGGCGTCACCGGTGCTCTGACGGCGCAAACCAGGATCACGGCGCGCCGCTACCAGGCGCGGCCGTGATCGCTCTGTCGGTCGAGATGCAGGTTGGTTCAGGCCGAAGGGCCGGGTGTACGGCCAGGAGGTTGCTCTTCGCCGCAGTAGCGCCCGATCGCCGCTTCCAATGCTTCGAGCGAAACCGGTTTGACCAAGTGAGCTTCGAATCCCGCCGCTCGGGACCGCTCGAAATCCTTCGCCTGGCCATAGCCGGTGAGCGCTACAAGGCGTAGCGCGTCTGCCGGAAAGGACTTTCGCAGCGCTTGTGCCAGGGCGTAACCGTCCATTTCAGGCAGGCCGATATCGAGTACGGCAACAGTCGGTCGAAACTGCGCGGCCATGCGCACCGCCTGAAGGGGCTCGCTAGTGGCGATGACCTCGTGGCCCCGATGGATCAGGTAGTCGCGCACGCTTTCGAGCGCATCGAGGTTGTCGTCGACCACCAATATGCGCGTTGAAGGGTGGGCTGTGACAGCTGGGCGCTCGAGCGCAACAGGCGCTTCATCCGGCTGGCTGAGCAGCGGGAGCGTGACCGTGAAGGTTGAGCCACAGCCGATCCCGTCGCTGTGGGCCGTCACCGAGCCTTCGTGCAGTTCGACGAAGGTCTTCACCAAGGCCAGGCCAATGCCGAGGCCGCCTTTCGATCGATCGATGGTGGCGGTGCCCTGCTCGAAGATCTTGAACAGCTTCGGATAAAGCGCAGGGCTGATGCCCGAGCCATTGTCCTGAACGGTGACCTTAACCTGCCGGTCACTGGCCGCCATCCGGATATCGATCCTGCCGCCACGGTCGGTGTACTTCGCCGCGTTGGTAAGCAGGTTGGCAAATACCTGCATCAACCGGGTGGGGTCGCCGAACACCCATACCGGCCGTTCCGGCAGCGCGACTTGAAGTGCGTGGCCGCGTTCCTGAAAAAGCGTGCTGGCGGATTCGATGGCGCGGGTCAGTAACCCGATCAAGTCCAGCGGCTCAGGCTTGAGCTCGACTTTGCCTCGCACGACGCGTGTCGCATCCAACAGATCATCGAGCAGGCTGGATAAATGTTTGGCCTGGCGCTCGATGATCAGATGCTCGCGGGGCAGCTCCTTGCCCTTGTTACGCAGCCGGAGCAGATCGATCACCGTAATGATGGGCGCCAGCGGATTGCGCAGCTCGTGTCCCAGCATCGCCAGGAACTCGTCCTTGGCGCGGCTGGCCTGCTCGCGTTCGTAGTCGACACGGGCCGTCTGCACACCGGTGGTGGCCAATGAAGCTGCCGCGCTCAGGAAAGCAAGGTGCGGCGCCTGGGGAAAATCAGCACTGTCACATCCAAACCAGATATCTCCGCCAAAGGTGCCGTAGCCCATGCTCAGGCGCACCACTCGCATGGGCCCGAGCGGTGTCGACAGTTGGTGCGCGCGCCCATCGGGCAGGCGGGTCTGCTCCCACTCAGCCAGCATGGCTTCCCAGTCACGGCATTCACGCTCGCACAGGTATTCACCGTCGAGGCGCAGCACGTGGTATCGAGGCGAATCCGGCAACAGCTGTACGTTCGCCATGGCAAAACGCATCGGCACGATGCGTTCGGCGGCCTCCATGGTGATTTGCAGGATGGACGTGCCGTCGCGCCCGGCCCATAGCGCAGGAAGCGCAAGGAGGCCCATCAGATCACGAATGTTCCGCCCCTCATCTCCGCCATTCGGGCGATCCGGCGCTCGCTCAAGCATGGGCTCAGCGAACGGCGAAGGAGGTTCAGTCAGCATGGGTAGCCGAACGTTTGGCTTCGCGGTTGCGCAGCTCCTGGAGCATTTCGGCGGCGGGCGTGTAGAACGGATTCTCCTGAACGACACCGTTGATCAACGTCAGCGGATGAGTGCGAAGCAGGTCCATCATCATCGAGCCGCTCAGTTTCGCCGTGTCGTAAACGCAGATGGCTGGCTGGCGATTCTTTGAAAGAACGTCGTTGACTTCCGCCTCGTAGGCGAGGATTTCCTGCGCGCCCGGTCGGTCGTCGAAGGCCCAGTCCATGTTGCCCATGATTCGAACGCGAGAGTAGCCGGCCTCGGCAGCCGCCTCGCAGGTTGCGTTCAGGGTCACCAGCATGCGGTCCTTGTTGAACGCCCCATTGTCGTCCAGATAGGCGCCTTGCCAGGTTTGCAGCTCAAGCTGTCCGCAGGCTTCGCAGCCGTGGGCGTCGATGCCACCTTGAATCAACCTTTCACGGTGATCGTCCATGTTTGCCGGGTTGAGGATGTGGATGGTCTTTTCGCCCTGATCCAGTGCTTCCTTGAAGAAAGGGATCAGCACGTCGTACTCCTGTTCGCGGCTGTCGAAGAACGCGCAAACGTGGAAATGCTCGATGGGCGTTCCAGCGAGGGAAAGCTCGTTCATGAATGGCTCCGGATGTGGGTCTGAGGGTTGCGATCGTGAAATCAATCGGGGCGTTGAAACCGCCGCTCCGGCGGCGTGCCGGGTATCGCTAGGCACCGTAATTCGTGTGCGATTAACGTTTCACTGCAGATTCATCGGCGCCGAATACCAAGCACTTGCTGCTTCATTGCGCACCCCTGTACTGTGCGCCGCCGGTGACCAACCCGAGCCGCCATCGCTATGGTCGAGCGTACCGCCATGCCACTTCGCTGCATTCTAGCCCAGGTTTCGTTGTTTTTAAGTGTGTTGGGCGCAATCCCCGCATGGGCGCAAACCGTATGCTCGACCGGTCAGCAGCCGATCTGTCTCGGCAGCTGCGTATGCGTGCCTGTTTCTCCACAGAACTACGAGGCGTTGTCCGAGCGGGTGCAATGGCTGGCCGCCGCCGGGCTCGAGACCTGGATCCGCCAGTCCCGCGATCAGCTGGCGCTGCTGGAAAGCCAGCCCATTCCGCTGCATATCCGCTCGCAGCTGGAGCCTTATTTCGATATCGAGGTGCTGGAGACGGCGCGTTACCGGGTCGGCGATGACAATGTGCTGACGGCGGCCAACACCCTGCTGCGCAACCCGGACATCGTCGCGGTGACGCTGATCGACATCATCGTCTTCCGCAACGAGGCCGATGCCCTGGACAACGTTGCCCTCTGGGCGCACGAGCTCAAGCATGTCGAGCAATACCTGGAATGGGGCGTAGGCGAATTCGCGCGGCGCTATACCCGCGATTACAGCAGCGTCGAACGGCCGGGTTATGCCATGGAGCTGCAGCTCGAGCGCGAAGCGGCCTTGCGCGAAACCGGCGGAAGCACAGCGTCGCGCCATTCGGCCGAATGACCTAGATCGAGGGATCGGCCAAGGGCAGCTCCGGTCACAACCTTATCGCCATAAGGAGACTGCCATGCCTGTTACCGTGTCCAAGCTCCAGGGCAACGATATCCCCGAGGAGATGCGTGGGCCCGAGGTCGAGGTGGTATTCCGCGTCACCGACCATGAGGGCAAGGTGAAATACCTGCTGGACGATGTCGAAGCCGCACAGAGCGCCGTGCGGGCCAGCGATGAACATCAGGCAGCGAAAGGGTGACCGCTGCGTCAGCTGAACGGCCGCGCAGGGCCTGACAATCCGACAGCTCGTTTTCGGCTGACCGATGCCCTCTCGCCGCGGTGACTCAACCGGCGCTGCCTTGAGTCGCCTGGGTGTTTTCATCAGCCCAACCCAGCAGCAGCTCAGGCGCCATGGGGCGGGCAATGTAATACCCCTGTCCCTCCTCACAGCCCCACTGGGCCACCAGATCGTAGACCGCCTGGGTTTCGATCCCTTCGGCCACGACGCGCAGTTCGAGGCGCTTGGCCAAATCGATGATGGTTCGCACCAGGCGACAGTCTTTCTCGTCGTCGCCCAGGTTGCGGATGAAGGATTGATCGAGCTTGACCGTCGATGCGGGCAGGTCGCGCAGATAGGTCCAGTTGCTGTAGCCGGTGCCGAAGTCATCGATGGCCACCTCCACGCCCAGTGAGCGCAGGCGCAGCAGCTGGCGACTGACTTCGCCCGGGTTACGCATCAGGGCGCTTTCGGTAAATTCCACCTCCAGACTTCTCGGGTCGACACGTTGATCGTTCAGCAACTCAATGATGCGGTCGACAAAGGCCGGACTGTCCAGATCCGACGCCGACACGTTGATAGCGACCTTGAACCTGCCCCCCTGGCGCTGCCAGGTTGCCGCCTGCATGACGGCCTTCTCGGCGACCCACAGGCTCAGCTCGCGGATCAGTGCGGTCTTCTCGGCCAGCGGAATGAATTCAGCCGGGCCGATGGCGCCGAGCGTCGGATGATCCCAGCGCAGCAGCGCCTCGACTGAAGTGCAGTGCCCATCCATCAGGCTGATACGCGGCTGGTAGACCAGCCGCAGCTGTCCGTCGCTGTGCAACGCCTCGGCGAGACCGCTGAGCAAGGTGAAGGCACGCTGCTGCACCGCATCGAGTCGGGATTCGTAAGGCGACCAGCCGATGCCACGATCACGCGCGTCGTCCGCCGACGTGATCGCCAGGCGCAGCCAGTCCTGCTCCAGCACGCCACTGTGCAGCGGCAGCACGCCGAGACCGACCTGGGTCTTGATCGGAATCGAATTGCACTGCACCGGGGCGTCGAACGCCGCGATGATCCGGTCATAGAGCTGGATCAGCTCCTGCTGCGGCCCGTCGGGAATCAGAAAAGCAAAACGACTCGGGCTGATGCAGTACAGCCCGCACCGATCTGGAAGCTGCGCTTGCAGGGTCTGTTTCATGCGCAGCATCAGCGCTTGGGCAAAGCTGTGACCGAGCACCTTCATGATGTCGTTCAACAGCATCGGCCCGATCACATCGGCCACGACCAACACATTGCTCTGATCAGACGAGGCAGCTGCCCGCGCCACGTCATCTTCGAGCCGCGAGCGGTTGTACAAACCCGTGGATGCATCGATGAAGTTGGTGTTGCGCAGTGTCAGGATGCGCGCCATCGTCAGTTTGGCGAAATGACCAAGCATCGACAGTTCCTGCGGGGTCATTGCCCGTCGCGGCTGGGTGTCGATGATGCATAGGCTGCCCAGGCCCAGCCCTTCCGGCGTGATCAGTGGCATGCCCGCATAAAAACGAATGCCTGGCTCGCCCGTGACCAGCGGGTTGTTCTGGAAGCGCACATCCTGGGTGGCATCGAGCACCTGGAGCGGCTCGTTGGCGAGGATTGCATAGGCGCAGAAGGAATCCTGCCGCGGCGTTTCCTGCGCCAGCAGCCCGACTCGCGCGGTGAACCACTGGCGCTGTTCGTCGACGATCGAGATCAACGCAATCGGCGCCTGAAAATACTCGGCCACCATCGCCACGATGTGCTCGAACACCTCGTCGGGCGCCGTGTCCAGCCGGCACAGCTGCGTCACCTGCAGCTGTCGCTGCGCTTCATTTATCGGGGTTGGAGCACCAGCCATACGATCAACTGCCTGGAAATTCGAATGGGTCCGAGCCGTCGGCGCGGCGTCCGGTATGGGTTGCAACGGATATCTGGACGTTATGCCCGAATGGTCAGCACAACGGGGCCTCTTGCCGGCATATCGACCGGTTCGTTTGTTCCTTGATGAGGTGCCGACGGGAGGTGCAGATGGGTGCGGCATGAGCATCCTCATAGCGGAGACACACCAGCATGCTTGTAGGCTTCTCGCTTGTCTGTCGCTCTGGAACGCCTTCGACGCAACGCTTTCCAACCTTCACCCCACTGGTGACTTCAGCTCTGTGCGGTTTACAACCGCCGAAAACCCAGCAGTACGAAGCCGCCTCAGGTGGCGGTTGCAAAGGACGATGGCCGGACATGCCCGATACGATGAATGAGGTGCCTGCTTTTCTCTCCGGTGGAGGGCAAATGGGCGCGTTGATGCGAAACCATGACTGGGCGACCACGCCGTTCGGCCCGGTCGAGTATTGGCCGCAATGCTTGCGCTCCATGGTCGGCGCCTGTCTGAATTCCCCGCTGCTGGGAACGGTGCTCTGGGGGCCAGAGCTGCGAATGCTCTATAACGATGCTTACGTCGCCTCAATGGCTGATCGCCACCCTGCCGCGATAGGGCGGCCGGTAGCAGAGGTATGGGGTGACGTCTGGGACCTGGTGGCGGCCCCGTTTGAACATGCGATGCGCACGGGGGAAGGCTTCGCACAGGACCGGGTCGAGCTGCCAATGGTGCGCAACGGCCAGTCAGAGATCACCTATTGGAACATCAGCGCGACACCGATCTTCGGTGAAGATGGCCGGATTCTTGGCCTGCTGAATCAGGGCATCGAGATCACCGGTCAGGTGGTCGCCGAACAGCAGCGCCTGGTCGCCAAGCAGCAGTTGCGTGACATGAACGAGCAGCTGGCTCACGAGGTTGCCATCCGCACGGAAGAACGCAACCTGATGTGGGACACCTCGCCCGACTTGATGGTGGTGATCAACTTCGAAGGGGTATTCCAGCGTGTGAACCCGGCCTGGACAACCCTGCTCGGCTACCAGCCCGAAGAACTGATCGGGCATCACGTCAACGAATTCATCACCGACGAAGACCACCTGAGTACGGTTGATGCCTACCTGGCTACAGCCGGTGGCGAGCAGGTGCGGATCGTCAATCGCTACCGACACAAGAACGGGGCTGAACACTGGATTTCATGGGTCGCCGCCCCGGCGGGTGACAAGACCTACGCCACCGGCCGGGACATCACCGAAGAGAAAGCGCGTCAGGCTCAACTCGAGTCGACCCACGAGCAGCTGCGCCAGGCACAAAAGATGGAAGCAGTCGGCCAGCTTACCGGCGGGCTGGCGCACGACTTCAACAACCTGCTCGCCGGCATCTCGGTCAGCCTGGAAATGATCGAGGCCCGCATTCGGCAGGACCGCACCGGCGAGGTCTCGAAATACCTGCTGGTAGCGCAGGGTGCGACCAAGCGGGCCGCGGCGCTGACCCATCGCCTGCTGGCCTTTTCCCGTCGTCAGACACTGGCCCCCAAAGCCATCAATGCCGGACGGCTGGTCAGCGGCATGCTCGACATGGTCCAGCGCACCGTGGGGCCGAACATCGTCGTGGAGAGTTACTGCACCGCTGATTTGTGGACGGCTCGGGTCGACCCGTCACAGCTTGAAAATGCCCTGCTCAACCTGTGCCTCAATGCCCGCGACGCGATGCCTGAGGGCGGTCGCATCACGGTCGAAACCGGCAACCGCGTGTTCGATGCCGAGAGTGCCCGGCAGCAGGATATTCCCGAGGGCGAATACCTGGCCATCCGCGTCACCGACAGCGGCACCGGCATGTCGCCCGAGGTGCTGACCAAAGCCTTCGAGCCCTTCTTCACCACCAAGCCGATGGGGGAAGGAACGGGCCTCGGCCTGTCGATGATCTATGGATTTACGCAGCAGTCCGGTGGTCAGGTGCGTATCCGTTCTCAGCTTGGTATCGGCACCACCGTCAGCCTCTACTTGCCGCGATACATCGGCACGGTGGAACGCGATAACGGCCCGCTCGGTTTGGCGCCCGTGCTGTCCGCCCAGCGAGGCGAAACGGTGCTGGTCGTCGATGACGAACCGACGGTGCGGCTGCTGATCACCGATCTACTGGCGGATCTCGGCTATCGCGCCATCGTCGTTGCCGACGGGGTTGCGGCACTCGAAGTGCTGCAATCCGGCGTGCACCTTGATCTGCTGCTGACCGATGTCGGCCTGCCCGGCGGCATGAACGGTCTGCAGCTCGCCAATGCCGGTCAGCTCGCTCGTCCCGATCTGCGCGTGCTGTTCATCACCGGTTATGCCGAGAACGCACTGTTCCACAACGGCCTGCTGGAGCCTGGAATGTCGGTGCTCAGCAAACCGTTTTCGGTTAACAGCCTGGCCGAGCGGATGCGCGAGCTGATCGGACAGCCGCCTGCGCATCACGGCTGAACTCCTACCCTTTTACTGGGGCTTTCGTCGGCTTCCCGGTTTATTGCCGGAACCATCCGCCTGCTAATCCCCTCTGCTGAATACCCGGTGAGAAACCACCGAACCGAGACGAGACGCCGTGTTATGGCGTCTCTATCAGCACAAAGAGGGCAAACACATGGCTGACGAACAACGTATCCGCGAACGTGCCCACGAAATCTGGGAAGCCAAGGGCCGTCCCGAGGGCCAGCAAGACGAGCACTGGGCAGAAGCCCGCGACGAAATGGAACCTTTCTACAAGGAAGGTGATGCCACCGCTGGCAGCATCGAAAGCAGTGTCGCGATACCCATGCCCAAGCCGGAAGGCGAACGCTGATTCTGACCATTTCGAAGCCTGGCGATACCCGGTTACTAATGGATACAGCGCCTCGCTAGGCGTGGCGCTGCTTTGGGCTAACCACGTGCAGCAGCGAGGCGTTGTATCCGGCGCTCATAGCCTCTATTCGTCGAACCAATTAGCAGGCCTACCGTCCTGATGAACCGAACCCTAGACCTGAAGGCAATCTTCGAAGCCTTGCCAAACCTCAACCTGATTCTCTCCGCTGATCCGGAGTTCATCATGTTGGCGGCCAGCGATGCTCGGCTGCAGGCAACCAACTCGACTCGCGAAGTCTGCATTGGTCGGTCGATTTTCGAGGTGTTTGGCAACAACCCGGACGAAACGGCGGCATCTGGTGCAGGTGCATTACGCGCCTCGCTGGAACGTGTGCTGGAAACGCGGGCGCCCGACCGTATGGCGATCACCAAATACGACATCCCGCGACCAGCCACTGAAGGTGGCGGATTCGAGGTGCGCTACTGGAGCCCCATCAACGTGCCGGTGCTGAACGAGCAAAGAGAAGTCACCTGCATCATCCATCAAACGCAGGACGTCACCGAACAAGTGATGGGCCGGGATGCCCCGACCCGGGGGCATTCTGATGAGCGATTCCGCGCCGCGTTGCTAGCGTCCGGCACTGGAACCTTCAATTGGTATCTCCGGGATGACAGCCTCTACGTTGACCATGCACTGGAGCAGATATTCGGTTTAGGTATGGAGCGAAAGCTCGATACCTTTGAGCGCCTCATTGAGCTCGTCCATCCAGCGGATCGATCACGTGTTCGTTTCGCCTTCGGGCGATACGGTCAGGCTCAGGATCTCACGGTTGAATTCCGTCTGGCGCGGCCTGGCGAGGAGCAATGGTTGGCGTGTAAAGCCCGTGTCTTCCGCGACGCCAGTGGCAGTCTTTCGTACGTGGCCGGTGCCTGTACCGACATCAGTGCGCGCAAGCGCGCCGAAGAAGCCCTGCGCGTCAGCGAGAACAGGCTGCGCCAACTCAACGAAACCCTTGAAGCGCGTGTGGCCGCGGAAGTCAGCGAGCGCAGCCGGACCGAACAGGCGCTGCGCCAGGCGCAGAAGATGGAAGCCGTCGGCCAGCTCACTGGCGGTATCGCTCACGACTTCAACAACCTGCTGACCGGCATCATCGGCAGCCTGGACCTCATGCAGCGACGTTTCCGCCGTGGAGAGGTCGCGGACGTGGAGCGCTACATCAATGCGGCGGCGACCTCTGCTCAGCGTGCGTCGGCACTGACGCAACGGCTGCTGGCCTTCTCTCGCCAGCAGGCCCTCGACCTCAAGCCGGTCGACGTCAACCACCTGGTCGCCTCGCTGGAAGATCTGCTCCATCGCACCACCGGCGAGAACATTGCGGTCATCACCCAGCTCAGTGCGGGGCTGCCGCCCGCCTGCATGGACGTGAACCAGCTTGAAAACGCCGTGATCAACCTGGTGATCAACGCGCGCGATGCCATGCCGCACGGTGGCCGAATCACCATCTCCACGGCCAACTTTCAGCTGGGCAGCGAGCCAGATCCCGCTCGGCGCGGGCTGACTGAGGGCGAGTACGTACTGCTGACCGTCAGCGACACGGGCGTCGGCATGACCCCGGACGTCATCGAGCGCGCCTTTGAGCCCTTCTTTACCACCAAGCCCATCGGCAAGGGCACCGGGCTTGGGCTTTCGATGATCTATGGCTACATCAAACAGGCCAAAGGCTACATCCACATCGAGTCCAAGCCTGAAGGCGGCACCCGCGTGCACCTTTACCTGCCTGTTCATCATGGCGAAGTCAGCGCTGTGGAAGTGGCGCAAGAGCGCACCCTACAAGGCACTGGCGAGACAATTCTGGTGGTCGAAGACGAACCCGTGGTCCGCTCGTTGGTGGTCGAAGTGCTCAACGACCTGGGCTACGAGACGCTGGAAGCCGGCGAAGCCTCCGAAGCGCTGTTGATCACCGAAAGCTCGCAGCGGATCGATCTGATGGTCTCGGACGTCGGCCTGCCCGGCATGAACGGCCGGCAACTGGCCGAAATCGTCCGCCAGCAACGCCCCGGCCTGAAAGTGCTCTTCGCCACCGGCTACGCCGAAAGCTTCGCCGCCAATGACATCCTCGGGCCGGACATGGCCGTGATGGCCAAGCCGTTCGCCATCGATGCGTTCGCGCAAAAGGTCGGAGAAATGTTGGGTTCGTAGGCCTGTTGACGGCCGCTCTGCCGAGGCGCTGCCCAACGCTAAACCCGGGCCGCTCAGCGCCCTGCCCCTGCCCTTGCCAAACGCCACCGCGTTGCGGTTCTGGCAAGCCCGCAGATCAACCTGACCCATCAGGGTTGGCTCTGCGACTCGCGGGAACTACCGTGTACCAGCGAGCCACTTCAATCAACGCGGCCATCAGCCGCCTTTGAAAGGAAAAACTATGAGTGCTGAAACTATGCGTCATATCGATCACCGCCCCGGCGGCGGCCCCGAATGCCTGCGAATGGCCGAAGGTCCGGTGCCCGAACCCGGCCCGCACGACGTGCTGGTCCGGGTGGCCTACGCCGGCATCAACCGGCCCGATGTGTTTCAGCGCTCTGGCAGCTACCCGCCACCACCGGACGCCTCGCCGCTGCTCGGCCTGGAAATCTCCGGCGAGATCGTCGCGCTCGGCGCTGACGTCAGCGGCTGGAAAGTCGGCGATCAGGTCTGCGCGCTGACCCCTGGCGGCGGCTACGCCGAATATTGCGTGGCCCCGGCCGAACACTGTCTGCCAGTGCCCGCCGGGTTGTCGTTGCTGGAAGCGGCGGCGCTGCCGGAAACCTACTTCACCGTGTGGAGCAACGTGTTCGAGCGCGGTGCCCTGCAACCCGGCGAAGCCTTCCTGGTGCACGGCGGCTCCAGCGGCATCGGCCTGACCGCCATTCAGCTCGCCAAGCAATTCGGCGCCACTGTCTACACAACGGTTGGTAGCAGCGAAAAAGCCGATGCCTGCCGGCGGGCCGGTGCGGACCGAGTGATCAACTACCACGAAGAAGACTTCGTCGAAGTGCTCAAGCAGGCCACCGACGGCAACGGCGTCAACGTCATCCTCGACATGGTCGGCGGCGACTACATCCCCCGCAACATCAAATCCCTCGCTGTGGAGGGCCGCCTGGTGCAGATCGCCTTCCTCAAAGGCAGCCGCGTCGAACTCGACACCGCGCCGATCATGCGCAAGCGCCTCACCTTCACCGGCTCCACCCTGCGCCCCCGCAGCCGTGCGGAGAAAGCCGACATCGCCAAGGCGCTGCAGGACAAGGTCTGGCCCCTGCTCGACCAGGGCCTCTGCCACCCCGTCATCCACGCCACCTTCCCCCTCAAAGAAGCTGCCGAAGCGCACCGGCTGATGGAAAGCAGCAAGCACATCGGGAAGATTATGTTGGAGGTTGGGCAGTAGCGGCTGGGACTGGGCCGGTAACTACCGGCCCTTGCGGGACTGCTGACTAGTTGCCGACGCACATGAAATGGCGGGAGTTCGCCCGGTTAGCGCAATGGGGTATAACATTCCGGGCAGGTGCCGATAACGTTAAATTGCCCATGCTAGAGCTGTTTGGCTAGCCAACATCGGGAATGTTATACACCTGACCCATCGGGCGTCTTATACACCAGTTGGTGTCTAATTGTAGTTATGCATCTATGGGGTTTGCGTGGAAATAGTTGAATTGTTCTCTGTGCCAGCCAATTCCCTGGCAGTTAAAACACTCTATGAGGTATTCAGTTGGGGCAGAGAAGCAACAGCGGAATATCTGTATCACGGCGAAATAGATATCAATGCAGTTAAGACTGACGGTACGGGAGACCTGACTATCGCTGACTACTACGCTTCAGTCGAAGTGTCTTTTGAATCTGACGTTATTGATGTAAATAACACATCAATCATTGAAAGCGCATGCTGGGAACACGCGCCTCCTTTTGAGACGATAGAAAACTTAACACCAGCAGAGATGGTTAAATTGCACGCGAGCGCTAGAACTCCATTATTAATTGAATCAAACAATACTTCCTGTTTTTCACTTGGAATTTTAAATTTCAATAACGCATGCATTTTATCCAGAATCATGGTCAATGACGGACGTAACAAAGAGATAAGAGTATTTGGAAAAGGCTCAAGAATTTCTATCGGGGCTATGCTGACGCGCGCTAATTGGCTAAGCGAGTATTATAAAAATATTCCACTACATAAATTTACGGGCGCAATTCGTGAATAATTCGCGCCAGACGCATAACAACTGGTTCAAACCGTTCGCTGCGCTCACTGGGACGGGCTAAAGCCCGCCCCTTAACCAAACGTTAGGCTTCTACATGTCTCTGACCTTGAGTACTGCTGCTAATGGTCATCTAACAATGGCTTTGAACGGTTTACCTGAGTCGTATTGGCTTTCGCTAGTTGAACATATGATCCAAGTGCGAGGGTTCAAACGAGTTGGCGCGTCTATCGTGGGCCTTGACGAAAAAATTAACGAAAGTTTCCAATGCTCACAGTTTAGCTTTGCAGCAGGTTGGGATATTTGGTCTGGTCATTACCTGCTAGCTCAATGTGCGGCCGGCGACCGGTATCTAAGAACGCTATTCAGTGAGCGCATCGCCTAACATGCGGTTCAAGGATCGTTCGCTTCGCTCACTGGGACGGGCTAAAGCCCGCCCCTTAACCAAACGTTACGCTCAATAAAAGGCTATGCGCAGTATGATCGGCAATTGGTCAGAAATAGAAAAGATAGGGTGGAAGGCTTTGCTCATCGGCAATGGTTTCAGTATTGGCGTGAGCAGCAAGTTTAGATACGAATCTTTGCTGAACCAAGTCGATGTCATGGGCATTCAGATGTACCCACATGCCAGGTCACTGTTCAACGATGGAAAAGTTGGAACATCCAATTTCGAGGAGGTTCTGCGGGTAATTTATCACGCACATTTAGTAAATTTTTACAACCTGGATGCAATCAAGCAGCTTTATTTAAATGTACAAAAATCACTAATAGAAGCAGTAAGGGCGTCTCACGTATCTCACTCAGAAGTACCTACAAAAGAGGTTGCGAAGGCCCTAGAAGGGTACAGTGAGATCTATACGACAAATTATGATTTAATTCCATACTGGTCATTAATGGGCGCTTCGTTCTCAGGCTTCTGTGATTATTTTTGGTCTGGAAACTGCGAATTTGACTTGGCAGATATTGCATTATGGGGTGGAAAGACTCCAATTTATTATCTGCATGGGGCGATACATCTAAAGACCAGCCCGGACGGTACGGTTTATAAAGTAACCGCAAAAGACGATAGTAGCTTGTCTGATATTGTGGGCGCAAATGACATGGGAGACATCCCGCTTTTTATTTCAGAAGGCAAATCGGAGATAAAACTTAGAAGAATCAGAGAAAACTACTATCTTAGTTTTTGCTATGAAAGCCTGCTTAGTTGCAGCAAAAATATCGTCATATTTGGGCACGGGCTTGATAAAGAGTACGACGAACATATTTTGAAAGCTCTCAAAAGCTCGCCACTGAAGAAGATCGCAATTAGCGTTTACTCCGGCATGAACGCTGAGGCTAAACTGGCTTTCGCTAGCAACATCAAGGCTTATCTGGCCGGTGCAGGTAAAGAGCTTTTATTTTTTGAATCTGACACGCACCCATTATCGCTGCCAAAAGCGTAACAAATGGTTCAGATCGCTCGCTTCGCTCACTGGGACGGGCTAAAGCCCGCCCCTTAACCAAGCGTTAGGACCCCGACAGCAGAATGAGCCCTATAGAGAACCACGAAGAATCAAGGCAGCGATTTGAGGAGCTTTTCGCCGAGATGTTTGACGAGTCGGATCGAGGTTGCATCCTGATTGGAGCAAGCGTTCTGGACGATGTTCTTTGTGACCTCTTGAAAAAGCGACTCGCCAAGTCAGAGCACGTCGCAAAGCAAGCGATGGAGCCTCTGTTTGCTGGCATGGGGCCTTTATCGTCGTTCTCCGCTCGAATCAAGCTCGCGTATTGCTTGGGGTTGATAGGCCAATGGGAGTTTGAAGATCTGGAGCGAATTAGGAAAATCCGAAATAAGGCGGCGCATGAATACACGTCAAAAACGTTCACTGACAACGAGATCATCCAAATAACTCAACGCCTCGGTGGTGCGAATCATGCAGTTTCGGCCATGCAGAAGCTTGAAGCGACGGAGGCGGAAGCAGGATCGCCCCTATCGGAGAGCGCAGCAGGAAGCAGTAGTAACCGAGAGCTGTCTAAGGAGCGCTTACGGTTCCAACTTACGGTCGTGTATCTGGCCGGCAGGCTGGATTTGCAGGCGTTTGGCCCAAGGGGGATGCCGAGCGGTGCGGCCTAATCATTCCATCGATGGGACGCCCAACCGGCTGCGCCAGCGAGGTAGCCTGGACGAAACGCGTGGAAAAGGCTCCGCCGTTTTCCACCCTACGTGATGCCGAGGCCCGGCGGAGCAGGCGGGTGTGGTGGCGTAGGGTGGACAACGCTTCGCTTGTCCACGCGCAACTGCCTGATGGTGACGCCAGGGTAAAAGGACCGATTTTTCTCCTGTTGTTATTTGCCGGGTCGCCTATGTCCCACCTTCTCGCGCCCGCTCGTTTAGTCACCAGGTGACATGACATGAACCACTCCTTTTCTGTCCTTCCCCACAGCTTCGTGATTGCACAGTTAGAGCGGGATGCTGACCTGCCGAACACGGTTTTGACGTCACCAGGCTTTATGTCGATCACCCGGACGGATGATGAGCTTTCGATTGTCTGCGCTGAGGGTGCCGCAACCGGTTTAGCCCGAGTGGACAGCGGTTGGCGCGCGATCAAGGTGCAAGTCCGTTCGCCTTTGATCAGACAGGTGTCCTGGCCTCCTTCCTTGACCCCCTCGCGGCTGCAGCTATCGGCATTTTCGCGGTGAGCACGTTCGATACCGACTACATATTGGTCAAGTCAATGAATCTCGAAAATGCCGTGCAGGTCTTGAAAGAAGCGGGTCACCGCCTCTTGGGCTGATCACTCGCAGTAGGGAAAAGCGAACGGTTATTTACCTTTCAGTTAGTTAGCTTCATAACACCCTGTCACTTTCTTCGACGTAGCCGCTCAATCCCACAAGGTGTGAAGCCATGCAGCTAACGACACTGCTCGTCCCAACTTATACCCAAATGCTCAAAACCCTCTCAGGCTGGCTAAAGAAGGCGCAGGCCCAGCTACCAGAAGCCGAGGCGCAAGCCCTGTTATCCGCACGTTTGGCGCCCGACATGTATCCGCTGTCGACTCAGGTTCGCTTTGCCTGTGTACAGGCGCGAGAAGCCGTGTGCCGTCTGAGAGGAGAGCCGTTCCCGGCTGCCATCAACGAGCTGTTGAATGAGGGGCGTCAGGCTGTCAAGCAGCCCGGATCGCTTGCAGATGCTTATGCCCGGATCGATGAGACGGTCGCGTTGCTCGAAGGCCTAGCAGCCGATGCGCTGGATGCGAAGGCAGATATGCCCATCGCCCACGAACTTCCAAACGGGATGGTTTTCGACCTGACCGTGGAGCAATACGCCCGTGACTGGACGCTGGGTCAGTTCTATTTCCACGTCATGACCGCGTATTCGATATTGCGTAACCAGGGGATCAATCTCGGCAAGGCCGATTACGTGGCGCACATGCTGCCTCATCTGCGTCCGGACACGATTCCAAAAGGCTAGCGGCGGCGAAAGGGGACAGGTCTATTGATCCGTCCCCTCCGCTCGCGGGTCGCTCTTAATCAAATCCAGACATCATTCAAAGCCGTCCGCTCATTCGTTTCTTCGCCGGTGTTCAAAACACCCCTCGGCTCGATCAGCAGCAGCTTCACCTCCTTTGGCGCATGGGGCTTGTGCTCGATTCCCTTCTTCACCACATACATCTCGCCGGCGCGCACGGTCACCTCGCAGTCTCGGAAATAGATGACCAGCTCGCCCTCCAACACGATGAAGGTTTCGTCGGTATCAGAATGGGTATGCCAGATGAACTCGCCCTCTAGCCGAGCGAGTTTGAACTGGTAGTCGTTCATTTCGGCGACGACCTTTTGCGCCCATTGGTCATGGAACAGCGCAAATTTTTCGGCGAAGTTGATGGCGGAATAAGGGGAGGGCGTTGGGTGCGTGGTCATGCGTGGCTCGCTGTTCGTTACGGTTGAGCCATACGTTAGCGCCGCGCCAGCGCTCGGTATTGCATGATCGTGCAAGCCCGGCACGCAGCGGCTAGCGGCTTGTCAGCATCCTCAACCAGCGTGCCGGCGATATACCGAAGGCTTGGGTGAACAGGCGGGTCATGTGGCTTTGATCAAAGAAGCCGCTCTCAAGCGCCGCATCGGTTAGCGACTGGCCAGCCAGTAACCGATAGCGCGCCTCGGCCAGGCGCCGCTGGGTGATGTAGCGATAGGGGCTGGTGCCATACAACGCACGGAAGTCGCGCGACAGGCTCCAGCGGTCGCGTCCACTGGCCTGCACCAGATCATCCAGCGTGATGCTCTGGTCCAGCGCGTCATGGATAAAGGTACGGGCCCGCTCGGCCGCCACGTAATCAACCGCTTTACGGCCATGCGGTTTGCCGCCGGCGACCTTCAGCGCCTGCGCCAGGTCGTAAATCGCGTCGTCCTCTTCGAGCGGGTCGAGTGCCGTGTCGAGGCTGTGAAGCAGGCGAGAGGTGGCAGCTAGCAGCCGAGGGTCGTGGGACAAGCCGCCTACTATGAAGGGCAACGGCTCGCCGCCCAGTACGTCCTGAATCAACGACGGTTCGATATAGAGGATCCGGTAGCGAAAGCCGGCATTGGTGCCTGCCTCGCCATCATGGATCTCGTCCGGGTGCAGCACGATGGTGCCGCCGGGCAGGCTATGCCGCATCGATTGCCGATAGTGAAAGCTCTGCACGCCCGCCAGCGTACGGCCGATGGCGTAGGTGTCGTGCCGGTGGGGCGTATAGCCGTGCCCGCGAAAATAGGCCTCGATGCGCTCCATCTTGGTCGATGGCGCGGCGCGCTCAAGCCAGTCGCCTTCAGTGCTGAGTCTGTTCATCGGTCGGCGATATGAGAATGCAAGGCTGAAGCATACCCGGCGATTGGAGGCTTGTTGGCATGCGCGCTTACGTCCCTTGGATTGCCCCTTATTCCTCTGGAGGCTGAAACAGCGCCTCGATGCTCGACTCGAACAGCCGGGCGATCTTGAAGGCCAGCGGTAGGCTGGGGTCGTATCGGCCGGTCTCGATGGCGTTGATCGTTTGTCGCGAGACGCCCAGCTTCGCGCCTAGGTCAGCCTGAGACCAGCCACGCTCAGTGCGCCGCTCGCGCACATGGTTGATCACCGGTAGCGCCTCCAGGCGAAGAAGCTGCCCACCGCCCAGAGGGGGGCCATGAGGCTCCAGACCATGAACATCGATAGACGCGGAAAGCCTGCGGTTTCCAGAAAACCGTAGCTGAAGGTGATCAACGCAGTGCCGACGAATGCGACTGCCAAACCCTCCAGGTGGATTTTCCGGGCCAGTTCGTCAAGGTGTCGGATGTGGCGGATGACCACCGTGGCGACGGCAATCATTGGCAGAGTTGGCAGCAGCGCTGAGGCAATGCGCAGAGTGCCATCCTGAACTTGGGCAAGGAGGAGGGAGCTGGCTATCACGGCGCCTGCATAGACGGCCATTGCAAGCCAGAAGTGAACTAGAAATCGCTTTTTGCCCATGGCGCGTGACCTCTGAATGGAAAGTACGCTTTACATTAGGGCTGGCTAGCAGCGGAGTCAAGGTAACTTTACATCCGATAGGGCTTGGCATCATCCGCAAGAGGTTGGTCGACGGTTATGGGATCAATCGAACTCATGCTCGCAATCGTACGAGCGCTCTCGACGGCTCCATGCGCTTGCAATGATGCGTCCTGGCCCCGGCGCGTGGAAAAGGATCCGCCGTTTTCCACCCTACGCGGCGCCCGGGCTTCGGCGGAGCAGACGGGTGGAGTGGCGTAGGGTGGACAACGCTTTGCTTGTCCACGCGGGATCCATCGCCCACCGCTGCATGCGCTGTACAAGCGCTTAGCGAATACAGCAGGCTACGCGTGCTCTGGCCACTCAAGCCCTAGAAAAGCGCTGAGCTCCGCCTTCTTGGCCATGGCATCCTGGTAACCCAGTTCGATCAGCTCGCTGCAGTAGCCGGGTTCGAACAACAGGTAACTCAACAGCCCACCACCGCCTTCTCGCGTGCCGCCGGGGCCGCGCAGGAACAGTCTCAGGGCCGCAGGCAGCTCTCGCCGATGGCGGGCAGCGATCTTGTCCAGCGGCTGGCTTGGGGAAATCACCAGCACTTCGACGGGCGTCAGGCCGTAGGCGCGTTTGCGCAGTTCGATAGGCACCAGTCGCCCCAGCAGATTGAGGCGCTCCAGCAGCTCGATATCATTTTCGACGTTGTCGATGAAGGTGCTGGCAAGCATGTGCCCGGACATTTGCGCCAGGCTCGGGATGGCGCCAGCCGGCCTCGGTGTTGGAGTCGTCTCGGCCTGGTTACCCTCCGGATTGCCGCTCACCCCGACCACCAGCACCCGCGTGGCGCCCAGGTGCAAGGCGGGGCTGATCGGTGCGGTCTGGCGTACCGCGCCATCACCAAAATACTCGCGGTTGATCTTGACCGGCTCAAAGATCAGCGGAATGGCAGAGCTGGCCAGCAAATGGGGAATAGCCAGGCGGGTCGGTACACCCACCCGACGATGGCGGAACCATGGGTCGATGGCTGCACGCCCCTGGTAGAAGGTCACCGCCTGGGCCGACTCGTAGCCGAACGCCGTCACTGCTACCGCACGCAATTGCCGATGGCGTATCGCCGCGGCGATGCCGGAAAAATCCAGCTCGCGCTCGAGCAGCCTGGCCAACGGCGAGCTGTCGAGCAGAGCAACGGGCACCTGCTTGCCGAAACCGAGCACGCTGTGGCCGAGGAAGCGGCTGGCCTGGTGCAATACGCCCGGCCAATCACTGCGGTACACCTGTTCAGTATGAAAACTGCCCCAAATAGTGCTCAGCCGCCGCACCGCCTCGCGAAAATGCAGCGCGCCGCACGCCAGGCTGACGGCATTGATCGCGCCCGCCGAGGTGCCGACGATTACCGGGAACGGATTGCCTGAGGAGTCGGGCAGCAGATCGGCAATCGCCGACAGCACGCCAACCTGATACGCCGCTCGCGCGCCACCGCCCGAGAGGATGAGCCCCGTGGTGCCTGGGTTGGTTGCAGTGTCCTCGGTCATCAATGATTCCAGTTCGGGGTTTTCGGTAGAGCTAGGGCTCGCACATGAACAACGAAGAACAGATTACTGAAAAAGGGAGGCAGTCACCCGCCGGCGAAGGCAGTAAACGTAGGGTGGGCTTTAGCCCACCGGAGGGGTGGGGTTTGACGGTGGGCTGAAGCCCACCCTACGAGTACGTGCGTGGCTGACCAATATTTGTGAACCTGAACTGAATAGCCCAGCCATTCCCACTCACCCGGTGCGCTTCGAACCGTTCCGCATGCTTGCCGTATCATGCCCGCCCCGTAGCCGCTTCTGACCTCCACCCCATGACCACCCTCGAAATCATCGCCTCCGCACTCGGTGTGCTTTCCGTTTGGCTCACCGTCCGCCAGAACCCGCTGTGCTGGCCCATCGGGTTGGTGATGGTGTCGCTCTACGCCTGGTTCTTTTTCGAGGTGCGGTTGTATTCGCAGGTGCTGCTCAACGGGGTGTTTGCGGCCATGCAGGTTTATGGGTGGTGGCAGTGGACGCGGGGCAGCGGCAGTGAAGGCGGTCGGCCGGTGGTGGGCGCGACGGCCCTGGAGGTCGGCGTTGGGCTTGTTGTCGCGGTGCTGGGGAGTGTCGGGCTGGGTGTGCTGATGGCGACCGCTACCGAAGCGGCCTATCCCTGGCCGGATGCGACGCTCACGGCCTTTAGCCTACTGGCGCAGCTGTGGATGGCGCTTAAGCGCTGGCAGTGCTGGGTGCTGTGGATCGTGGTGGACACGCTCTACGTGGCCTTCTTTGCCTTTCAGGAGTACTGGCTCACCGCAGGGCTGTATGGGTTGTTCACGTTGCTGGCGGTGATGGGCCTGCGCGAGTGGCGGCAGGCGAGGGCGGCCGTTCATGAACACGCGGCGCCCGCAGACAGTTAACGATGTAGGGTGGGCTTTTAGCCCACCGGAACGGTGTTGGGCCGAGGGTGGTGGGCTGAAGCCCACCCTACGGATAAGGGCCAGCGGCCCCGGTGTCGTAGACCTGATGAACAGGCCCAACTAGTCCCAGCCTGGGTGGCGCACTTTAAGCTCTTCTTGCACGCGTAAATTGGCAGGCCTGTCTACTTTCGGCACGGGGCTCATTTCCGACCAGGGTGCCGCCAGGCACTTCGGATACTGCTACGCTGCATCAGCAAAACCCGCGTTTCAGAGCGCCTCGAGCCACGTCCAGGTAGGCCCCGGTTGCCGCTCTCAAAGATCGGCATCGCCCCTGCCAGCAACAAGCCCTCCCACTCGCCAGAGCAGACCGTGCCCCATGTTGTTCAGCCGTTTCGAAAACCTGATCGATGTCTTCAAGCCCAGCCCGGACGTGGAGCCGCCCGCCGGCATGCTGCGGTTCTATGCCCACTACCTGAAGCAGGTCTGGCCGTTGATGGTCGCCGTGCTGGTGATCGGCTTTTTCGGGGCGTTGATCGAAGTGGCACTGTTCAGCTTTCTCGGCCAGTTGATCGACATGGCCCAGACAACCGATGACGCACGGACCTTCTTCACCGAACACCGCAACACGCTGCTGTGGATGGCGGTGGTGGCGCTGATCATCCGGCCGCTGGTATTCGGCCTGCACAACCTGCTGACCCATCAGGCGATCAATCCTGGGCTGACCAATCTGGTGCGCTGGCAGAACCACCGCTACGTGCTCAAGCAAAGCCTGAATTTCTTCCAGAATGATTTCGCCGGGCGCATCGCCCAGCGCGTGATGCAGACCGGCCCGTCGCTGCGCGATTCGGCCATGCAGGTGATCGACGCGTTGTGGCATGTGGTGGTCTACGCCGGCAGTGCGCTGTACCTGTTCGCCGCCGCTGATCTGCGCCTGATCGTGCCGCTGGTGCTGTGGATCATTGGCTACAGCGCCGCGCTCTGGTACTTCGTGCCGCGGATCAAGGCCCGCTCGGCTGCTGCCTCAGCGGCGCGCTCTAAGGTCATGGGCCGGGTGGTGGACGGCTACAGCAATGTCGCCACGCTAAAGCTGTTCGCGCACTCCAAGGAAGAAGAAGGCTACGCCCGCGAGGCCATGCGGGAGCTGCTCGGCAAGTTCCGCCTGCAGTCGCGCATCATCACCAGCCTGGATTTCCTGATCACCTGCATGAACGGCCTCTTGATCGTCGGTACCGGCGCGCTGGCGCTGTGGCTGTGGAGCGAGGCGCTGATCACCACCGGCGCCATCGCCCTGGCCTTGGGGCTGGTGATCCGCATCAACAATATGTCCGAGTGGATCATGTGGGTGGTCAACGGCATTTTCGAGAACGTCGGCACCGTGCAGGACGGCATGCAGACCATCGTCCAGCCGCGTCACGTGGTCGACCGCGAAGACGCCAAACCGCTGGAGGTAGAGCAGGGCGGCGTGCGCTTCGAGGACGTGCATTTCCACTACGGCAAAAAGGGTGGCGTGATCAGCGGGCTGAGCATCGATATCCGTCCCGGGGAGAAAATCGGCTTGGTCGGGCCGTCTGGCGCCGGCAAGTCGACGCTGGTCAACCTGCTGCTGCGCCTCTATGACCTTGAAAGCGGGCGCATCCTGATCGACGGGCAAAATGTCGCCGAGGTCAGCCAGGAAAGCCTGCGCGCCAACATCGGCATGGTCACGCAGGACACCTCGCTGCTGCACCGGTCGATCCGCGACAACCTGCGCTACGGCAGGCCCGATGCTACCGATGAACAGCTCTGGGAGGCAGCGCGCAAGGCGCGTGCCGATGGCTTCATTGCCACATTGGACGACAGCCAGGGCGGGTTCGGCTTCGAGGCCAAGGTCGGTGAACGGGGCGTCAAACTCTCCGGGGGCCAGCGCCAGCGCATCGCCATTGCCCGCGTGCTGCTCAAGGACGCGCCGATTCTGGTGCTGGACGAAGCCACCTCGGCGCTGGATTCGGAAGTCGAAGCAGCAATTCAGGAGAGCCTCGACACCCTGATGGAAGGCAAGACGGTGATCGCCATCGCGCATAGGCTGTCGACCATCGCACGCATGGATCGCCTGGTGGTGATCGACGAGGGCCGGGTGATCGAGACCGGCACCCACGCCGAGCTGATCGAGCGCGGCGGCCTTTATGCGCGCCTGTGGCAGCACCAGACCGGTGGCTTTGTTGGGGTCGATTGATGCGGGGCGTGAGGATGAGCGTGCAATGAAAGTGCTGGTACTGACGGGAGCCGAATCCACCGGCAAGAGCTGGCTGGCTGCACGGTTGCAGCAGCGCTTCAGTGGTGTGGTGGTGGGTGAGTACGTCCGCCATTTCATCGACAGCGAGCAGCGTGAGACCTGCCTGGACGACATCCCAGCCATCGCCCGCGGCCAGCTCATGTGGGAAGACGCCGCGCGGGGCAGAGCGCCTGACTTGCTGATCCTCGATACGCACCTGCTGAGCAACATGCTCTGGAGCCAGTCGCTGTTCGGCAGTTGCCCGCCATGGCTGGAAGACGAGCTGCTCGCGCGTCGTTACGACCACCATCTGTTGCTGTCACCCGAAGGCGCCGAGTGGCACGCCGACGGCCAGCGCTGCCAACCTGAGATTGCACAACGTTGGGGTTTCCATGACGCCTGCCGTAGCTGGCTCGAGCGCCACCGTCAGCCATTCGTGGAAATCGCTGGAGACTGGGTCAGCCGGGAAGAGCAGGCGATTGCTCAGGTCCAGGCGCTACTGGAACGGTGAAGCGTAAACCGCACACGCGAGTGAAGCGGCTGTCATCTTTCAACTGCTTGAGCAGATGATTCCAAGCCCGGATTGGACAGGTCCGTTTGGTCAACCCGCTTACCGGAGATTGCTATGAATATTTTCCTGACCTCTTCATTCGCCGACGTCGCTGATTTGTTCGTCGCCTTCACCCAAGGTAAGTGCAGGGGCAAGCGGGTTACGTTGATTCCTACGGCAAGCCTTGCTGAGGAAGTGAATGCCTACCTGATCGCGGCCAAGGATGCGCTGGTTGAAGCGGGCCTGGTAATCGATGAGCTCGAAGTGTCGACCGCCAGCCAGGAAGACATCGTCAATAAGCTCGAACGTAACGAATTCATCTATGTTGCGGGCGGGAACACCTTCTTTCTGCTGCAAGAGTTGAAGCGGACCGGCGCGGACAAGCTGATCGTTGAGCAGGTCAGGGCAGGCAAGTGCTACATCGGCGAGTCCGCCGGTTCCGCCGTGCTGGCGCCCAGCATCGAGTACCTGCAGAGGCTGGATGACCCCAGCGCCGCGCCCGATCTCGAATCGTTTGCGTCGCTCGCATTGATCGATTTCTACCCGCTGCCGCATTACCGAAACCCGCCATTCAAGGAAGCAGTCGAGCAGGTATTGATCGAGTACGGCGATACCCTGGACCTTCGCCCGTTCAGCAATCACCAGGCGATCGCCATCGCGGGCAATCACGTCGATATCCAGACGAGCGCGAAGCCCCTCTGAGTAACGGGGCTGCGCGATGGTCCCTGTTGGCCGGGTTCGTATGCCCGGTTCGAACGGGCAGCGGTGCGGGGCGATTTATTTGTCGTGTGGGCCATGGTGCACTAGCTATTCGACGCCGTAGCGATCTGATGGCCATGTAGCTGCCGTAAGTGGACATGTGGCGTCCCAAGCATGCCCTAGATTTGGCTGATACCTACTCACCGAACGAGCCGCTGAGCCCTGCGTTACCCGCCCAGTCCTGTGCTAACAGGCCTTTCTCCACGTACCGGTTGAAACTCGAATAGGGCCAGTCCGCGACCTGTTCTACCAGGCCGTGCTTGACCGGGTTGTAGTGGATGTAATCAACGTGCCGCTGCAAATCCGTTTCGTTCCGAATTTGATGTTCCCAGTAGCGTCGTTGCCAGATGCCTTTCTCTCGCTTACGGACTTGGCTCGCGTTCCGAGGCACTGCTGGAAGTTGTCGAGAGAAGGTGCTCTTGAGCAGGCTCCAGCGGGCGGCAAAGTCGGCGTCGTCGTTCGGGAGTGTCCAGATAGCGTGTAGGTGATCCGGCAGGATGCAGATGGCGAGGGTTTGGAAAGGACGGGCGTGGTGGGTCAGACCATAGGCCTGTCGGAGCAGTGCGACCTGTTCAATTAGCAAGTGAGATTGGCGGTCGGCGAGGGTCACGGTAAAAAACCATGTGCCGCCAGGCACCAAACTGCGGCGGTAGTTGGACATGGAGGCCTCCTTGCCTTCACGAGATGTATGTCGACGCCGTTGCGCTTTTGTCGATTGAGTAAAGATGCATGCCGGTCGACGGTGGGCTGAAGCCCACCCTACGGTCTTGGGGTTCCGGCATCGGCTTGCGTAACAGGGTGGATGAACTTGTAGGGTGGGCTTTAGCCCACCAATTGGTAGCTGGGCGCGCCCTGACGACCAACCCTACAGCGCAGCATGGTTATCGGGCAATGGTGGGCTGAAGCTCACCCTACGGTCGTGGGTTTACGGCAACAGCTTTACGTAACGGACTAGAACAGCTTGTAGGGTGGGCTTTAGCCCACCAATTGGTAGCTGGGCGCGCCCTGAGGGCCGACCCTGCGGCACAGTATGGCTACCGGGCAACGGTGGGCTGAAGCCCACCCTACGGGCGTGGGTTTCCGGCATCGGCTTTACGTAACGGACTAGATCAGCTTGTAGGGTGGGCTTTAGCCCACCGATTGGTAGCTGAACCGCGGCCTGACGACCCACCCTGCAGCGCAGCATGGTTATCGGGCAATGGTGGGCTGAAGCCCACCCTACGGCCGTGGGTTTCCGGCATCGGCTTGCGTAACGGGGTGGATGAAATTGTAGGGTGGGCTTTAGCCCACCGATTGGTAGCTGGGCGCGCCCTGAGGGCCAACCCTGCGGCACAGTATGGCTACCGGGCAACGGTGGGCTGAAGCCCACCCTACGGCGCTCAAGCAGTATTTTGCCCAGGTTCTCAACCTGCTCATCGCGTGGCAGGGGATGCTGGAGCCTGTACAGGCGCGCTGTTAGAGTGCCGCCGCTTGCCAACCACCGGCTGACAGGACGTCTGCCCAGCCGCCGCACAGGATGTTTCCATGAAAAAACTCGTACTTGCCGTTGCCGTACCGCTGGCTCTCGTCGGTGCCGCTACCCTTTACACCAGCACCCAGGCTGAATCGACTGCCCGCGATGCCGTCGAGCAAGCCAATATCCAGCTGCGCGAGATGAGCGTTGGGGCCGGCGCCGAGGTTGCCATCAAAATGCTCAGTTTCGAAAGCGGCCTGCTGTCCAGTAACGCCCGCTATCAGGTCGACATCGAGACCCAGGACACTGACGGCGAGCCCCGGCAGTTCACCGTGCTGCTGCAAGACCGCATCGAGCACGGCCCCTTTCCGGTGTCGCGCCTGACCCGCGGACAGCTGATGCCGGTTGCCGCCCAGAGCCATTTCCGCCTCGAGCGGTCAGCGCAGACTGAAGCGCTGTTCGAGGCCGCCGCCGGTGAAAACCCGCTGGTCGGCGATGTCGCCTTCGGCTATGACGGCAGTCAACAAGGCGCGCTGCGCTCGGCTTCACTCAATTTTGAGAACGAAGACGGCACGGTTCGCGTTGCGGCCGGCACCGTGAACTTCGAAGTGGCCGACGAAACCACTACCGTGCGCCTGGAAGGTCAGCTGCCGGAAATCGACATGAACCTGCAACGCCGTGACGATGGCAAGCCGGTGCGGGTCAAGCTAAGCGGTATCGGCATGACCGTCGATAAGCACGACTACGTCAAAGGGTTCGGCCAAGGCCCCTCGGCCATCACGCTTGAACGCATGGAAATCCAGCCCGACGACAATCCCGCCGTGGTCATCAAGAACGCCTCCATTGAAGAAGCGTCGAGTCGAAGCGGCGACGGCTTCGACCAGTCGATCGCTTACCGCGTCGGCGAGGTGGGGGCCAACGGTCAGTTCATCCGCAACCTGACGCTCGCCCTCAGCCTGCGCAACCTGGATGAAGGCAGCCTCAAGGCGCTGGTGGAAAGTTACAAGCAGATCCTCGACAGCGCGGCCACCCCGCAGGAGGCACTCGACAACATCACCGACGTTCAGCAGCAGGAGCTGCAGGCGCTTGCCCTGCAATTGCTGGAGCACAAGCCCACCGTGGCGCTCGACGAGTTCGGCTTCGAGACCGCTAACGGTGCGGCCCGCCTGTCCGTGGTGGCCGACCTGCAGGGCCCGAGCGCAGAAGCCTTTACCCCCGATGCGATGATCATCAGCATGCTGGCGTCGCTCAGAGCCGAAGCCGGTATTGATAAAGGCCTGGTTCGCGATGTTGCCAGTCTGATCGCTCAGCGCGAGCCGCAGTACAGCGCCGACCCGGCTGCGTTGCAGCAGCAGGCAGACCTGACGACCGAGTTGTTCAGCGGTATGGCACTCGGTGCGGGCTGGTTCCAGCTGCAAGGCGATCGCCTGGTCAGCTCACTGCATTACGCCGACAACAAGGTGACCTTGAACGGCCAAGATATGACCGTTCAGGAATTCATCGGCTTTGCCTTCGGCTCGGTACTGGGCGCCGGCCTGCTCGGCCAGTAAGTACGGGGCCAGCATGAAAAAGGCGACTTCAGGGTCGCCTTTTCTTCGCGCGTGGATTGCGCACTACGATATGAATGGTTGCTGGCGCCGAAGCGCTAGTCAGTTGCGCGTCGTGATGCGTGCGCAGCCAGCGGCAGTTTCACCGTAAAGGTGGTGCCTAGCTCGGCGGTTGATTCGACGACAATAGTTCCCTTGTGTGCCGCTACGATCTCGCTGGCGATGTACAGCCCCAGGCCCAGCCCCGAGTGCGGGCCGTGTTCTCCTGCAGCGTACTGAGAATGACGGCTCATAGGATTGAAGATGTCTGCGATTGCATCCTTGGCAATGGGTTCTCCCTGGTTATGCACCGTGAACACCGCATGCGCCTGCTCGGCATGCATCCCTACCCTGATGGCTCCAGTCTTGCTGCCATGCTGCACCGCGTTGCTGATCATGTTGGAGAACACCTGTTCCATGCGCGAGGCGTCGAACAGGCCAGTCAGGTTTCCACTGGTGTCATAGGTAATCTGGCGTTCGGGGTTGTAGGCCCGCACTTCCTCCACCATGCCTTCGCACACCTCCGCCAGGTTGGCGTCAACCCGATGCAACGGGATGCCCGAGCCGCTCTGGGAGCGGGTGAAATCAAGCAAGTCGGTGACGATCTTGTTGGCTCGCTTGGCACTGGTATAGATCCGCGAGGCGAGCATGGTCGGTTTGGCCGTCAGGTTGTCGTCCAGAATCAGCACTTCAGCACCGAGTTGGATGGCGCCCAACGGGGTGCGTAGATCGTGTCCAAGAATGCCGAGAAAGACGTTGCGCGTGCTGGTCACCGTCCGTGAGTAGCTGGTAACGGATTCGGCGAGCGCCTGGTCGATGGCCTCGTTGAAGCGCGTCATATCCTCGACCTCGAAGTCCGTGCCACTCTTGATTTCCTGCAACCACTTTCGAAGGACACTTGAGCGCAGGGCACGGTACTCGGAAACCATCTCGTTAATGCTGAAGCCTGCATCGTGGCGCAGGACGGCGTGGGCTTCCGCCGCCGTTTCGCCGTCGCCCTTGCTTGCCTTGCCTATGGACTTGTCGATCTGCTCGGTCGTCGACTGACGGGTGCGAAGGTCCTCGGCGATGGTACGGAGCATCTGCTCGGCATGGTCGCGCAGGGCGTCAACGTCCATTTTGGGAGAGGCCCCAGGGATGGTTCTGGCGAAGTCTTCCCACGACTGGAGAATGGGCTCGAGGTTATCGAGGATGAAGTCGGCAAGGCGCATGGGGCTGCTCCGCAACAAGGTGGACGCCGCACAACGTACCTGAATAACCGGGAGGCTTCTTGGCATCCCCACGCTGTTGCGGCTGTGGCCAGGGCGATCAGGTGGCCCTGTAAAACGTCCCAAAGCGCCCCCATCAGCCCTGGCATGGTGCTCGTAGACCGCTTGGCTGGGGGTAACCGTGCCGCCATGAGCAAAACGGGGAAACAAAAAGGGGACAGATTGAAATCTCTGTCCCCTTTGTCTGCTGCGAGTTCAATCAGTCGACGCGCTCGATCCGTCCCTCAATGCTTCCGCTGAATGGCTGCGGGAGCGACTCGATGTAGTCGACCAGCGCATCCAGATCCACCGGGCCGACGATGCGATTCTTGCCTTCGGTGAGCACTGTGAAGTTGTCGCCGCCGCCGGCGAGGAAGGAGTTGACCGTTACGCGGTAAGTCGCCGCCGGATTGATCAGCGCACCGGTAGCATCGCGCATCTCGATCACGCGGTTACCCACGGGGCGCCCGGCGGACCAGCTGTACTGAATGCCGGAAGGCTTGAGCAGGCGCGCGTAGCTCTGGCCGAGCCACTGTTGTTCGAGCAGGGTTTTGATCTGCGCGCCGGTCAGGTCCATGGAAACCAGATCGTTGGCGAAGGGCTGGATGGCGAACAGCTCGCCCCAGGTCACTTCACCGCTGTCCAGATCCGCACGAATGCCGCCCGGGTTCATAAAGCTGATCTGGGAGTCGGTGGCCACGCGTTGGGCATCGGCGATCAGGTTGCCCAGTGCCGATTCACCGGCTGGTGTTTCAGTGCGGGTGATGTCGCCCTGGGCGACGCCTACCGCGCGCGCCACCAGCGGTTCGACACGTGCATCGGCCTGCGCCACCAGCGCGGCGACCTCCGGGTCCGGCGTCAGACCGGCGCCCTGGTCGGCCCAGGTGGTCATCACCGCGGCGGACTTTTCGACGATGTCGCGGCTGCGGCGGCTGACCTGGAGCTGGATATCGGCATAGGCGGTGCCGGCCGAGAAGGCTTGAGTCACCAGGATCGGTTTGCCATTGGCATTGGGCACCAACGCGTTGGTAAAGCCATGCGCGTGGCCGGAAATCACCACGTCTACTTCCTCATCCAGTAGCTCGATGATGTCGACTACCGGGCCGGTAACGGTGTCGGCTTCTGGGTTGGTCGGGCCGTCATAGCTGGTCTGCCGGCCACCCTGGTGCAGCGCGACGACAATGGCGCGTACACCGTGTCGGCGCAGCTCGGCCACGGACTGGTTGATGGCGTCCGCCTCGTCGACGAAACGCAGCCCGGCGACGCCGGAAGGCGAGACGATGGTTGGCGTCTCCTTGAGCACGGCGCCGATCACGCCGATGCGCACGCCGCCGGCGTAGTAGATGGAGTAGGGCGGCAGCAGAGGCTCGCCGGTGGCCCGATCGATGACGTTGCTCGACACCGTGGGGTAGCGCGCGCCCTTCCACTCGTCTTCGAGGAAAGGCCCTTTGGCGTGGTTGCCGCCGGTGAGCTGGCGCAGCAGCTCCGTCTTGCCGTTATCGAACTCGTGGTTGCCGAGGGTGCCGATCAGGTTGCAGCGTTGCTGGGCGAAGGGCTGCGCATTGCGCGGCATGTCCAGCTGGCGGTTGAATGGCCGGCAGTGCGGGTTGGCCAGCAGGTTGAAGAAGCTGATCGAGGGTTCGTCGCGCAACAGCGCGGAGTTGGGTGGCGAGGCGCCGACCTGGTCACCGTCATGCACGATCAGCGTGTATTCGCCGCTGGCCGATTTCAGGTAGGAAGCGAGCACCGCCGCGCCACCGGCAGGCCGGCCGGCGACAGCGCGCGGCGACAGTTGGCCGTGAAAGTCGTTGATGCTGAGCAGGTTGACCGACACCACCGGCTCGACCCGCCAGTCGGGTGCGCGCCAGCTGCGACGCTCACTGGCGCGCTGTCTGGCGCTCAGGCCTTCCAACGGCTGCTCGCGATAATCCTGTTCGATGGAGCCGTGTTCGGGCAGTGCCTGAGCCTGAGCCAGCGCCGGGCCGGCAAGGCCGATCAGGCTTGCCGCTAACAGCCAATCCAGTGCGCGCGTATGCATTGTTGTGTCCTCGGTGCGGTGGAGTCCGACCGAAACTAGAAAGCGCGCGTGGCAGGTTGATGACTGCTTTTTGGCGTTTTGGCGAGAGGCGACGTGCGGTCTGTTCAGTGCCGGAAGGCTCAGATAGACCGCGCCCGGCGGGCATGCCTGCTCTGGATGTCGCGAGGTTACGCACGTATGCGTGACCGCGCCGTATCGATACGCTTTTGCTATCGTGGCGGCCAGTTCGCCGAGGCTGGCTGTTGTTCGGCAGGCCCAGAACCCACACAGCTCAATGGCCGGACGTTCGGCCTCGCAACCGTTTAGGTGTCGCCTTTGCTACACAACGCTGCCCGCCGACCGGCTCGTCTCATTCCGCTCGCCTTTCTCATCGCGACCTTGCTGGGCACGGCGCTGCTGTCGCTTCCGGCGGCCACGGCCGGGCCTGGTCAGGCACCGCTGCTGACGGCGCTGTTCACTGCTGTGTCGGCAGTCTGCGTGACGGGGCTCATCGTGCAGGACACGGCCGTCTACTGGTCGTTTTTCGGGCAATGCGTGATTCTGCTGCTGTTCCAGATCGGCGGCCTGGGCATCATGAGCGGCGCGACGCTGCTCGGCCTGATGGTCAAGCGACGGTTGCAGTTGAGCAGCCGCCTGGTCGCACAACAGGAGACGCGCTCGCTCGGGCTCGGGGATGTCGCCGGCGTGTTGCGGCTGATCCTGCTGGTCACCTTGAGTGTCGAGTTAATCGTGACGGCGATCCTCACCCTGCATTTTCGTCTGAGCTACGACCTGACCTGGTCCAGGGCGCTCTGGGACGGGCTTTTCCATGCGATATCGGCGTTCAACAATGCGGGCTTCTCGACCTACTCGGACAACCTCATGCAGTTCGCCACGGACCCCATCGTACTGGTGCCGGTCATGCTGGCGGTGATCATCGGCGGTCTGGGCTTTCCCGTGCTCTACGAGTTCCGCCGCGACCAGCGCGGCAGGCCCTGGACCATCCATACGCGCATCACGCTGTGGGGTTCGGCGGTGCTGCTGTTCGGCGGCATGGTGGCGATCCTGTTCTACGAGTGGAGCAACCCGGCCACGCTCGGCGGCATGAGCCTGGGCGACAAACTGCTGTCGGGGCTGTTCAGCTCGGCAGTGGCGCGCACGGCGGGCTTCAACAGCCTGGACGTCGGCCAGTTCGAGGCGCAGACGCTGGCCGTGCATTACTTCC
>Ga0208045_1000093_pt1 | contig 43354 bp, 33 predicted proteins | sample PL_2010_200m_FD_184160 | JGI IMG/M metagenome (GOLD analysis project Ga0208045, IMG submission 184160) | Freshwater microbial communities from Powell Lake, British Columbia, Canada to study Microbial Dark Matter (Phase II) - PL_2010_200m... | ecosystem: Environmental > Aquatic > Freshwater >...
CTCCCGCACCGGCTTGATCCTTCTCCGGTTGAAAACCCCCACTTCTTCTCCTGAGGTCTCCCGACTGAGGTGCTGAGCCATCTCTCTGCGCATCGCATGGACCTCGTTCTTCCCCAGTACCACCCTACAACTCACTTCACTTGATCCTGTTTCTCCACCCACACCCGTCTTCACCAAGGTTCTTCCTCTCCAAAATCAGTTCCCGATAGCTTGGCCTATCTATCGCGGATTTAAGGTAGAGATTCTCAGATTACCAGAAGTGATTTCAACGTTGGAAAAGGGTCATTCTTCAATCGGATCGCAATTCCCACCTACCGTGCAAAGGACAGTCCTCTTGAACAAACAAATAGCGTGCAAGAAAACGAATTGACGTATGCGGCGCAAACGGGGGGACGTGAGGTTTGGAATTTAGCGCGTTCGGGATTTCTTTTCCAATTTCTGGAATCGTCGCTGAACCGGTGCACTCTGGAGCTCCCTCAGCGCATCGTTTGCGATCCATCGGGCTGACCGAGAACTGCTTGCCTGTATTCGCTTTGCTTCCCCGATGCACAACCTGTTCAAGCGGTTGTTCCTCTTGCCGATCTGCCGGAGCGCCCAATTGACCGCCTTCCTGACGAAATTGCGTTCATCGACCGACTCGCGTCGGATCAGCTTCAGCATCGGGAGGAACTCGCGATCACCCAATGTTTTCAAGTGGATTGCGATCTCAGCCATCATCACAAAACCTGCCCGTTTGACGAACTCTCTCTCGCTGCAAGCCCATCGAAACGCGGCTTCGAGCGCATATGGAGAGTAAACAAACAGAACTCCACAGCAGGCGTCACAGACGCCCCACGAATCGAAGTCCTTGACCCACCGCTCCATCTGACGCTCTGTAACCTTCTGCGGATCACCGATCAGAGCCGCAAGGACGCGCGCATCCATGGCACCTGTGTGCCAAAGCTTCAGCGACAGGTCCTGGTCGCGTCCGATTCTCTTGGCGAAAGACCGCAGTTTTGGCGCAGAAATCCCCAGAGCGTTTCCCGTCGGCAGACCGAACCGTTTCATGCCGGAGACGACAGCCGGATCACCCAGCCTTCGGAGTTCAAGTATTACTTCAGAGATACGCATAGGAGAAAACCCGCTAGAGGTTCAGTCGAAAAGTGGTGCCACCCCGCCTGCCAACTTAGTTCCTCAACGCGGGCAGGAAAGACACTGAGCCAAAGGCTCATGCGCCTCTGGCGCAGAAGTCCCAAAGGTTTTTGAAAGAAAGGAAAACCAAAACATCTTCATTAGTGTCTTCGCGACTTCGTGGCAAAGTCGTTGTTTTCGGCTGTGCTTCCAAAGGAAGGAATGAATGGTACGTACTCCCCGCCCGTCATTTCCGTCGCGCCACCCAGGGAGTTTCGTCGACTCCATCGAGCTGGTTGGCGTAGCGTGCGAGGACAAAAAGGAGATCTGAAAGTCTGTTCAAGAACACTACACAGGAAGGCTCAATGCGCTCTTCACGAGACAGCCTCACCACAAACCGCTCGGCCCTTCGGCAAATTGTCCTTGCCAAGTGAAGTTGAGCCGCTACGTGTGATCCGCCGGGAACGATAAATGACGAAAGAGGTTTGAGACGAGTTTCAATCGTGTCGATGATCCGCTCAATGTGCGTGATGTGCTCGCGCTGAATTCGCTCGACGATTCCGTTCTGCTTTTCTGCGGGCGTCGCCAGATCCGCTCCGAGAACGAAAAGGTCATTCTGCAAGCCTCCAAGAATCTCGTCAATCTCTTTTGCAGGTTTCCATGCGCGGGCAACCCCAAGCGCCGAGTTGAGCTCGTCCACAGTGCCGTAGGCCTCGATGCGAAGCGCGTCTTTCGGAACGCGCCGACCCCCAAAGAGCGAAGTCTCGCCCTGATCGCCTGTCGTTGTGTAGATCTTCATAGGTCTCCGCTCAGATTCAGATCCAAAGTATGAAACGATCGACAGAAAAGAAAGGGAGGCTTATTCGACAGGTGATCTGTCGAAGAGGGCCTATGTCGACCCGCGGCCAATAACAACAATGCCTCGCCGTACCTCTCGAATCCATTTTTTGCAGGCGGGAGTGTTACTCTGACGGCCTGTGTCGGGGTCGTTGTTTGGCGTGTTAGCTGCAGGCAAGTGCCGTGAGTCGGTTTTTCCATCCTTAGCACGCATTTTTTCTGGTCGTGCCGAGTTCCGGCGCATCCGGTTCGGCAACCACATCTACGACGATTAGTGTGAGATCGTCATCAAGCGCCCTCTCTTGTGATCTGCCCGACCACCTACTAAGATGTTCAATGAACTTATCCGCAATACAGTCGGCTGAATCAGAGGAATGTCCTTTGATAAACGCCTCCAAACGATCATCGCCGAAGAATTCCCCGGTCCTGCTTCTTGTTTCGATGATTCCGTCGGTATAGAGGATTATGCGGTCGTCTTCTTCAAGATCAAGTGTCGCGTTCTCATAGACCAATTCCGGAAACGGACCCAATATCGTGCCGCCAAGTGGGAATCGAGACAATTCCTTCTTTGAGCTTCTCCACAAGAGCGGCGGTGGATGTCCTGCATTTGCATAAAGCACTCTTCCGTTGGCAATGTCGATGAAAAGAGAACAGGCTGTGACAAATGATTCTTCAATCTTTCCCTGGAGAATGCGGTTAATCTCGGTGAGCACTCTTGCCGGATTGGCAAGACACTCTGCCTGTGAGGCAAATGCAACCTTAAGCATCGACCCGATAAGTGCCGCGCCCACGCCGTGTCCGGAAACATCGGCAATCAGTATGCCCACGCCAGATTGTTCTTTGATCCGGATATCGTAGAAATCTCCTGCGACCGTAGACATTGGAACATACCTTGCAGCGACATCGAGACCACTTGGAGAGCGAAGATTGCCCGGAAGGTTGGAATGCTGGATCCGCCGGGCGATTTCAATTTCCTGTTCAATGGCCAGCAATTTTCTTTCAGTGGAAAAGAAGTGGTGAGCCGCGACATATCCTAGGCCGATACACAACACGAGGAAGCCAGCATGCTCGAAGTTCACTCCCCAGGGAAGGACTCGTAAGTTGATGAGATTATCAATGGCTGTATACGCAAGAGTGGTCAAAAACACGATTCGCAAGACACGTAATTCAATATGTCGCTGCCTTTTAATGAAGAGGATATTCACAATCCATACAAGACACCACAGAACTATCACGGTCGAGGTGATCGAAACATCTGATAGAGGCTCCGGGCTGTACAGGTCAGATGCTATCGCAGCGACGGCATAGACGATCGTGGAGCGGAAGACCCAGAGCATTGAGTCGTACAAACCGCGCCCGAAGATACCGACGAGAAAAGCGGAGAACGGGATCACAAGCGCATAGGTGAGGAGTCCGTGGAAATATGGAAATGTGAATGGGAAGCCGACCAACGTTTTCATTGTCGGAATCTCGACCAGCCATCGTATACCGTTGAGAGAGCAGAAAAGGCCGAAGTTGAGGAGCGAGAAATCCTTGCTTCTCGGGCGAAATAGGGAAATTACAATTGAAATCAAGCCGACAGATGAAAGAAAGAGTCCAGCAGCAATACCTCCAAAATCCATCTCAAGAGTGGTCATAGTTGCATCCGACGATTATGAGTCAGTCAGTGAGGCACTTGCTTGCAGCTAACCGCTGAAGCTTCGCATTGCGTCAAGCCACCCAATACAGCTGGACAGACGCATCGCGTTTACTCCTGAGGCCGTCCAAAAAGTACTTTCCACCGACAGTGCGGCTTCAAGAGTTGACGAAAATCGGAGACTTCTGATTCTCAATATGGGCGAAATAGCATTTCGCCCTACATTTTGGACGACCCAAGCGGCGAGAAGGCGGGCGTGAGGCTTTTCGGGCAGGTCTCTACCGCCTCTTCCCACCTTTGGGCCAGAAGTTCGGCAACTCGTTATAGAAGTGAAGGCACGTTTTGATGCCTCCAAAGAAGTTGTCCAGAACGATAAACTCATTCGGGGCGTGAGCATTCCCATCGGGCAAACCGAAACCGAGGAGAACGGTATCGATGCCAAGAAGGTTCTTGAATTGGACGACGATCGGAATGGATCCTCCTTCGCGCTGGTACAGAGGCTTCTTGCCAAATCCTTTTTCAAGCGCTGCAACGGCCGCCTGTACTCCCGGGCTGTCGATGGGGGTAATTGCAGGCTCACCACCGTGCAGGGCACGGACTTTCAAGGAGATGGTTTTGGGCGCAATCTTCTTCAGGTGTTTCTCGAACAGCTTCGCAACCTTCGCCGAGGATTGATCCGGAACTATGCGCATCGAAATCTTGGCGTATGCTTTCGATGGGAGCACCGTTTTCGCTCCCTCGCCTGTGTATCCTCCCCAGATCCCATTGCACTCGAGCGTCGGTCGGGCCCACAGCCGTTCGAGCGTCGTGAAGCCTTTCTCACCGTAGAGATCCTTCAGACCCAGCGACTTTGCGTACTTCCTGTCGTTCCATGGCAGCTTTTTGAAAGCGTTCCGCTCCGCTTTCATCAGGGGACGGACATCGTCGTAAAAACCGGGGATTGTGATCTTCCCATTCTTGTCGTGGAGAGAAGCAATGATTTCCGACAGCGCCTGGATTGGATTGTGAAGGGACCCACCGAATGAACCGGAGTGCAGATCACCATTCGGACCGGTCACCTCAACTTCCATGTATGCGAGCCCTCGGAGCCCGTAACATACAGAAGGAACACCCTTCGCAAACATGTCGGAATCGGAAATCATCACAAGATCTGCCCTGAGGAGTTCCTTGTGCTCGCTGACAAAGCTGTCAAGGTGTTCGCTCCCGATTTCCTCTTCTCCCTCGATGATGATTTTCAGGTTCACCGGAAGGCTGCCGGTGTTCTTCATATATGCTTCAAGAGCCTTGAGATGCGCGAACACCTGGCCTTTGTCGTCCGTGGAACCCCGGGCGTACAGATTTCCGTCGCGAATCGTTGCTTCAAAGGGAGGCGACGTCCACAAGTCCACCGGGTCATCAGGTTGGACGTCGTAGTGACCGTAGAGAAGGACCGTTGGCTTCCCCGGAGCGCCGAGCCAATCCCCATAGACAACCGGATGACCGGGAGTCTCCATGATCTGCACATTTTGCATGCCAATGGTTCGTAGCTGGTTTGAAATCCAGTCCGCACATCGGCGCATGTCATTCATGTGTTCGGTCTGAGAGCTCACGCTCGGAATCGCAATGAATTCCTTCAGTTCTGCAAGATAGCGGTCTCGGTTTGCTTCCAGATAGGTCAGGATTTGTTGCATACTCGCAATCCTCAGGTAGGTACAGTCGTCACGCATGCAAGTGGGTTGAAGAGTGTGTCAATATATTTATCGACGTTCCGAAACGCAAGAGAATTGGAGGAACTGGCGCTGACCGCTTTCACCGAAACAACCCAGCGCCTCACCTTGCCCCAAATTCTTGTATCTGGCACAACAATTGCCTAAATTTTGAAAGAATTTGACAACTTGAAAAACCCTGAGGAAAGCCATCATACTCAACATTCTGAACATAGCCCTGCCACTCATCTACTTCGCGGTTGTCTGGACCTACGGAAAGTCCTTCTTCTCAGACCTGTCCTGGGCCAAGCAAGCCAAGAGCAAGTTGTTGGTGGCTGCAATCCTTCTCCACTTCGTCTACTTCATCCTGAGGACCCTGGCGTTCAATCACCCGCCTGTAACCTCAGTGTTCGAGATCTTCTCGGTGCTGGCCTTTTCTGTGGCTGTTGCTTACGCAGTTATAGAACGACAGTCCGGGGCGAAGGAGACAGGATATTTCATTCTCAATATTTCGTTCTTTTTCCAGCTTGGATCCTCGTTGTTTATCCGGGATCTCGTGGAAGTTCCTCAAATCCTGCGCAGCAATTGGTTCGGACTGCATGTCGCGAGTGCCCTCATAGGGTATGCGGCGATCACGATCTCGGCCGTTTATGGGCTATTGTACTTGATGTTGTACCACGAGATCAAGGCAAACAGGTTCGGCGTTATCTACAAGAAACTCCCGAACCTCGAGACCCTTGAAAAGATGAATTTCATCGCGATCACTCTTGCGTTTCTGTTCCTGACGCTGGCCATCCTTGCGGGATTCGTCTGGCTTCCGCAGGCCTTCGCAAGCTTTTCGTATGCCGATCCGAAGCTCCTGGGCACGATTGTGATCTGGTCCTTGTACGGCATTGGAATTCTCGCCAAGAAACGAGGCATCCTGCGCGGACGAAGTGTCATGATCATTTCGATTTGTGCTTTCGCCATCGCGCTCTTCTCAATGACTATCATCAACATGTTTTTCAGCGGTTTTCACAGATTCAGTTAACGAGGTGGATTTCTGACCGTGAACTTGGTTTGCGTCGGCATATCGCACAACACAGCACAACATGAGATGCGAGAGCGGCTCTGGTTCTCCGGCGAGGAGATCCGGACTACCCTGCCGCGCATACGATCGCTTGGCTTCAGCGAGTGCGTCCTCTTCTCCACGATCAACCGCACCGAGCTCTACGCATTTGGTGAATCGGGTGATCCGCGGACCGAATCGCTGATCGATTTCTTGAGAACGGAGAAGAACGCGAAGGACACAATCCCCGCGGCTCATTTCTTTTCCCACATTTCCAGCGGCGCTGTGGAGCATCTCTTCCGCGTGGCGTCCGGCATCGATTCCATGATCGTCGGAGATGTCCAGGTCCTCGCACAGGTCAGGGAAGGCCATGCCCTGGCCCGGGAAAGCGGATCAGCTGCTTTCATCATGAACAAGGTATTCCAATCGGCATTCCACGTCGGGAAGAGGGCAAGCAGTGAAAGCTTGATTTCTGAAGGAGCAATCTCCGTCAGTACCGCAGCGGTGGAACTCGCCCAACGGATTTTCGACGATCTGAGCAACAAGAAGGCCCTCATCATCGGAGCAGGCGAAACTGCACAGCTCACCGCCAAGCATCTTGTTGGAAAAGGGATTGGATCCCTTTTCATCACGAACAGAACATCCGAGCGCGCCGAGAACCTGGCCGCCACGGTCGGCGGAACGGCGATTCCGTTCGAGACCTTTTATGACAGGTTGGGGGAAATCGACATCATCATCTCATCGGTTCAGTCCGACCGACACGTCCTCTCGGCAAAGGACATCAGGCAGATCGACAAGGGACGTCACCGCGGCGCGCTCTTCGTCATTGATCTCGGGGTGCCGCGCACTATCGACCCGTTTGCAAAGGAGCTCGAGAACGTCTTTCTCTACGACCTCGACAGCTTGAACATCATGGTGAGCGAAAACATCACCCGCCGGCGTGCCGAAGTCCCGAAGATACAAGCGATCATTGCAGAGGAGATGGCAGAGTTCTCCAGGTGGCACGATTCCCTCGAGACAAATCCCACGATCGCGGCATTGACTGAATTGATCGAGCGTATCCGGAGTGAAGAAGTTGCGGATACGGTCAGTGGGTTCGAAGAGAAGGACCGCGAGCGGCTCGAGATGGTCACAAAGCGGATCGTGAAGAGGATTCTCCACACTCCCATCACAAATCTGAGAGATGGCCACGACTCAGGCCTCTCCGATCGCCTGCAAAAGATCAGCGTCGTCCGCAAGATCTTCGGCATCGACGCCGAGCACAAAAAGCGCTCCAGTGACCGCTAAGCGGCTCATCGTATGCACCGCGGGGCAGTGAGTTGGCACTCTGGCAAAGCACAGACGTCAAGTCGGGGCTCTTCGCATTTTTTCCAGCACTTCGAGTCAAGCACGAATTATCAACACTCTTGAAGACAAGATCCTTGACTCCCCTCTCTCAATGACTGGCGACAAGGGACTTTTCACAGAGGAAACTTACGGCGCCGCTCGCCGGGTCAATCCATCGAACCAGAGATCTGCAGGCCCACTGTGATTGGTGACGGTAATCGGGAAATGGATATCCACCAGCTCGCTCGATCACTCGCGGCGCTTATTCACACCGTTACCCTTTCCGCTGCAAGCTGGCCGCAAGAGACGTCTCTTTCGCTTCGCAGATCTTCGAAGCTCCTGATTGTCAGAATCTTAGACGCTGGTCATCAAAGCTCAAACCGGCACGATTTCGCTCATGCACTTGGCGAAGCGTCGGCCCTCGCTTCAGGGATTCTGGCGCAATTGGCATCTCCAGAGGCATTCTCCAATATCCCCAGGAACGAGCGCTCGCACCTTCTCAGCTCCTACCGCAGCCTCCTCGAATTGCTGCACGCCAGCATGGGGTCCACGCCGGACAAGCAAGGATTTCCGTTTTCGATTTCAGATCAGGCGATGCAACGCCCGGGCGCTGAAAGGCACATCGATTCTCAGAGCTTGAAGGACAAAGTTGTTCTCATGACCCGACCACTTCCGCAAAGTCTGACAGTGGTAGAGGCGGTCGAACGCCATGGCGGTTTGCCAGTGATCGTACCGATGGTCGAAATTGTAGAGCCCGGCGATTGGGATCCCGTTGACAAGTCGATCACCAATTTGAGGAGATATGACGGCGTCATCTTCACAAGTCAGAACGGCGTCGAACAATTCGTGGCGAGGATAATGGCGATTGACGCGTCCGCAATAAGGATTCTGGCCTCGCGGCGGAATTATGCCACCGGAGAGAAAACGCGCACCAGTTTGGAAAGCGCCCATATTCCGGTCACCTTGATACCTGAACATCTCTCTGAAAGAGACCTTGTTGCCTCTTTGAAAAAGGAACCGCTGGCAGGGAAGCGATTTCTTTTCGCCGGGGGAACCCAGGAAAGAGAGGAGTTCCCTGAAGCACTTCGAACTTCTGGGGCCGTTGTGGATGAAATCGAGCTCTACAGAACTATCGGACCCAGCGAATCGTCGTTCGAGCCTCTGAAACAAGCGTTGGCAAACGGCGAAATCGACATCATCACGTTTTTCAGCCCTTCGAGTATTCAGAATTTCTCGCAATCAATCGGTTCGGAATTGGCTGGCAAAACGGTGATCGCCTGCATGGATCGATCGACGTCAGGTGCAGCTGAATCAGCCGGCTTTCGCACCATCGTCACGGCAAAAGAGCCTACGGCAAATTCTCTGATCAGGGCACTGGTTGATTTTCTTGAACAATCACGGGTCCACCCCTTCAAATAGAAGGTGAAGCGATGACGAACGACCTGTTTCTTCGGGCGTGCCGACGCGAACCCGTCGAGCGAACTCCTGTCTGGATGATGCGTCAAGCCGGCCGGTATCTCCCCGAGTATCGAGCTGTGCGTGCGAAATACGATTTCCTGACCCTCTGCAAGACTCCGGAACTCGCAGCAGAAGTCTCCCTCCAACCTGTGGATCTCATAGGTGTCGACGCCTGTATCATTTTCTCGGATATCCTTGTGGTCCCGGAAGCGATGGGAATGAAATTGGTCGTGGAAGAAGGCATGGGGGGTCCGCGGTTCCCCCATCCCCTGAGATCCCGATCCGAGATCGATCATCTCAAAGTGCCCGATCCCAACCATGAGCTGAAGTATGTGATGGAGGCTCTGCGCTTGACCCGGAAGCGGCTGGACGGCCGAGTGCCGCTCATTGGTTTCGCCGGTTCCCCGTGGACGTTGGCTACATACATGGTGGAGGGGAAGGGATCGAAGAGCTTCAGGCACATCAAAGAACTGGTATACAACAACCCAAGAGACGCTCATGCTCTGCTTGAGAAACTCGCCCGCGTGGTCGCGGCGTACCTGAATGCGCAGATAGAAGCCGGGGCTCAAGCCGTCCAGATTTTTGACACCTGGGGTGGGATTTTGCCGCAGGAGGAGTTTCGCGAATTCTCGCTGCGGTGGATCAGTCATGTGGTCCAGCTTCTCCGGCGCAACAATATTCCTGTGATTGTGTTCTGTAAGGATTGCGGGCATTCCCTCGAGGCGATCGCAGATACACGTCCTGACGTTGTTAGTCTTGACTCGACCGTCGACATCGGGAAAGCGCGGGACATGGTAGGCAGTTACGTGGCGCTCCAGGGGAACATGGATCCTGCCTTATTGTATGCATCTCCTGAGCGTATTCATACCGCCGTGCAGAAGATCCTCGAGAAGTATGGGAAAGGCTCTGGCCACATTTTCAATCTCGGACACGGTGTTTTGCCGGATTCCCCGGTGGAACACGCGAAGGTCTTCGTGAAGGCCGTCAAGATCGGAAGTCCCAAATATCACGCATGACAGAATCAGGGACGATAGAGATGAATTTCGGTTGGTCAATAGGGATGAACGCGAGCCGTGTGATCCCGATCTCATGGAGCAAAAAATACCATGCAAATTACAGGAAATAGTGTATATTTGAGGATTAACCGCTGGCAGAGGGCCATTCATCGCTACGTCATTGGCTCCCTGTCCAACGTGGAAGCCCTGGAGCGATGCGGGCAGCGATTCCCTGGTCTGCATTTCTGCAGCAGTTTAGAGGGAAGCACCTGAGTCCGGGAGTGCAGGAAGAGTACTGGCGACACCGCACATCGCATCATGTCATCGCTGAATGTCCTGAACCACCAAAGCAATAAGGGGGAACTATGAGAACCTTTCTCGGGGATGTGATTCGCCACTTCGCGCTTCTTTTGGCGCTTGTCTTGATTCCATCCCTTCTGTCATCCCAATCGACGCAGGCAACGCCGGCGACACCGTTGCCGGAGGACAACCTTTCCGCCGCCGATTTTACCACAATCCTAAAAGAAGCTTGGACTTTTTTGAAGGATGAAACCGACAATTACACGAAAACCGTCGGCAAGAAAACCGAATTTGAAACGACAGCAGAATTCGAAAAACGCGCTGTGGATGCCAGGCAGCAGTACTTCGCGAAGGTCACAAAATTCATCAAGGACAAGAAGTTTGATCAGCGTGTGATCGGCGTGGTTCTCAAGGCCGATATGGAGCAATACGATGCCGACAATCAGGTCTATAACATCGCCTGCCGATCGACGATCGAGGCCCCTTACAATTTGCCGTCAGTCTCAACCGAGATCTTCGCCAACGCCTACGTCGGGCTTGCAGACACAATCAAGAAGGGGTATCGGGCTTCCTCCATTCATTTGAAATTCAATCCATATTTCAGATGGCAGGTGGCACGCGACATTGCACGGTCTGCAAAGAACGACGACGCGAACATGTTCTTCAAGGTCCGGTTTAAAATTGACATGGGACAAGGGGAGATCAGAAAGGGAGCGCGGTTTGCAGTCGTTCCGAAACAGGTCATGCTCATCAACCAGAAAACGAATACCGTCTACTGGGAGCAGACTCTCCGCTGAGAGCAGCGAGAAAAGAAGGAATGGGGATACAAAGAAGGCCGGCAGGACGTCAAGCGTCCCCCGGCCTTTGTATTTTGAGCAACATGATCGCTAGACACGCACGTCGGTCCGGGTTTCCCGGCGCTCAGGTTTTCGGAGCGCTCGCTCAAGTTCATCGTGGAACTTCGGATGCGCTATCGCGATGAGGGCCTCAGCCCGCTGCCGGAGGTTCCGCCCGTGCAGCAATGCGGCCCCAAATTCGGTCACGACATAGTGAACGTCGGCGCGTGAGGTAACCACACCTGCCCCTTGCTTGAGCTGAGGCACGATGCGGCTGAGCTCTCCTCCCTTGGCCGTTGAGGAGAGAGCGATGATCGGCTTTCCCCCTTTCGAGTACGCTGCCCCCCGGATGAAATCGACCTGGCCGCCGAAGCCGCTGTAAATTCGGCTCCCTATGGAATCCGAACACACTTGTCCTGTAATGTCGACCTCGATTGCAGAGTTGATGGCCACCATCTTCGCGTTTTGGGACACAATGAACGGATTGTTCGTATAGTTGCAGGGATGCATCTCAAACAGCGGGTTGTTGTGAACGTATTCGTACAGGCTTTCCGATCCCAGCACAAAGGTAGCCACCACCTTGCCCGGATGAAGCGTCTTCTTCTGGTTCGTGATGATTCCCCGCTCGATCGCCTTCACCACACCGTCCGATACCATCTCGGTGTGAATTCCGAGATCTTTTCTTCCCTCAAGCAGCGCGAAGACCGCGTCCGGGATACCTCCAATGCCTAGTTGCAGCGTTGCCCCGTCTTCAACGAGGTTCGCGATGTGAGACGCTATCCTCCGCTCAAGATCAGTCGAGACCCCTTCCTTGAGCGTCTTCAGCGGCTCTGAACACTCAACGACCTTGTGAACACGTGAGACATGGATGAATACATCCCCCAGCGTCCGCGGCATCCGCTCATTCACCTGGGCAACGACAAGCTTTGCGCTCTCCGCAGCAGCCTTGGAAGCAGCGCATTCAACGCCAAAGCTCATAAACCCATGATCATCGGGCTGGGATAGATGAACAAGCGCAACATCGATCGGAATTATTTGATCTGTGAAAAGTCCAGGGATATCCGAGAGGTGGACGGGGACATAGTCCGAGAGTCCGTCCTCGATGGCCTGACGATCAGCAGCACCAACGAAAAGCGAATTGTGGCGGAAATGATTCTGCATCCCCGGTTTGGAAAGAGGATCTTCACCCAAGACGAGGATATGGTTCACTTCAACGTCTTGCAGCTCATCTTTTCTGTTGGCCAGGCCGTTCGCCAACAACGTTGGGGTCGCAGCGTTTCCGCTGATAAAAATCCGGTCTCCCGATTTCACGACGGAGACTGCTTCTTCGAGTGGTACAGCCTTTTTCTTATATTGATCTAACCAGTTCATAACGCTCACTCATGTCTTGGTCTATGGTACAGCGATCTTGATGAGCTCATCGATTGGCTGTGATTTGAAATCGAAGATTCGCGCGATAACCTCATTCGTGCAAATCCCCTGATACGTGCAGACGCCCTTTCCCAGTCCAGGGTTCTTCCTCAGTGCACTGGCGATGCCTTCCCCGCAAACCTCCTGAATGTACGGCATCGTTGCGTTGGTCATCGCCATGGTAGCGGTTCTGGCTACGACCGCAGGCATGTTCGGTACACAATAGTGGGTCACACCATGCATGACAAACACCGGGTCATCGATAGTGGTGGGACGACTGGTCTCGACGCATCCTCCCTGGTCGATTGAAGCATCGATGATGACCGAACCCGGTTTCATCTCTTTGACCATTGCCTCGGTAATGAGGTGCGGAGCCTTTTCGCCTTTCAGCAAGACGGCGCCGATCACCACGTCGGCAAATCGTACCGATCGGGAGATATGATAGCTCGTCGCGATGCTCGTGCTGATCTTCCACTGGAACAGATGCTCGAGCTCCCTCAGGCGCGTCAGGTCCTTGTCGAGCACGGTCACATTCGCGCCCATACCGATCGCAATACGGGCCGCTGTCCTTCCGACCGTCCCCGCGCCGAGAATAACGACATTCGCGGGCGGGATTCCCGGCAAACTGCCAAGCAACGTGCCGCGTCCACCTTGTCCGGCCTGGAGGAAATGAGCCCCGGCCTGGATGGCTATCTGTCCGGCGATCTCGCTCATCATCTGCAGTACAGCTAGGTCCCCCCTGTCGTTCTCGATGAGTTCGAATGCGACAGCCGTCACTTTGGTTTCGAGCAGTTTCTCGAGCACCTTGCGCCGGGATACCGCCAGGTGGAGGCTGGAAAACAGCGTCTGTCCCTCTCTCAGCATCTGGAGTTCGACTTCGGTCGGGGGTGAGACCTTGAGCACGAGATCGGAACGATTGATGATCTCCTCCGGGCTGTAGGAGATGGTCGCACCCGCAATTTGATAGTCTTCGTCCCGGAAAATTGCCCGCGCTCCATCTTGGTGAAGCACATAGACGATGTGTCCCTGAGATGCCAAATCCTCGACACCAGCTGGCGAGAGAGCCACGCGCCGCTCAATGGTGGCTTCTTCTTTGAGAATGCCGATATTCATAGCTTTCCTTTTGGAAGGTTGTTGATGGTTTGGAATGATTCAGAGTTATTGCATTCTCTTTGCGCACACCGGATGCGAGTCGCCTTCACGTGTTCGTCCTTGCCGAGGGTCAAAAATCGTGCCGATCAACCATCACGAACCTCACGCTGGCATCCGGGGATTTCCACGTCGTAAGACGAATTGCTTTCCCATGCTTGCGAAGGCGCAATCTCCGCTTCCCAAACGTGGAAAGATTCCAAGCGCGAGTTGAGGCTGTTGTACTCCGAATCCTTCCCATAATTCCGACTCTGTCCATACCGGTGGTCTTGCAACGATCTCAGCATGAAACACTGGAACAAAGCCGTCCAAGTCGCGCAAAGAGCAAAGATTCAACGGCAGAAGGAACTTCTTTCGAGTCATGCATCTTTCAGAAGATACTGCTATCTTTGAGAAACGTATCCCTTCCCCAGAATCCGGAAGATTGCAGTATTCAGGAGTTCAGCTTCCGTATGGATCAGGGCCGATCATTCTCCTGGAGGGTTGTATGGTAACACGGAATATCTTGATAGTTGAAGACGAGCCTGCAGTTGCACAGTCGTTTCACCACATTCTCAAGCGCTCACTGGAATACAACTACCAGGTCAAGATCGTCAACTCAGCAGAAGACGCTCTGGAATCCCTAAAGAAGGTCCGGGCATTCGACGTCATTCTTCTGGATTTCTACCTTCCGGGCATCACGGGAGGTGACTTCCTGAGAGCTCTTCGGACCCGCGATCAGGAAACTGTCGTTATCGTGATTTCCGCCAGCCAGGACTACCGGATTGTCCACGACGTTTTCAAGCTCGGTGCAGATGACTACCTCACAAAAGAGGAGCTCGCCAACCCCTACGTCCTGGAGAAAGCAATCCTCGCCGGGTTGGAAAAACGGGAGTACCAGAAAGAAGCAGGACGGAATGAGATTGCCCGCCAACGTATTGACGCCATTACGACAATTATTCGCACAGTACATCACGAGTTGAACAATCCGATGGCCATCATCGATTTGACGCTGAACAAGGTACACTCTGCGCCGGAGAAAATCGACCATCAACTCAATGTGCAGCTGAAAGAGATTCAAATCAACGTCGACAGGATGTCGGATATTCTCCGAAGACTCATGAATTTCCGGGACGAGATGTACAACGAAGAGCTGCGAGGCCTGAAACTCTTCGCGATCCCCGAAGTGCCATCACTCGGGAAAGACCCTGCCTGATATCCCGCACAGTGAGAGCGGCTGAACAATCCTCCCCTCCTGATGAAATGAAAATGCCCGCGACCAGGTCAAGGCTGCGGGCATTGTGTCGTTTTCAGAGGACAGAAGCGTTGTTCGCTGCCTGCTTTTCCTGAAATCTCTGGATTCAATCATTTTCCAAAACTACTCGGTTGATCTACCACCGAAGACACACCGATCTACACTGATGTTGAATCATAGAATGCGCCGAATCTTTTGCAGCCGCGGCACCAATGACTTCATAAGTTATTTCTTCGTACAAGAGGTCTATCTTCTTGTTCTTATCGGTGACCATCTGTGTGCCATCGGTGGTTAGGAAAACGTCTTGTTACTATCTTTCGTTCAGCAGATACCTCTTTTCCTTTTCATGAAATCCCGCGTTTATTCCTTTCAGCATCCGATTGCCTGAGCGCATTGCCGTTGAATTTCGTAGAAAGAGAGATGCCCAACCCCAGCATCATCAGCGCGGCCCCGGCCCACACCAGGCTCATAAACGGCTTGACGCTCGCTTCGATGACCAGGAGCTGCGATTTCTGAGATGCTACAGGAGCGTGAGCTCCCAAACCCGTCACAATCAGTTCAATGGCCGAGGCCTTTGTCTGAGAATCAACGTTCATTCTGAGGAGTTCGAAACCGATCGCCCCATCTTTGGTCCGGGCAATCCGCATCTGAGGGGGCAGGGAGTCTTTGTATACCGTAACAGGTGTGAGTTGTTCCGTCGAGGTACCGTGCTTCACCTCGAGCACTGCACCCACGGTAAACCCGGCGCTTGCAGCCATCGATTCCATTCCCTTGTGCGCCATGTCGAACCGAACGAACTTGACCGTCGCGTCGCCGATGGTCTTGGTCTCCCCATTTTTCAGCTGCAGGACATTTCCACCCCCTGTTGCTGCCGCAGGTTCGACTTCCTCGAGCGATACCGGTTCGATGTAGAAATCCCGCGTGAGGAACGATGCGTAATCCGGATTTCGCATCAAACTGTTGTTGTACTCACTCTCAAACATGACCGGGTCCAGGATGAATCGAGAGCCATCCCTGGCCACGGCGACGGAAAACTTCCACTTCCCATCCGGCGTTGGGCTCGACCCTGTGTACGTCAGTTGGTACCCAAGGACCTCCTTGGGTTCGTTGATCGGAAGCGATGCGGTCTTCTTTTCTCCATATCGTCCTGATCCGATGATTCCGAGGAAGAGAACCGCAAGCCCGATGTGGGCCATGGCTCCCCCCGTGTAGCGCACGTTCTCTTTCGCGAGACGGTAGAGACGGATAACGTTGACAAAAAAGGCGAAGAGAGATGTGAAAGCGAACAACCCGATCAGAATATCGTCAAGGCCGGAGATCACGAGAACTACCGTCACTGCAAGTGCGGCCAGAAACGAGACCGCCGCATTCCGGAGAATCTGGCGTGAGGATTCTTCTTTCCATTGGACAAGCAAGCTGAGTGCAAGCAGGAACCCCAGGGCGATGGCAATCGGGAGGTTGGTCTTGTCATAAAATGCCGGCTCGAGGGATGCGTGAGAAACTATCGGCCAGCTTGTCCCAAACAAGATCACCAGCGTACTCGCCCCCATGACGACCGAACTGATCGCGAGAAGGGACTCTCTTGTGAAGAGCGGAGAACGGTTGGAAAACGCTTTGAGATCGCCCCAGCGTCTGATCAGCATGCCGAATCCGATGACGAGCGACCCACCGATCCAAATGACGAGAAGCGTATACGCCAGTGCTCCCGGATCGACGAACGAGTGAACTGAAGAAGAGCCAAGGATGCCGCTGCGCGTCAGGAATGTGCTGTAGACGACCAGCACGTAGGTGCAGATTCCAAGGAAGAAGTTCGTCTTCGCAAGCCCGCCTGTTTTGCGTTGCACGAGCATCGTATGGATAAGGATCACACCGATGATCCATGGAATAAGAGAGGAGTTTTCAACAGGGTCCCATCCCCACCAGCCTCCCCAACCGAGAACACCGTAGGCCCAGTATCCGCCCAACATGATCCCCATGCCGAGGGCGATAGTCCCCGCGATGACCCAGGGCAAGGCGCTGGGAATCCAATCAAGATAGGTTTTGCGCCAGAGAGCAGCCATGGCGAACACAAAGGGAACCGCCATCATCGCGAAACCGGCAAACAGGATAGGCGGATGAATGATCATCCAGAAGTTTTGCAGCAAGGGATTCAGTCCGCGTCCGTCCGGTGGAACTATGCCTACTGGCGCCTCACCCGCGTGTGCGTCCCAGACAAACCGGAAGGGCGACTTCACGACCAACAACAACAGGAGGAATGCCTGGACGATTGCAAAGATCGTCATCGTCTCCGCTTCGATCTCCTTCCGCCGCGTATAGACCATCAGAATGATCCCGATGATCGATCCACAAAGCGCCCAGAGGAGGAAGCTTCCTTCCTGGCCGGCCCAGAAGGTCGTGATCAGCAGTTCAAGCGGAAGTGACCTGGAGCTGTACGCCCAAACATAGTCGTACTCGAAATGGTGACGCAGGATGTACACCATCAGGGCGACCGATGCGGCCAGAACGCCCACTGCCATGACCCCGTAGCTGTTGCGCGCGAGGGCCAGGAATTTCTTCTCCGTTATAGTACTTCGGTAGTACGCATAAGCCGACAACGAGGCTGCGGCACATGCTATCCAGACAATAAGAGTCCCCACCATATTCCCTCAGCCACTCCCTTCCCGTTAATGGTTACATAAATACTTTACCGAGAACCTCTCAACGCGTCAGAATGCGTATTCCTGACCGAACACGTTGATTTTCCCGTTGCCGTGTTTCGTCTTGTCGACGATGTGCCCGTTGTTGTCAACAACACCGACGTGACATGTCCCGCAGGAGGAAACAGCGAGTGCGAGGTGACCCTTCGGCGGTATTCCGTGGCAGGTACCGCACGTGGCCGCTGCCGATCCACCCGTCCAGGCTGGAGAATCATTGGCACCGACCATAACTGAGTCCGCGAAGACAAACTGGGAGGTGGACGTAGCTTTCCTTACCTTCCAGTTGCCGTGACAAAAGGTATTGCTGCACTTGAGCGTTGATGGATCGTAGGAGGGTTTGGGCACAGAGGTTCCGCCGCCAGTCGTCAACCGCGCAAGCGTATCATTGAACACAACTTCTGCCGGCAGCGTTCCAAGGTGTCCAGGTGAGGAGAGTTGCGTTGGGATCGTATGACATTCTTGACATTTTACCGTCTTGCCGACGGCTCCGCTGACCAAGTGTATCTGGTGAGCGCCGACACCGCGTGCGGTCGTCGCAGTGTTCCCCAGAATGTCCTTCGGCGGAGCTGCGGAGGGCAAGTCATTTGCAGCGGCCTTGAAGTTGCCATGACAGGCGTTGCAAGCCTCAGGTGATTTTGAAACATTGTTCGCATCGACATGGCATCCCGATTTCATGCAGGAGAGGTTTGCGTTGCCGCCTCCGGCATATGTGGCGCCATGACATGCTTTGCACTGGCCCAGAGGATAGTTCTGATTGTAAAGGTATTGCGGGTGGCTGGTCGAGGCGCTGAATCCGGCCGGATGCGGATAGTACTGGTGGCACTTGGAGCATGCCACGCCGCTTGTCCCTCCGGTGAACTGCTTCGAATGGCAGGTCGCACATTCACTAAGATTATACTGCGCCTGTTTCAGGATCGTTCCGTGGAAATTGGACGCCGCCGTATCAAGCCAGCCGGCATCATGGACCTGGAGCGCGCCGGAAGATGCCGTCGGCAGGTCCTGCACACTCTTGAGATCACTGCAGGAATTCAGCAGTGACGCAATGACGACCAGCGCCGTCAGTAGTACGATCGTAGGGATATGATATGTTCTCATAGGTTTCCGCTCATTTATGACAATAGCCACAGAACTTCTGTCCTTTAATTCCCCCGGCACGCGCATTGGCATCCGTATGACAGACATAGCACGTCGCACCGGGATCCGTATGCCAGGTGCCATGGTTTCCGGCCATGAAGCCCCGTTCATGCGTCCTGGCGTTCGTCCCTTTGATTCCATCCGAATCCATATGACACGTGATGCAAGCCGGATCAGCGCCCTGCGTGTCGTGGCAGGATGCACAGCTTTCGATATCCCTTCTGGCCAGTTTAGCATGCACACCACCGCCGGATCCGACTCCAATCGTCACAAACCCCGACTTTCGGTGAGACTCTGGCTGGAATTTTCCCTGGTTGACATTCCCTCCTGCTGCGTGACACGTTGCACAGAAGGTTTGCTTGTTATGACACGTCTGGCAGTCGGAAGTTTTGCCTTCAACCGCGAGACCGTGGGTAAACTTGAAGTTCAGATCGTGTACCTTCGCCGTTCGCATCCCTTGACCGCGATCGTTGGCAGTGAGCCGCGGCGAGCGGAGTGACATGAGATCCTTCCCGGGGACACTGACCTTCAGAAGATCCGAACCGTTATGACAGTCCGCACACGATTCCTGCGTATGGCATGATGCGCATGTCGCCGTCGAAATGCGGGCAGCCATTTTGTGCTCACGGACGAATTCTGTGCGATCGTGCTCTCTGGGCCGGAGTGCAGCCATGTCCACGTGGCATCCTTCACACGCATTCGATGCCTTGATGTCGTTATGGCAGGTGTTGCACGTTGGCATCGGTGGGATCCCAACCGAGACACCGATTTCCGCCTTGTCCACACCAGTGTGGCATTTTTCACACTCGACCTTTTGCGCCTCGACGTGTTGCTGGTGCGAGAACACAAGGTTGCGCTTGGGCAACGGGGTGGTCGTGTACGTCGTCGGGTCCTCGCTCGTATGGCAGAAAGCGCACTTCGAGCTCAGTTGCTCTTCGTGACACGACTTGCAGTTTTCGTGCGTTGCGAGCAGCGTGTCCGAAGCGAGTTTGCTTGTTGGCGCGGCCGTATGGCAATCCGCACAGGCAGCACCCGCATCCCTGACGTGAAAGCGGTGAGAGAATTTGATTGTGGTCGGTCGGTCCTTGGACTGGGCGTTGACACTGGAAAACGCCACCAGTGTCAGGGCCAGCACGCAGACAGCGACAGAAAAGAACCCGTTGGGGACCCGCCGAACGATACTGTGTGATGTGGGGTTTGGCATAAGGTTTCTAGAAGATTTCAAGTTGGTGGCTGAGAAGATAGTTTACCCTCACAAAGAAACGCATGTCGCTGCTGTAGATCTTGTTCTGGATCCACTGCGCCTGTGCATCGACACTGAAGAGCCGGGAGGGGCGATAGACAGCCCCCACAGCAACGCTGAGTGCATCATCCAGCTTTGAGGAGTACTCGCTCAGTTTGTAATGCGCATAGCCAAGGAGAAGTGTCGGTGTCAGCTTGTTCTCGAGCAGCGGATATCCAAGGTTCAAGGACGCAGCGCTCAGTTCTCCGCCATCCCCGTTATCTCTCGTGACGCTTAATGAGACATGTTCGCCATTCACGCCGACTGTAATTTGGTTCTGCGTTGCGTCGTTGTAGGAGACCGCTCCATACTTCGCGAACACCTGCCAGGCTGTGCCGATCGCATACTCAACTCCCACCTCATATTCCTTCAGGGAGTTGAATGTGAAGACTGAGAAAATCGAATTATAGAGCAACCGCGGATCGCGCTGGACGTACTCTCCTGTCAGGCTCAATGGTTCGAGCGCTTTGACGTTCAGGGAGCCGAACGGCTTCACCCTCGTGAAGAGCTGCATCCGGGAGTTTTTCTCCGAAAGGAGATCATAATCATACCGGCCATATCCCGAAATGACGTCGTTGTATTCGAGATTGACATCGCCGCTGATGTATTCTTCTGCCGCTGCCGAGGGCTTGATCTCGATCGGGTACGGATTGAAGAGCGAATCCCGGCGGATGCCGATGTATGTCTCGGGCCTGAGATGCTTCTGCATATAGCTCACCGAGATCTGGGCAAAGTCGGCGGGCGAGGCAACCATTTGGCCGCCTGTCATGTAGTTGTCGCCGGCATTGCTGATCAACGCCATCTTGTAGCGCTCTGACGGGAGCGTGCCGTAGTATCCGACGACTTTCAGCCGGGAATCAAGGAACTTGAGCGACACAAGCCCTCCATCGATCGTCCCGGTGCCCACGCCCGCGAAGACCGCCTGACGCCCCAGGCTCACATCTGCAAGCTGAGCGATATTCGAGGCTTTGAAATAGAGGTTATAGACTCTCAGGATTCCCTCATTCTTGAGGGGGCCGGCAAAATCATTGAAGCCCTGAAGGTAGGTATTGAACGAGAGCTTTTCACCGGCGATGGAAAGCTGTATCGTCTGATAGCCGAAAAGATGCTGCGAGGAGGTTCCAATCGTGTCCTGTCTCTCCCAGGCATATGCGGAGGTGACAAACCGGGCCTGCAACCGTTGTGCAAGAGTACCGGAGACCGAAAGGAAGATGAGACAGGCGACAACCAGGAGTTTCTTCATAATCGCTCTAGTAAGAGTATGGTTGATCAAAACAACGTCACAAGTTCAAATAACAAGGTCGCTGAAAACAGTGGTGTCAATACATTCGTGCTGAAAACGAGCGTCTGCCCTCTGGTCAACGATTGTTCGAAGCCATAAACCAAGGTCCGATGATCTCCGTGGTCAGCACCAGGATCCAGATCCGTCCGGAAGACACATTGTAGTCGGATAGAATCGCTCTCCAGGGTATTTCAAGAACATAGAGCTCAAAGACAAAGTCGACACTCAACGTCAGTACCGCCCACAGGGATCCGATCAGGAACAAATCGCTGTTGGCGTACTCCTTCAGGAGCCTGTTCACCAATACAGATGAGGAGAGGAGAACGACAATCATCAACATCAGCACGCTCAGCACGTGTGAAGTATACTCTCCTATCCTCGGCACGAGAAACAGACTCCGGAACATGCCGTTCATTGATGCGGCGACTGCAACGAACAGCCACACTTCGAAGGATTTCTGAACCGCATTCCTGTCCATTGGAACTTCCCCTTACGAGAGAACAGAGGGGATAAACGGCGCTGCGCTTTGCGCCACAGCGCCGCTTCCATTGTACCGTCGTGAAGCACCAATCCAAGCACACTGCGAAATTGCTAGCCCTTCTTCACCGGGTGCTTGATCTTTCCCCACATCTCCTCGAACTTGAAGGCTTTGTGGGTCGGGCTCTTTTCGTTGTGGCAGGTCTTGCAGAAAGTCTCGACGGCTGCCATGTCTTTGAACTCGTGCAAACCGGCGGCGATCGCCTTGGCCTTGTCTTTCATGACAGCCATGTTCTTATAGGCAGATCCCGGACCGTGGCATACTTCGCACTGCACGCCGTCTTTCACATCGAAGGTCTTCTCGGCGAGCTTCGCATCAACAGCACCATGGCATGCGAGACATTCCTGAGCTTCCGCTGCGTTCTTGATGCCTTTTCCTTTTGCAATCTCAGCAGCCTTCGCACCGGTCAGGGTCTTGTATGCTTCAGCGTGTTTGGTCTTCTGCCACACGCCAAACTGATTTCCTGATTTGTCCGCTTTGTGACACATGGAGCACATCTTGACGCCGATGTACTTGTTCTGAGCCTGTGATGTAAACCCAACGGCCACGATCACAATCAACAGCAGGGTGAGAAAACGGGTTACCATAGAGATCCTCCTGGATTAGTTATCGATGTGGAACAAAGGGAGTCACTTTCCTCCCATGGCTTGATGTCGTTCAAGTCTTCGAATGTAGACGTACAGAGAGATCGCAAGGACGGTGATCGCCAGTGTGGCAAGCCCCAATCCGACTCTGCGAAATACGTACTCGTCCAGCGCCTGCGTTGCTTCTTCGCTGACCGAAGCCGAGACAACGATACCCTTGTTGACAACGTCCTGGAAACGGGCTTCGTTAAAGGAGTGCACCATCGTCCTCGACTCAAGCCGCGCTTGATGAGCGTCCCGCAACTTGTACTTCGCTTCTGAAATTTCCATCCCCTTCTGCTCCGCTTCATTCACAAGAGCGATGGCCCGTTTTTCCCGGGATTCGAGACTGTCGATCAATCCTCTCATCGCTTTTGCAGTGGCGAATCCTTTGACATTCTGGCTCTCGTTGTGGCAACGGCTGCAGACCGCCTCGGAGGTCACTCCGAGCAGCTTGTTCGTTGCAACAATGATTTCGTGGTTGCCATGGCATGTCTCGCACTCCGGGAGCTTCCGGTCATCGAACGCTTTCTTGTGAGGACTCGAGGAGAACAGATCGGCATTCAACGCGTGGCAGGTTCCGCACACTTTCGAAACCGACTGGACGCCCGGCGGTGTTGCTGCATGGTTCCCATGGCAGCTGTTGCACGCAGGCGCTCCAAGATCATGTTTCTGCAGCAAAGCGACTCCGTGGACACTCCTTGAGAACTTGTCGAATTGATCCGTCGGAATCTTGTACTCCTTCATGTACTCCGCCTTGCTGTGGCAATGAGCGCATGTCGAAGGGATGTTCGTGGGGTAGACGGAAGACTTCGTGTCTTTCACCGAGAGAATATCGTGACTGCCGTGGCAGCTTGCGCATTCTGCAACCTTCGCGTCCCCCTTCGCATTCCGCATCCCATGGACGCTCGTCCGGTACTTGTCGAGCTGGTCGACGGGAAGCGATGGGTTGTAGGTCCGCATCAAGGCCGCGTTCGCGTGGCACTGCGTGCACTTCTTGACAATGTTCAACGGATAGACCGGTGAACCGGGATTCTTGACCGGCACGATTCCATGGGCGTCGTGGCAGGTAGTGCATTGAACAATGCGCTCCTTGCCGTTGGTTGAGAGCTTTCCGTGAACGCTGGCCCGTAGATTCTCGATTTGGTTGGTGGGCAAGTGAGAACTGTATTGCTTCATCCGTCCGCTGTCGCCGTGGCATTTAGCGCAGACCCTGGAGATGTCATCCCCCTTGGGCACGCCGATGTAGCCAGCCTTCGGGTCCATCGCCTTCTCCATGTCATCGGACTGCGCATTCCCGCCGTGACAGCCGGCGCACGAAATTCCCTTCGCGTGATGCACATCGCGCTTGAAAAGATCCACTGCTTTCCCGCCAATCGATTCATGGCACGTCAGGCATTTGTCATCGGCACCAGCAAACCCCGCAGATGAGAAAGCAAGCATGAGAAGACCGAACATAATTCGGGTGGTTCTGTTCATACGATCCACCCTACGATTGTGAGAATGATCATGTAGAAGACCACGAAGATCCCAACATAATTGATGAGACGGTTGGTCTCTCCCCGCGAGCTTTTTCTGTCCCAGAACGGAACCATCAACCACAGGAATCCGGCCAGTCCGAAAACAAGAATGCCGAGCACTTCGCCATCGATGAAGAGGATTTTCCCCGGGATGTACTTCAAGGTCTGAAACATGAACAGGAAGTACCACTCGGGCTTGATGCCAGCAGGAGCGGAGGCAAACGCATCGGCTTTCTTTCCAAGCTCCCATGGGAAGAAGACAGCCAGAATCGCCAGAAGATTGAGCACCATCAGCCAGAAGAGCATATCCCGCAGCAGAAAGTTCGGGAAGAATGGCATCGTCTTGCGTTCGGTATCCGGCGAATCTCCATGCGATAGCGGTTCACTCATCCCCTGTCGCTGAACCAGAAGGAGGTGTATGCCCAGAAACACGGTAAATATCCCCGGCAAGAGCGCCACGTGGAATCCAAAAAAGCGGGAGAGCGTTGCGCCGGTCACATCTTCACCGCCGCGCAGGAAAACCATCATCGGCTTGCCGACAATGGGTACAGCGCCGGCGATGTCGGTTCCTACCTTCGTGGCAAAAAACGCGAGTTCATTCCAGGGAAGAAGATACCCGCTGAAACCAAAACCGAGAGCGAGAAAGAACATCACCATTCCCGTGATCCATGTGATTTCCCGCGGTTTTCGGTACGCCTTCCCGAAGAAGACGCTGAACATGTGAATCATCGCAGTCAGAACAAAGAGGTTCGCAGTCCAGCTGTGGAGAGACCGGATGAGCCACCCGAACCGAACCTTTGCCATAATAAATTGGATGCTCTCGAAGGCAAGCAGCTCTCCACTTTTATAGTACAATAACAGGAGGATGCCCGTCACCACCTGAATAATGAACAGGAAGAGCGACACGCCACCGAAGTAGTACCATATTGAATGTCGATTCACGGGCACGTACTTCTTCCCCATGTATTCAACAAGGCCGCCAAGCTTGACACGCTCGTCAGCCCAGGAGTAGAGTCTTGACCAGAAAGTGTTCATGCTTTCTTCGAGATTGAGATGTCTTCACCTTGGATGATGACCCTGTATTCGTCAAGCGGACGCGGCGGCGGACCCGCCACGTTGCGTCCGTTCAGATCGTACCGGCCGTTATGACATGCGCACCAGATAAGACCCATGTCTTTGCGAAATTGCACCGTGCAATCAAGGTGTGTGCACGTGGCGGAAAAGGCGCGAAATTCACCGGCTGCATTCCGAACAAGGATCACCGGCTTGTTCCCGAACCGAACGATGATGCCGCTCTCTTTCTCCATGGCACTGACCTTGCCGGCCTTCACGCTCGTCACTTCTACCTCTGCTTGCTGAGGCGGCTTCAGGTACGCCATAATCGGATACAGAACTGCAGCGAGCGATGCAACCAGACCGCCCCCAAGGAGATACCTCAGGAAGCCCCTCCTGGTTTCTTGCTCACCGTTTGGTCCGACTTCGCTTGTCATAATCTACGCCCTGCGCTTGTAGAGTCTACAGTTTATATTGTCTAAGGTACCGGCACTGGTCTTTGGGAACCGCCCTGCCCACACGCACCGTTCAGCCGATCACTGAGCGTTCCATTGTGCCACCTTCAGTAGTCCCCTTCGCCGGTTTTTCCCAAGGCGGCAGCACTTTGATAAGGATGGAAAGAACAATGAACGGCAACGAGAGAAGAACGAGCGTCATCAGGAATCCTTCCATCCCGCCAATATCCATCTTGTACGCGGTCAGGCCTCTGAAACTCTTGGAAAACATCTGGCCCCCGATCACGACATTCCATCTCGTTGCGAATATCCCAATCTGGATCAGAATCGCTGAGACAAAGTACAGAAGTTTCCTCAATTCCTCCTCAAATTTGAAGAGCCGGATGGCGACCATCATTCCGAGGGGCAGCAACATGCCCAGAAGAACCTGAAGTACGCCGAGGCTGATAAACAGCTTGTTCATGACAAGATCTGACAGGATGTTGATTGACTCTTCGCTCTCATAGAGCCGGTGGATAAAATCAAGAAATTCGAGCGAGAAGTCAACAATAACCGCATAGAAAAGAAACGACGCCATTTTATCCACACACTTGATGTCGATCTTTTCCTTCCGGAGCGGGGTAATCACCATATAGAGGAAGAGGACAAGCGCAATGCCGGAGACAATAGCTGAGAACAGGAACACAATCGGCATCAGGACGCTGCTCCACCAGGGATTCGCCTTAATGGAGCCAAAAATGAACCCCACATACCCATGCAGAAGGAAGGCCGACGGTATTCCGATGATCGTAATGCCTTTCACCATTTTCTTGTCAAACTCCACGGCCTTGTCGCTGATGTCGGTCGAGTACAACGCGACAGCCCTGTGCACCCATCGCATCAGCCCTGTTTCTCCCTGGGACCATACAATGAGATCCTTGCGATACGTAAACCAGATCTCCAGGATCAGAACGACCATGAGATACCAGGCATAGACAAAGCCGAACATGGCCATCGCCGACGTGAAGTTCGGATTGAGAAAGATCTCATATGATCGTACCGGATGGCCAAGATGCAGCAGCAATGGCAGCGGAGCGATAAGAAGAAACGAGAGCGCCGTAAGCATTGCCAACCGATAGGCGGGCTGAACCTCTTTCACATTGAAGACCTTCACGAGCGAGGCGAGAATAAATGCACCGGCGACCAATCCGGTAAGATACGGATACACAACAACCAGAATGCCCCAATGGACTTCTATCTCATTCGGATAGATGTACCCGGTCACCTGCTTGAGCAGGTCGAACAGCTTTTCGGTGAGTGGACTGTTCATCGCACTTCTCCATCAAGACCAGAATAAGAGACTTTGGGCTCCGTATTCAAGGACGGCTTCAGTACATGGAGTTTGTTCATCCGCTTGAACCGCCCGAGGGGACTTGCGCTGCTTTTCACATCACCGAAAATTCTCGCCTGGCTGGGGCATACTTCGACGCATGCAGGCAGCATTCCTTTTGTGATCCTGTGATAGCAAAATGTACACTTGTCCGCAGTTTCCCTCTCCGGATGAAGATAGCGGGCTCCGTAGGGACAGGCCTGGATACAATACCGGCACCCGACGCATCGTTCATCGTCAACGAGAATCACCCCATCCTCGGTCTTGAATGTTGCCCCAACGGGGCAGACTTGAACACACGGAGGATTGTCACATTGATTGCACAGTTTGGGTACAAAAAAGCTTCTGAGGATGTCTCTCTCAGTGAACACTTCGTTCGACCGTTCGATTCTCATATCGGTGTTCTGAACGGACGTTTCTCCATCTTTCTTAATCACATATCGCTCGACCCACGTGCGGAAGAAAAATGGTTCTTTGGGGACGTTGTTTTCTTCTTTGCACGCCTCCACACATTTTCCGCAGCCAATGCATTTGTCGATCTGGATTCCCATTCCATAGTAATGGCCCTTCGGATCGTACCCGTCTGTGCGGGCAACCGCACGCTTGAAAAATCCACTGACGACAGTAGCCGAGGCAGCGATCGACATGAACTTGGACAGAAATCTTCTTCGCTCCATGCTATTGCACCTCCGGCATATGTGGATAGTGGCACTGCCAGCACAAGTACTTCTCACCGTGAGTGAGGAAATCTACCTTCGGGGCTTCTTTTCTTCCCGAATCTTTACTATGGCACTTGCCGCAGAACGAGCGCTCCGATGGAATTCCTGCCCTTACCGACCGTGGTGCCAGTTTGTGTTCCTGTGGAACAGTGTGACAGTTAGTGCATTCCAGCTGGGCGTGCGGGGAAAGTTCTTTTGTCCGAGCAATCTCTGCATGGCACGCCGAACATTCCTGCGGGGTCCTTGTGGGCTTCGGGTCATGCGGGTTATGGCATTCAACGCATACCTTGAGCGGATTGTGCGCCGCCGGGTTGACTTGAGGAAATCCCGATGGTCTGGATGGGTTGTACGTGTGGCAGCCGGCGCAGAATTCCCTCATTCTTGGCAGCTTGGGCTTGAGCTCGGACGGATTCTCAGAGTGTTCCTTCGCGGCGCCATGACACGTCTCGCAGGAGAGATTCTTGTGATACCCCCCTTGCTTGACCTTGTATTCCTCGTGGCAATCAGCGCAGGCCTCAGAACCGGCGTACCGTACCGGGTGCGCCATCTCGCGCTCGACCGTGGACTTGATATGCAGTCGCGAATCCGTCAAGGAGGCAGGAAGGACGACGCGCACGAGCACTGCCGCCGCAGCCACCAGCACAAACACCGCGAGGACTCGTTTGAGAGCATCCGGCATTTTTTGCAGAAACATTTTCATTCACCCTCCCAGGGCCGCAAAACAATGTTGTTCATCGGAGTCTCTTGACTAGGAACAATGGCATCATCGGCCATTGTGACAATCACTGCAATTCATTTCTTTCCACGAATCGCCGATATCGACAGGATGCTTGTATTCTACGCCCCCCAACGACATTCGCAGCTTGTCCTTTTCAAATTGCTGGGCAAGAATCGTGTGGCAAACATTGCAGTCTCTCGACAGAACTTTTCCATCTTCGGAGACGTGCTTCCCGTCATGGCATCGGAAACACCCCGGATAGTACATATGGCCAATGTTGTCGTTGAACTTCTTCCAATTGACCTGCATCTCAGGGAAGTAGTTACGGCTATAGATTTTCTGGACTTCTTCAATCGCCCTCTCGACTTGTTGGGTCTTCTTTGCCATCACCTCCGGGTGGGTCGTGCGGTAGAATTCCTGAATCACGAGCTTAATACTGTCAAGCGCGGCTTGCTTCGTTGAGTACGGCAGCTCAAGCGCTTTCACCGCTATGCTCTTCACACTCGGTAGTTCCTGATCAATCCATCCCAATGAAATGATGTGGTTGACAGAACGAGCCGGCGGATGATAAATGTGCGCCGGACGGTTGTGGCAGTCGATGCAATCCATCCGACGCTTCTTTGCCTTCTGGAGATCATCATCACTAAGAGGATTATCCGACGATTTGTACGTCACCACTTTTCCATCGGCGGCCTTCACCTGAACCCACGGGATGATCTGACGTTGCGAGTCGGTCGTGGCATAGGTCACCTGGTTCCCGATATTCATATGCCAGTGGATACCGGAGGTCGGACCCGCCTCGATGTTGCCCCCTCCAATCTTTATGAGGAGGTCGAGCATCCACTTTGTATTCTTCTCGTCAGATGTGTAATAGGTGTTGATGATTTGCTTTTCTCGGAAGAAGTGTTTCGGCCAGTGGCATTGTTCGCACGTCTCCTGCGCCGGACGCAGGTTTTCGATCGGTGTCGGGATTGGTCTCGGATACTTGTTGAACAACGTTGCATAAACCTGATATGCACCGGAGAGCTTCGAACGGACAAACCATCCGGTTCCCGGCCCAATGTGGCATTTTACACACCCGACGCGAGCATGAGGCGAGAATTGATACGCTGTGTATTCCGGAGCCATGACTTTGTGGCAGGTCTCTCCGCAAAACTGGTCTGAGTCGGTGTGTTCATACGCTTTGAAACTCCCAAAAGCCGAGAGCAATAAAAGAAGAATCGTGCCGAAGGAAAAAAAGATAAACGCTGTGCGGTGCCTTGGATTGTTGAGATCAATTTGAGGCAGACGCATCTCTGGTTTACCAGCTTGCTCGCGTCGTCTCGCACGGAATATCCCGAACACCAGGATAAAAAGGCCTATGAGCAGTATCGATGGGAGAAGTACGAACGCAATGATCCCCATGTAGGGCTTCGGGTTGTTCGTCACGGTCTCCAAAACCATCAAGAAGAGAATAAGACCGAAACTTACTCCAGCGATCGCAGCACCGGCGAGTGTGACTGGGTTGTAAAAGGATGACGGGAAAATTCGCTTCATGATATGATCCGGACGATCATGGCACCTCGATAGAATTTGATATCGATAATACTAGCAACAGCCCTCATTTGCAACGGTTTTCTTCTCATTATTGGTATGCAAACAGCATAGCATAAATGATCCAAACGACGATACTGAAACCGATGCAGAGCGCTGTCCAGCCGAACAGACGGATTGCACGGATCACGATGGGAGGATACGCTTCAACCAGGTTCTCTTCCAGCATGCCTTCCTTGACAAGCATGCGATACTCCGCTGGCTTGTCGTCTTTGAGGTCATCGACGGGCATTCGGCCTGTAAACACAACGATATCCATTGGGAATTTCTCAGGCCGGAGGTGGGTATTGAAGAAGTGAACGGTAAAAATGAAACCCACAGCCAACAACGCCTCATCGCTGTGAATGATGCCAGCCACATTAAGAAACCATCCGGGAAAAACCAGTGTGAAGAACTCCGGGAACCAAAGCATGAGTCCTGTCGATCCGATGACGGCCATGCCCCAGAAGACTGCGAAGTAGTCGAACTTCTCCCAATATGTCCAACGGCCGTATTCGGGCCGGGGGCCCCGCCCCAGGAACCACTTGAAATTCCCGATCAAATCCTGAAGGTCTTTCTTGTTGAACACCATGGAATCAGGTCCGAGAAGCAAGCTACGCCACGAAGGGTAGAGACGTTTCTTCATCCTCACTACGTCGACAATGTGGGCGATAAAGATCCCAATCATGGCAACCGCCGCGAGCCGGTGGATATATCCTGCCGATTCGTAACCTCCGAACAACCGAGAGAGGAATGCGGCCCATCCGGTGTAGGCAAACTTCAACGTCATCCCGGTGAGGGCCAGACTCATGAAACTCACAATCATAATAATATGAAGGATCCGATTCAGTCTCTTGAATCGGAGGAACTGTCTCTCGCCAACTTCGGCTGTGGAAGCCAGGGAGATCCCGTGCGCCTCATGTGCCGATTCAGGCTTTGCTGTTGTCTCCATGCTCTCCTTTGTCTCCCTGGTTCTGTTGCCCAGACTCCCTGCGGCGCTGGCGCTGCATCTGAAGAGCACGAGGCAACCAGAGGAGCGTATGCACGCCGCCAAGAACAAATGTGCCGACCAACAACGAAGTCATGCCCCAGAACGTCCAGAAGAGAAACGGATATTTCTCCGGATCGTGATGCGTCGCGTGCGTCAGGTACCCTGCAAACCGCCGGTTGGCTCCGGAATGGCACTTCTGACATGTGCCGACAACCTTTTCTCTGCTCAGGTGCGAGCGGGAGTCGGAAATTGGAAGGATGTCATGAGCGCCGTGACAATCATAGCACTTCGCTGTTTTAGTGTAGCCAAGCTGAGATACTTTCCCGTGGTAGGTATCGAAGTATGTCTTTGCGATTGCCTCGTGACACCTTCCGCATTGAGACATGATCTGAAGCTTGAATCCTGTTTCATCCGCACGCCGGATGGTATGCGCTGTATGGCAATCGTTGCACACCGGCAACGGTTTGTCGGTCTTCCCAACCAGGACCGCGTGGATGCTCAATTCGAATTGTTCTTGAATCCCGTGATGACACCGCCCGCAGGTCTGAGGAACATTCTTTGGATTCACGCTTGAGAGCGAATCGCTCTTCGGCAACACGCTGTGGGCAGAGTGGCAGCTGGTGCACGTTGCCGTCACTGTCAGCCCGCTCTTCATCAACCCTTTGCCGTGGATGCTTTCGGTGTAGTGCTCGATGATCTCATGCTGGGAGCCGGTGTAGCGGACGGCCGCTTTCTGTCCTTCCCGATGGCACTTCGCACACAGGAGTGGGACATTCGTTGCGAAGGTTGCGGAATTTGGACTCAGCTTTCCGAGTACGAGATGTGTACCGTGACATTCCTTGCACGTCGGGGCGTTGGGGTCATTTTTCGCGGCCATCTTCCCATGCGTGCTAACCTGATACTGCTGCGCGAGCTCGGCGTGACAGGATGAGCAGTCCACTTTTTTCGTGATCGTCTCGCATGGACGAAGGCGCGAAACGCTGACTTCGGAATGGCATTGGCTGCACGAGACTTTCGAGTGTCGTGAAAACCCAAGCTGTTCCCCCTGCACGTAGAGTGACCGGCCGTCCTTCGACGACTTGAGGTTCCTGTTCTCGTGGCAGCGGAGGCAATCCTTATCCGCCATCCCCTGCGTGTAGAAGACCTTCCGTATCTTGTGGGGTTGATGACAATCTATACACGCGGGCAGCGTGTGCGCCTGTTTTTCCCAGAGCTCCCCGCGAATGACCTTGCGGTGTACAATCTCGATCTGCGCATGACATTTCGTGCACGTCTTGGAGATGTTCCCCCTGGCAATCGACGACGCCGGATCAGTGTGAGGAAGAATTGAATGCGGCGTATGGCACGAAGCGCAGTTGGGCGCGACAATCAATCCCTTCTGGAAGAGGGCCTGACCGTGGATACTCTCAGAGAAATTCTCCAGAATATGATCCTGGTGAATCGTGCGCTGAGCGGTCACCAGCGATCCTTCCTGGTGGCATTTCCCACACAGGAATGGGATCTGGAGCGGCGAGATCGGTGAACGCTGGTCTTTCGAGGAGAGTATATTGTGGTTGCCGTGGCAATCGTTGCAATGCGGGGCCAGGGCGTCGCCTCGTGCAATCGCTTTGCCGTGAAGCGATTTTGTATGCAGCTCCTGCTCGGCCGAGTGGCAGGTTCCACATTCTACTTTCTGAAGGCCTTCCGCGTGAGGTAGTTCCTTGCCGGCAAGGTCAGCGTGGCATGAAACGCACGTAAGAGCAGAGTGCATCGACTGGCCGAACTTCTTCTCATCGACAAAAACCGAGAACTTCTTGCCTTTGCGGGTCCCTTCAAGGGATTTGTCGCTGTGACAACCGAGACATTCGGTGTTCTCCTGACCGAACGCCGGAGCCAGCCACAAGCCCGCGAAAACAATAAGCCAGAACGATCGTACAATGAGCCGATGGCACTTCAAGGTACTATGAATTTTCAAGCGTGCGAGAGGCTTCATGATCCTATTCTTTGGCCCCTACAGATGCCGATTCCTTCTCGGGCTCAGTTTGATTCCTCAGGGCCGCCTTCATTTCGGCGTGACGGATCTCTTCCAGCTCAAGCGGATGTTCTTCTTCCATCTCTTCCTCTGTCAGCGTCCCCTTCCAGAATGCGAGATTGATAGGATAAATATCGGGATTGAACATGATGAAATAGAAATGCCAGACGATAATGGCAAGGGTAGCCAGCCACGCCTCATAGTAGTGGACGGTGCGTGCCACGTCCCACCATAGCTTCGTCAGGAGCCCGAGGAACGTGTTATCAAACCAGAGGATGACTCCGGTCGCCGCCATCACCATCGTTCCCCATACCAGCGCCCAATACTCGCTCTTCTCGATGTAGCTGAACCTCCCGAATTTCGGTTTGACCGGCGAGAAACCGAGATTGTACTTCAGAATACCGATCGCATCGGTCACGTCCTCGATTTTGGGAAGCAGATCACGAATTAACTGCTTTCCCCGGGGCACGAAGAGAACGTAATAAACATGGAACAGACTCGCCGCAACCATCACAACGCCTGCAATCCGATGCAGAATTCCGCGCAGGTCGAACATCAGAGGACTGATATTCCGAATCGGTGTCACCCACCACGCTTCCGGATATTTCAGAGCAAAGCCGGTGAACACGAGAGTGAAGAAGCTGATCACCAGGGACGCGTGCTGGAGGCGCTCGTTCAGCGACATCCGCAGGTACAACCGGTGTGCCACCGGCGGCCGTGGAATCAGGCCGCGTCGATACATGAGTTGACGCTTCGATTTCTTGACAAAGTCGAGCAGGTTGTGGAGAAGCATACCACCGATGAGGACGATGATGAGAATGATATAGGTGGTGGAGACATAATAGAGCACATCTTCTTGCTTCTCAGTCGCGATGACGTGGACGGAACCCTTTGTGAAGTTCTCGTTCGCCCCGGGATGGCACGTCCCGCAAGTATTGATGAGATTGGCTTTGCTGATGCGGGAGGTTGGATCGCTCGAAGGCTTGATATCATGGACACCATGACAACTGGCGCAGTTGGCAACCTGTACGGAGCCGGCCGTGCCGGCCAACCCGTGGTAGCTGTCAGCGAAGCTCTTGAAACGGTCATTCGCAAGACCATACTTCTGATTGAGCTTCACAGAGCTATGGCAGGGGGAGCATACCTGACTTGAGACATTGCCTGCAGCAACCGGCGAGCGAGGGTCCTTGTGATTAAGAATGTTATGCTCACCATGGCAATCTGTGCACACGGGGGCCGACATGTTTCCGTTCTTGACGGCAAGACCGTGGACGCTGTAGCTGAACGCCTTTGCGACATCGGAGTGGCACTTGGCACATGTCTGAGGGATATTCGCCTTCGCAACGCGGGACGTCGGATCCACCCCCTTCTTCATCTCATGACTGCCGTGGCAATCCACACAGTTTGCGGCGTTTCCATTACCACGCTGCAGCGCTGATCCGTGGACGCTTCCCTCATATGCGCCGATGAATCCTGTCGAAGGGGACATCCGCGCCCGGACATTTGGATCATCGAGGTGGCACGAGAGACAGAGTTTGTCCTGCGCGACCTTGAACTCCGTCGTATCCTGTTTTGCTGTGACGTGAACGATCGGGTTTCGATGACAGTCAATGCACGTCGGTGCGCCCAGAATTCCCGACACCTGAGCGTGCGCATGGGATGATTGTGAAAACGTTTCCTTCACATCCTTGTGACACGACCCACAGAACTCACTCAGCTTTGCCGAGTTGAACTTTGAACCGGGAGATTTCGGAGAGACGACAGCATGAGTGCCATGACACTCTTTGCATGAGACATCCGACTTGCCGTTCGTTCCGCCTGCGAGATTCATCTGCGGATGGAACCGATGCTTCAGCGGCGCATCCTTATGGCACGTCAGGCAGTTGACGGGTTGGATTCTTTCTTTGTGGGGGACATTCTGAGCATCAAAGCCTGCGTGACAAGCAACGCAAACCAACTTCCGATGGGTGGATTTTTCCAGCATAGCCGCGTTGACAAACAAAGGGACTTGTTTGCCTTTCTTCTCCATCGCCAGAGAAGAATCGCTGTGACACGTCAGGCAATCTTCTCGGGTCTGGGCTTGTGCCTGCATCGAGAAGAAAACGAGGACAAAAAACCAGACAATCGGGTGAGGAAGCTTCAAATCAGGTCTCATTTTCGTAAGTTCACGAACTGCTGAATTTGTCAACAATCGAATGGAACATATAATTTCAACTCATTTCTCGCAACTCTCGTGCCAGCAATGACAATTGAGAAGCGTCCAAAAACCTTAACAAATGGCAATCAACTCAATATATGAGCAGATATCCATTCTCCTCAGCGAGAACAGCTGCAAAATGGTTCTCAGAATGGGGAAACAAGAATTCATCATTTGATGGCTCTTTTCAGACCATTTCCTTTTTGAACAGTCTCTCCTGCTCAGGGCGGATGCTTGGGATTCCGAACTCGGGGTGGGTAAAGAAACAGGAAATCGAGACGTGCTGGCGATTCGCGGAACTGCGCCTACGGCGGCAGAATCCGTCAAATGAGACGGATAATATGCCACCAATACATCTAGCCGTTGGCCTTACGCTGGCAGAGCGAACAACTAGGCAAGGTCGGGTCGCTAAGCAACGCTTCCGCCGAAATCTCCCTTCCGCAACGGACACACAAGCCGAATTTTCCACGCGCCATACGTTCCAGGGCTTCTCGAAGCCGCTGCACGGAAGGAGCAGGCTTGTACGTCAGGACGTGTGTCTGCAGGATAACAGAGAAGACTTTGTCGGGAGAGGGATCCGGCTGCGAAACGACACTCCTCATCCGGAGCTCGTTCAGGACCTCAACTAGAGTTTGGTGGTAGTTTTGACGCAGTGTGGTATCGAGCTGTCGAATCATCGCCAGCTTGATCCGGCTCAGATCTGCAACGCTTGTCACAGCACAATCCCCCTTTCAGACAACCAAGGAGGCTAGAGTGAAAGAGCGCGGAGCGATTCACTCAGGACTGGCCATCCAGAAGTTTGTGAACAGCATCCGCTACTGCGTTGACATCGAATGGCTTGTAGAAGACGAAATCTGCCAAGTCCCGAATCGTCTCTTCGAGCTCAGGAGCAAGCTGGCGATATACCCTAAGGAGGACAACGGGAATCTTCAGACGACTTGTTCGAAGAACGGTAACTTCTTTAAGGATGTCCGACGGAAACGCAAACAGATCTACCAGCAGCAACGCCGGCGATGCTTCACCGATGGTGGCCTTCAGATTGTCGAGCCGCGTCTCACAAGCGATCGCGTACTTGTCGGCCAACAAGAGCGAAAGGCTCTCGGCCAATGCAACATCGGGACTGAAGACAAGAACCTTCTTCTTTCCGTCACGTTGCAAGAGTCCCTCCTGAGAGACGCTCGCTGCAGCTATTGTTCCTGTTGGGGCCATAGATCTCACTTTCCCGGAGTAGATCGCACAAGATGTATGCCATCTTGAAACCGTTGAGATTCTCATCGCCTTCGGAAACGAAGCACCTCACTTGGCCTATTTTGTGCCCTTTGATCATTTTGTCATTAGTCGTTTTCCCGAATTCCAATAACTGCTTTCTCACTTTCTCAAAAACAGAAAGCCCACGAGAAGACCTGAGGTTTGAATGGAACGTCGATCTGCCAGGAATTCGCGGGCCCGTTCAAAATACAAAGGCAGGATCTCGGACTTTTTCCTGTCTGAGACCCTGCCTTGTTAAATCAGGAATTACTTCAACAATGTCATCTTCTTCGTTGCAGTGAATCCTTCTGACTGCAGATGGTAGAAGTAGACACCGCTGGCGACTGCCCGACCATCGTCGGTCTTGCCGTTCCAGGTAACACGGTAGTTGCCAGCCGCCATCGTTTGATTCACGAGCGTGGCAACAACCTCACCGGAGAGACCATAGATCACGATCTTGACCGCAGTCTGTTTCGGCACGGCGAAGGCGATCTCTGTGGACGGGTTGAACGGATTCGGGAAGTTCTGGTTCAACGCGAATTCCGTCGGCAGACCGCTGCCGTTCTGGACATCTGTGAGCACGCTAACGCTGGTGCAGCCGCTCTCGTTGCCAGCAAAATCAATCGCCGAAATCTTGTAGTAGTATGTCACGCCGCTCTGCGACACTGCATCCTGGTACTGTGACGTGCGCACTGTTGCCAACCGTGTGGTCCCGGCAGGATTGAAATTAGCTGCCGTTCCTCTGTAGATTGCATACTGGGACACATCATCTTCTGGGCTGGCGGTCCACTTCAACGTCACCACGTTATTCAGGAACGAGGCTGATGTGCCGCTCGGAGAAGCAGGAGCAATGTTGTCAACTGAGTAACCGCTGTCAGCCTGCGTTGAGAACGCAACCGTGCTCGCCCCCGTGTAGCCAGCGATATAGAACGTCGTCCACCGCTGACCCGAGGTCTTCGTTGAATCGAAGATCGTCGGAGCAATGTAGGAATACTGCGTCAATCCTGAGGCCGGCACTGAGCCGACATAAGTCCACACTGTGCCAGCCATGAGGGCCGATCCGCCGACCTTGGTCGTCTGCATCAGTTCCGTGAAGCTTCCGACCTTCTTGATCGAATTGAGACTCGGGAGCGTCGGATCTTTTCTGAAGATACCGTAATTGACAATCTGGTTGAAGCTGTAATATTCTGACGGGAAGGCGTTCCACACAACCTGGACCTTTTTGCCGTTGTCGAGCGGTACATCTTTGATCGATGCGATGCTTGTTGCACCGGCACCGAGCGTCACCTGCTCCAGCGAAGAAGTCAAAAGACCTTTCGCATAGTTGAAGTTGTGTACACCGAAGCTTCCATCGTTGTTGACAAAGTTGTAGTTGAAGATAGATGCCTTGTCAATCGTTGTGAGTTTGCGCTTCAGTGCGGCGGGAGCCTTTGCCCAGTTCTGGTAGGCAACCGTGTCACTCATTGAGCTTATCGTAACGCCAGCGGAGTCTCGCTTTGGCAGCGCTTTGAACAAGTTCGCCAGCAGAGTTTTCGTCTTTGCCTGGGTGAGATCCACAAACTCGATCGAAGCCTCGCCGTGGCACTCTTCGCACCCCGTCGGATTGAGAATCGTAGTGGTGTCTTTGCCGACGATATTGTCATATGCAACTTTGAAGGTGTGACCGCCAAGCTTTGTCATCATCGTGTCTGCCTTCGTAAAGTTGGAAGCCGAAGCTGCCAGGAACGAAGGTGAACTTGCCATGTGACACTTCACGCACATCTCTTTGATATCGCTGTGAGAAGAATTCTCATAGACATAGCCGGGCAACTGCCATCCACCCAACGTCTGGACTGCTGCGACGACCTGCTGAGGAGTCCCTGAAGGCGTCGATGTGTAGGCATTCAGCGCGTCCGTGCCGAATGGTGTCAGGTTCGCACCAAGTAGCATCGAACCCTGATGGGATGTATGCAAGGAACCACCCGTGCCCAAACGGATAACGTGGCAGCCGAGGCAAGACTCGCCAACCGATTTCGCACGAAGCTGCTTATCGTTGGATCCATTGTGCGGATCGTGGCAGGTTACGCAGGTCATAGACGTGCCACCAACGTATTCAACTTCTCCGGTGGCGGGAACAGTCTGCATCTTGCCTTGAATCTTCTCATATACATATCCCTGGCCGGTATGGCAGCGAGCGCACAAGAGACGATTGAAGTTGTTAACGCGGGTGCTCCCGTTCGAGCTTGACGTGAAGTGACGTGAAGCAGTATAGGCATAGCCAATACCATGTCGGTCGCTTGAGAAATGGCAAGGTGCACAAACTTCCGGCGACCATGTTTCGTCAAGCTTGTTGTTTCCTGGAACGGGCATTCCTGCAACGTGCTGTCCTGCGGGGCCGTGGCAGTTTTCGCACTGGATTCCGGTCAATGCCATCGACTTTGGATAGAGTGTCTTCAGCGAGTCAAACACACCAACTGCATTCCTCGACACTGTGGCAAACTTCTCCGCCGCAGCAACATCGTCAAAACCGTTGTTGCCGGCGGTGGGGACGCCATCATAACCTATCGAATGGCAGGAGAAGCAGCTGAAACTGAAGTGCCCGGTCGGGTCATTCAGTTTGCGCTTCACTGCGGTAGCATGGTTGGTCTTCGACCAATCTGAGAATTTCGTTGGTTCGACGAGGTGACAAGCGCAACCGTTCGGCACGCCCTGAGTGGAGACCATCGAGATTCCCACGCCAACAAACTTTGCGACGGTGATCTTTCCGGTGCCTGCCACGGACCCTAACTTTGTGGTTGCCGAATAGGACGCTGTCCAGTCCCCAACGGTGTCGGGGACAAAATAGACGTACGTACCATTGAGTCCGGTCGCCGTATCCTGAATTGTCTTCGCCGTTCCGTAAGGATTGGTGAGGGTCCACGTAGCGGAGAGAGCCGGGACAAGCGTGTCTGCCTGCTTTGTCCCCTGGTTCAACCATATTTGCGGCGCAAGGACAATACGCTGACCTTGTCCGACTGTCTTCAACCCAGTCGTTGATTGATTCTTGTTCGCAGCCTTGTAACGGTCGGGGACAGCAACCACTTTAACCCTTCCAGACTGCACTGTCTGCGCAAGCGCCAGACCTGCGAGTACCGAAATCAGTACCACAAGCACTGTAGCAGTGAGTAAAAATCTCTTCATACAACCTCCCTCTTGGGTATTCGATTTGAGGTGCGACACAAAATTCCTTTGTGAGTAAGAGACGCCCCGCCCGGTTCGGGCGGGGCATCCGTGATCGAATTACTTCAGCAATGTCATTTTCTTCGTTGCAGTGAATCCGTCCGCCTGCAAATGGTAGAAGTAGACACCGCTTGCCACAGCACGACCGTCGTCGGTTTTGCCATTCCACGTGACACGGTAATTGCCGGCAGACATCGTCTGATTCACGACTGTCGCAACAACCTCTCCGGACAAGCCGTAGATCACGACCTTGACAGGGGTTTGTTTCGGCACCGAGAATGCGATTTCTGTCGTCGGGTTGAACGGATTCGGGAAGTTCTGGTTCAACGCGAATTCCGTCGGCAGACCGCTGCCGTTCTGGACATCTGTGAGCACACTCACGCTGGTGTATCCGCTCTCGTTACCCGCGATATCGAGTGCAGAGACCTTGTAGTAGTACGTCACACCGCTCTGAGAAACCGGATCCTGATAGAGAGGTGTACGAACCTTCGCCAAAGGCGTGGTACCCGCCGGGTTGAAGGTTGATGTTGTTCCACGATAGATCGCGTACTGATACACGTCGCTCTCAACATTCGCCGTCCACTTCAATGTGACGGTGTTCTTCGAGAACGAAGCATTCAAACCAGTTGGAACTGCAGGTGCGAGGTTGTCCACCGAGTATCCGCTGTCGGGCTGGCTTGAATACATGACCTGGTTGTCCTTGGTGTAGCCGGCGACATAGAACACTGTCCACCGCTGACCCGAAGTTTTCGTGGAATCGAAGAGTGTCGAAGCCAGGAATGAATACTGTGCCATTCCAGATGCAGGGACTGAGCCAACGTATGACCAAACGCTGCCGCCCAGAACAACCTGGCCGCCCTGGCTCGTTGTGCTCATCATTTCCGTGAAACTGCCGGCCTTCTTAACCGAATTGAGGCTGGGCAGAATCGGATCTTTTCTCCACACTCCATAATTGATCACCTGGTTGAAGCTATACGTCTCTGCCGGGAAGGCGGACCAGACAACCTGGACCTTCTTGCCGTTATCAACCGGCACGTCTTTGATCGAGGAGATTGAGGACGCTCCGGCGCCGAGCTTCACCTGCTCGAGCGAGGAGTTGAGAAGGCCCTTTGAATAGTTGTAGTTGTGCACGCCACCGCTACCATCGTTACGAACGAACTGCAGATTGTAGGCAGCCGCGCGCTCAACGACTGAAAGCTTGCGTTTCGAGGTCAGAGGAAGCTTTGAATTGTTTTGCCACGTGATTGTGTCGGTGAAGAGGATCGGCGTACCGGTGGGATTGATTGCACTGATGATCGTATCCCGTTTTGGCAACGCAGCATACAGGCTTGCAAGTAGTTTATCGGTCTTCGCCTGGGTTGACTCGACAAATTCGATGGACACCGTTCCGTGGCACTCGTCGCAGCCGGTAGGATTCAGAATCGTCGTCGTGTCCTGGCCGACGATATTCTCATACGCGACCTTGAACGTATGCCGCCCAAGTTTGGTCAGCATTGTGTCGGCTTTTGTGAAGTTCGATGCAGATGCAGCAAGGTATGAAGGAGAACTCGCCATATGGCACGCGACGCATCGCTCCTTGATATCGCTGTGCGAGGAGTTCTCATATGTGTAGCCAGGGAGTTCCCATCCCCCCCACGTACCAACTGCGGCATTGTTCTGCTGGACCGAGCCTGACGGAGCGAGCAGGTAGGCATTCGCGACATCCAGACTGAATGAGGCCGTGTTTGTTCCGATCAACATCGAACCTTGATGTGCAGTGTGCAAACCACGGCTACTCATGCGCGTAATGTGGCAACCGACGCAAGCATCGCCGATCGTCTTTGCACGCAGTTGCATCTCATTTGAGCCATTGTGCGGATCATGGCAGGTAGAGCATCCGATGGGCATTGGATTGGCATACACCAGATCGCCAGTAGCCGGAACCGGCTGGGCTTTACTACCGACTACTTCATTGATGTAGCCCTGGGCGGTATGGCAGCGTGCGCAAATCGGACGATCGGTGTATTGCGTCTGGATTCCTTCTGTCGTCGAAATGGCGTGCGCAGAAGCTGACCATGCATATCCGATTCCATGGCGATCAGAGGAGAAGTGACACGGGGCGCATACGTTTGATGAGAGCGTCTCATCCAACTTGTTGTTGCCCGCTACTGGGAAGGCTGCAGTGTGCTGACCCGCTGGACCATGGCAATTCTCGCACTGGATCCCGGTCAACGACATCGACTTCGGATAAAGGGTCGTCAGAGAGTCAAATACTCCAGGAGCATTTTTCGAAACCGTTGTGAATTTCTCTGCCGCTGCCACATCATCAAATCCGTTGTTGCCGCTGGAGGTCAGTCCATCATACCCAGCGGAGTGGCAGGAGAAGCAGCTGAAGCTGAAGTGACCGGCCGCGTCGTTGAGCTTGCGCTTCACAGCCGTCGCATGGTTCGACTTTGACCAATCGGTAAAATTGGTTGTGTTCACAAGATGGCACGCGCAACCATTCGGAACGTTCTGGTTCGCCTGCATCGTGATTCCAGCGCCGATGAACTTGGCTGCTACGATTGTCGTTGTCACTTGCGATGCAGCACCCTTCGCAGTCGTTGCCGTCATCGTCACGGTCCAGTCGCCCACTGTGTCGGGGACGAAATAGACAATCTTGCCATTCAAACCGGCAGCCGTGTCCTGGATAGTCTTTGTCGCGCCGTACGGGCTCTTCAGAGTCCACGTCGCACTCGTGACCGTGAGAAGCGTGTCTGCGTACTTTCCACCGTTGCCTGAGAATACGATGGGGGCCAGCACAACACGGCTTCCAACGCCAACTGATTTCAGGCCGGTCGTTGATTGGTTCTTATTTGCAGCCTTGAAACGATCCGGGACACTAACCACGGAGATCTTTGCCGTCTGGATCTGTGCCAAAACGGGCAAAGCGAGGATGCAGATCAATGCTGCCAGAACAATAAAGCCAAGTAGAAATCTCTTCATGGTACCTCCCTCAAAGGTGTGCACTGCGTCATTGAGAAATCAGGTTGCCGAATAAGCTCTGTTTTGCGGGGCCGAATACGTGATAATAAGACATCAATGTGAAAAGCTCCATAAGTTGTTGAACTTGAAAACCCGCAATTCCTATGCCGCAAAGGCTACAAATTGGAACCCCCCAGATAGTGCCAGAATTGACGAAAATTGACAAACATCAAGCAATTAAAGGGCTGTTGTTTCCTATCATTGCCAACTTGAGTTCGCATTCATTCCAACTTCTGACAAGAAGAATAGTTCGCTTTTCCCCAATGAAACAAGGGGAATGGGACATATGTGTTGAGATGCACAACATCATGGCCCGCATCCTTGTAGCATTGTGTAAGAATTCTCTTTATGTCTGCGTCGCTGCAAATTTCTACAAGTCTAAGAACGGTTTCGTGAAACCAGTGTAAGTGCGAAGGAAACAGGACTGGATGCGGGTCAGTGAAGGATCGTGGTTCAAGGTGGCAGATCTGAAGAACAAAAAGAAGCCCTGACAGATCTGCCAGGGCTTCTTTTCTAAGACTGGTGCTTGGAACAGAGCTACTTCATCAAGGTCATCTTCTTCGTGGCTGCGAATCCGTCAGCACTGATGTGATAGAAGTAAATCCCGCTGGAGACAGTGTTGCCAGCCAGATCGCGACCATTCCATGAAATCCGGTGTGAACCGGCTTCCATCTTCTGATCGACCAGCGTCCTGACCACCCGGCCCATGATATCATAGACC
>Ga0208045_1000099_pt1 | contig 41932 bp, 35 predicted proteins | sample PL_2010_200m_FD_184160 | JGI IMG/M metagenome (GOLD analysis project Ga0208045, IMG submission 184160) | Freshwater microbial communities from Powell Lake, British Columbia, Canada to study Microbial Dark Matter (Phase II) - PL_2010_200m... | ecosystem: Environmental > Aquatic > Freshwater >...
GGTGTGAGCTATTCTGTGGTGACCATTGCCAATGCCACGGGATATGTATGGACGGTACCGGCCGGGGCGACCATTGCCTCCGGGGCTAATACCAACCACATCACGGTGAACTTCAGTGCTTCGGCTTCCTCCGGTGTGATCACCGTACACGGGACCAATGCTTGCGGAAACGGGGCGAACTCGCCCGACTTCAACGTGACTGTCAACCCGATACCGCCTACCCCGGTGATCACGCTAAATGGCACGATCCTCACCAGCAGTGCTCCGGCAGGGAACCAGTGGTATTTCAACGGAACCCTCATCCCCGGCGCTACAGATCAAACCTATGAGGCTACGAAGAGTGGTGACTATTACGTAATCGTGACCCTCAACGGGTGTAGCTCCGATCCTTCCAACATAATCAATGTGGTGATCATAGGGATCGACAACCTTTCCGGGAACATCCTGAACATCTATCCGGTACCGAACGACGGACGGTTTACAGTCTCTTTCACATGGCCCACTGAAGAACTCCTGAAGCTTGAGGTATTCAACCTCCTTGGAGTGAAAGTGTTCGAAACCCAGCTCCAGGTTGTTCAGGGCAAGGCAGAAAAAACCATAGACCTGCGGCCGATTCCCAATGGGGTCTATACTGTGGTACTCAGAACCGAAGATAACCGTGTGATCAGGAAGATTCTGGTGAATAAATAACGAGTAGGGAAGAGGGAAGGGGAATGAGTCATAGGGTAAGATTGCTTGCCGGTGGCTCATTCCTCTTTTTACTTTTTTCGTCTTTCGTCCTTCGTCCCTCGTCCCTCGTCCTTCGTCCCGCGTCTCACATCTTGCGACCAATCATCAACTGCACCCCACCCGGTGTCGACACAACCGTGACATCCGATAATCCGGCATCCAGCATCCAGCATCTGAGTTCCCCTTCGGTGTAAGTATCCCCATGCTTTGTTCCCACCAGCATGTTGATGGCAAAGAGGGCTCCCACAAGTGGTTCCGTCCGGTCCTCAGACATGATGTGATCAAGGATTATCAATTGACCACCTGGATTCAATGCTTCTGCCCCCTTCCGGATCAGCAGCCGGTTCTCTTCCGGCGAGTTGATGTGAATGATCGCCGACATAAACACCAGATCGTAGCCCGAGCCGAAGTCATCTTTCAGATAGTCGCCTGCCTTTACCGATACGCGATTCGCGATACGCGATTCGCGATGCGCGAATCCCGAATCCCCTTTTGCATTTCCCGTTTCCCGTATCTCACATCCCGTATCCCGTATCTCGTATCCCGTATCCCGAACGTATTTCTCCGTAATCCCCACGATCCTTGGCAAATCAAACACCACCCCCGTCATCTCCGGATTCCGTTTCAGGAACTCCAGGGTAAAGGCCCCTGAACCGCCTCCGACATCCAGCACCCGTTTCACCTTGGTCAGATCAAGGGCATCGGCCACCTCTACTGCCTGGGGGCCGGCTCGTTTGTGCATCGCAGCAATGAAAGCCTCCTGCCAGGCTTCGGGGCGTTCATTAATGGGCTTCTCAAAGACCAGCGAAGTCCCGGTATAGACCGTATCCGTCAGGGTGCTCCATGTTCTCCACGTATGGTTGGTCAGACCCAGGTTGCTCAGGTAGGCAGGGGAGGAGGTGACCAGGAATTTCTCCGAGAACGGGGTATTGGTAAAAATGCTCTTCGTTTTTCGCAGCAATCCTATGGATACCAATGCATTCAGTAGCCGGTCGGTCGCCCGCGGTTTGGTACCGAGCATATTCGCCAGTTCTTCTGACGTTTTCCCGCCATCACCCAGGTGGTTAAATACCTTCAACTCCGTTGCAGAAAGAATGATCCGGCTGATGCGAAAGGCGTTGACAAGGTCGAGGAACTGGGATGGATTTGTGATTTCTGCAAGGTGCTGGGCCATATGGTGAAATGGTGAAATGGTGAAACTTTTTGAAAAGAGGAGAACGATGTGGCAATGGTGAACTAGTGAAAAATCGGAGATCGAATTGCTTCTCCCGAGTACTCGGGATCGCAATGACATGAATCGAATCATTCGGAGATTTTTAAATCTCACGTCTCACGTCTTACGTCTCACGTCTCACGTTATTCAGTCAGTCCCAGCACCGTCACCCCCTGGTCGTACACAATATCCACCGGGATCTGTTTGGATTTCAGCAGGTCAAGCTCAGACTGAAGTTCCGGATTGATCACACCGTTTGCTTCCAGGAACCGGGCGGCGAGGTCGTAATCGCCGTCGCCTTCCAGGGTCAGGAGGAAAGCAGCCCACTCATTCATTGCCTCCCGGGTCTTGTCAAAGGTCACCCGGTAGGTTCCGTTCTCCAGCCGTTCGAAGGCTCCTCTGTCATAGAAGAAGTTGAAGCACATCATGTTGGCCTTGCCATGAGCGCTGGCAGCGCCAAACCGGACCGACCGGAACATACCCGCCAGATAAGTGACAAAACAATCTTCGGGGGTAATGCCGGTGACTTCACCCATTTCGATCAATTTTACTGCGATGAATAGTCCGAGTACATCGGCTTTGGCCTCTTCATAAGCGCTGTATTTCTCTTTCAGGGCTCCTCTGACAGTTCCTTTGCCGGTAATGGTTTGCTTACTGCCTAACCCGTGTCCAACCTCATGAAACATGACATTACTGAAGAAGGCATCGAATTGGATATGGTCACGCTGTGCCGAATCGATCAGCACGCCGGCAATCGGTACCAGGATGTTGTCGAACTTGGCACGCATGGCGTTTTTCAGCTGCAGGCGACGGCTGCCTTTCTTCAATTGCACCCGCTCGTCGTTGGGGAGATTGATGGCGATGGTCTTGCTGCCGGCATTCATGTCCCCGGCGCTGTAAACAATGTCATAGGCGTTGAGATCGGAATCGGTACCGGGTGTCTCCTTTTTATAGTTAGCATCCACCGGTAGTTGCTGCTGAAGCTCCGGCAGGAGAGCGGCAAATTTTTCCAGTTTTTTACTCCACTCCCTATCCTTGATCAGTACCGCACTTTCATAAGCGGTTTTATAGCCGAACAATTTGTCTTCGTAATTTTCAATGGGTCCGATCACGATATCTATCGTGTTGGTCTTCATATCCATCCAGGCCATGTCGGAGGGGAAATAATCGTCGGAAACCAGGGCTTCGGCGCGCAATTCCAGGTAATTCCTGAGTCCCTGATCTTCGGCCAGGGCAGCGGCGGATTTCAGCAACCCGGCCGCCTGCTCCATCTGCTCCCGGTAAGCCTCATGGTACCATACCGCGCTCAGGGAACCGTCCTCTTCCCTCCAGACCAGGGTGTACTGACTTGTTTTATCCGGATTGTCCCACTTTTCGAACTCTTCCTTGGTCATATCCACGGGATAGAAATTGGCACCGGCAGGCTTTTCACCGTAACGGGGGAGAAAAGGTTTGTCCCCGTTCAGCCGCTCCCAGGGCCCGTAGTTGATCTCAGCGAACTTCCTGGCGTTGGGATTGAAGAGACTGTCGAGGAATGCGGTTTTGTTCTCTGCAAAGGCCTGCTGCCAGAAGAGGTTATCCATGATCCGTGCGGCCTCGATGAGCATCGGGATCATCTTTTGTTCATTCTCCGTCAGAACTGAAAGATCGGTTGTCAGCTTCACAACGGCAAACTCGCTGACCTTGGCCTGCATCAGGGAGTCGAATGCAATCTGTTCAGGTGTCCGGCTGTCCCGGTCGCACCCTGCCAGGAAACCCAATGCCAACAGGGCAATCATAAAGAAAGAATAAAACGTCTTCATAGAATTACATGTTTAATGGTTTCGTGATTTTGTTGATTCTGGTTATAAATCTTTGTATGTTTGTCAGGCAGAATTTGAGCAAAGTTAGTGTTTAACCCTTCAAAACCCAAGTAAGTATGTCAGGAATTGCATGGGCAATCATCATTGCCCTTCTTCTCATCCTGTTTTTCGCCGGTATCCGGATCATCAGACCCACGCACCGGGGCTTAGTCGAGCGTTTCGGTAAGTACAATCGTTTTGCCAACCCGGGCTTTCACTGGATCATCCCGGGAATCGACAAGATGTACCAGATCAATATCACCGAAAAGATGATCGATGCGGAACCGCAGGAGATCATTACCAATGATAACCTCAACGCAAAGGTGGATGCGCAGGTCTATTTCAAGATCAAAGCGGATGAAGAGAGCGTCAAGGCTTCCCAGTACAATGTCAACCGGATCGAATGGCAGATTGTCAACCTGGCCCGTACCACGTTGAGGAACATTATTGGGACCATGACGCTGAAATCAGCGAACAGCGAACGGGGCAAGATCAACAAGGAGTTGCACGGCACCCTGTTGGACGAAACCGCTCACTGGGGGATTGAGATCGTTCGTACCGAATTAAAAGAGATTGATCCGCCCAAAGATGTGCAGGAAACCATGAACAAGATTGTCAAGGCCGAGAACGAAAAGATTGCGGCCATCGATTTTGCCACCGCCCAGGAGACACAGGCTGATGGATTGAAGCGCGCGGAGATCCGGAAGGCAGAAGGGATCAAAATAGCAGCTATTTTACGTGCGGAAGGAGATGCCCAGGCCATTCAACTGGTGAACGAAGCCGCAGAAAAATACTTCATCGGAAACGCCCAGTTGCTGCGCCGGATCCAGATGCTGGAGGTGGCACTGCAAGACAATGCCAAGATCATCGTGCCCGAGGGCTCTGACCTGGTTAATGTACTTGGTGAGATGGCCGGTATAGTGCCCCTGAAGAAAAAGAGATCGGAAGATTAACCTCCGGTTTCACATCCCGATCAGCCCGGTTTTGATTTCGCAAGCTCCCTGATCCGGGCCGTAATTTCTTTAACCGTTCCCGTAACCTCTTCTTTCAGGGTTCCCAGCTCTTTGGATAGGGAAGCAACCCCCTTTTTAAGGGTTTCCTTGACCTCTTCGACCTCCTTGTTCGCTTCCTGGTGCCTGGTATTGTGAGCATTCTTCTCTTCCTGGATCGCCTGTTCCAGTCGCTGTATGTTCCCATCCATCCTGGTGGCAAGTGCCTGGATCGCCTGATCCAGCTCTTTCCTCACCGAGAGAAGTTCCTGTTTCAGTGTCTCATGCTCTTTGTGATGGCTGGCCAACTGATCATCCAACCGCTTCGACTGTTCCTTCTGCTGCTCCTCAAGATGTTGCAGCGCAGCCAGTGTGCGGTGGCGGAAGATGACAAACCAGATAAGTAACAGGACTGTGAAGAGAAAAAGAGCAAGCGGAACCAAAATGGCGATGAGGGTGCCGGATTTCCGCTGTGTAAGTAACCGGCCGTCCAGATCGGCTTGGATGGTTTGCAGCTGGTTCAGTGAATCCTGCTGAGCTGCCACGCGTCCTGCCTGCAGGGAGAGGAGCAGGGCCAGGCTGTCGACATCGGCTGCCTGAATGAGGAGTTTAGTCTGCAGTTCGTTGTTGGCGCGGTTCAGCTGGTAGATAGATTCCAGGAGCTTTTTTTTCTCAGCCTGGAAATCCTGCTTTGATAAAAATTCAGGTTCCTGAGAAAAAGTGTGCCACGGAATGATCAGGATCATCCCAATAATGTAAAAAAATCGTTTCATGGTACCTATTTTAAGGCGTTAAATATAAGAAAAAAAGCTGAGGATCAATTAAAAAAAGAGACGAAGTATTTTGAGTATTTTATGTAAGTTTGTCTTGCAAACATGATTTTTATGAAAAAGTTCGTTTATCTCTTGATTCTCTCCTGCATTGCCTTAAACTTTTCATCCTGCGAAAAGATCAAGGGTAAGGGCGATGTGGTGGCACAGATCCGGAACATAACCGGGTTTAACGGTATCAGCCTCGCGATTGATGCCACAGTCTATTTCTCTCCGGACACGTCCTTCTATGTGGAGGTCAGAGCCCAGCAAAACATTTTAGATATTTTGGAAACGGTCATCGGGCCCAATAATACCTTAATAATTCGTTACAAGAGCGGGGTGATTGTGGGTACCCATGAACCGATCAAAATTTTTATTGCTGCGCCCTGCATTCAGTTGCTGACCATCAGCGGGTCCGGAGATATCCTGGTGGATACCCCCTGGCACAATCAATACCTGCAGGCATCGATCAGTGGCAGCGGGAATATTCAGGTATCTCAGGTGGAAGCCGCGGAATTGCAGGTAACCATCTCCGGTTCCGGGAATGTACTGGCCATCACCGGGGAGGTCAGTTACCAGGTGCTGAAGATCAGTGGAAGCGGAAATATCGATTTGGAAGGGGTCACATCGGATACCACCTATACCACGATCAGCGGGTCGGGCAACATTACGGTATGGGTCACCACGCTGCTGGATGCCACTATCTCCGGGAGCGGAAACGTTTATTACAAAGGTGATCCCACGATCAATACCCATATTTCGGGATCGGGTTCCGTCATAAAGATTTGAGCATGAAACAACTGGTCAAGTGCTTATCTGATCACATTCCTCTCAATCAGGATCTCCCGGATCCCTGATATCGCCTCCTGTGCCGCTTTGACACCGGCCTGAAACATCTGGTCATTATCCTTGCTGCTTAGCAATGGCATCCCCTTCAGATCAGGGGAGATGACTATATCATAATAAGCCATCATACCGCACTTTACCTCTGCCATGGCGATTTTCGGGTTCGTCTATCTCTGGTATTTGATGGTGGAACTGCTGCTGGAGATCTGGTTCGATTACCGGAAGGATATGATCCTGTGGCTCGATTAAGGCCAATCCCTGGTGGTCCACCGTGCTGATGCCGGTTATTTTCCTCTTCTCGGCTATGGTTTCCGGGATCGCCCTGGTACTGTTTATCTATATGGTAGTATCCCGTATCCGAAAGCTAAAAGCTGATATCAATGCCCTGGATACCATCGCGAAATTTCTCTTCTACATCCTGATCCTCGATTTTTCGCTGGAAGCGCTGGACCAGATTCACCGGATCTATGAAGCCGAGGAATCATTCGATATCCTCCATCTGCTGGTGAACGGAAAGCTGTTTGTAAGCATGTTCATTTTCCAGATCTTTCTGGGAACTATTATCCCACTGGTGACGCTTGCTGTATTGCAGTTTTATAAGCCTGCCGAAAAGATCCACAGGATGATCTATTTTACCATCAGCCTCCTGGTTCTGTTTGGCATCTTTTTCATGCGCTGGAATGTCGTGATCGGAGGCCAGCTGTTTTCAAAAAGTTTCTATGGCTTCACGGTATATAAGAACCAGTTCATCGGAGCCGAAGGAACCCTGATGGCCTGGTTCTGGTTCCTGATACCGTTTGCTATTCTCGCATTTCTGCTATGGTTATTGCCACCCTGGAAGAGACAGTCGGAGCATTCTGAAGAACCTGGAGAATCGTCTAAGCAGGCTGGAGTCCCGCCTGGAGGGAGTCAATGCCCCCCGTTCCAACGAATCCGATTCGCCGGAAATGCCCGGACTGCCGCTGATAAAAATGACCGATCAGGAGGAGTCATTACTGGAGTCCAGGATTGAAGAATTTGGGCTGGCCTGGCTGGGAAACATTGTACTCTTTTTCGGAATTATTTTCCTGGCACAGTACATGACCAACATGCAAAAACCGCTGCTGGCGGCAGTCATCGGGTATGCAGCCGTGGGAGGGATGTCGGCCTTATCGCGCGGATTGAAGAAATCATACACATACATGTCGTTTTTATTCGGCGTGTTCGGACAACTTCTCCTCTATTATGTGACCCTCCGGCTCCATTTTTTTACGAATCATGCCGTTATCCCCTGGATGGGACCTGGGGTGACACTGTTGCTGGCTCTGATTTCTATCGGTATCTCGATATTTTATGTGAAAAAAATAAAGAGCCGACAAAATCCTGATACATAACCGTCGTTATATCTTCGGTATTTCTCTACTTTTTTATTTTTCAACGTATGGTCAGATTCCTGTTTTTCGGATGGCTGATGGGCATGATTCTTGGTTCCCAAGCTTCCTCCGGCTGGTGGAATGCCGACTCCCTGGCCCGATCCATTCCTGCGGCAGTGACCCAATCGCCGGGAGAATTTGCTGATTTCCTGACCGTGCGATTTCCTGATGAGGCCGACAGGGTTAGGGCACTTTTCTCCTGGATAACCTGTTCCATTATCTACGACATGAATCAGACTGAGGCAGCCGGGAAGTACGAAAGTGTGGATGAGTTTGTATTCTTTACCCTGAAGAACAAACGGGCGGTTTGCCAGGGATATGCCGAAGTGTTCACCACCATTTGTAAACGGATGGGAATTCCGGCGCTTACGGTTCATGGTTATACCCGTAACGACGGACAACTCAGGACGGATATCGGGCATGCATGGAATATAGCAAAAATAGATGGAAGATGGTCACTTTTCGATGCCACCTGGGGCAGCGGATCCCTGGATAACGGCCGGTATCGGAAGAGTTTTTCTCCCTTCTATTTTATGACCCCACCCGACAATCTGATCACTACTCATATGCCGTTTGATCCCATCTGGCAACTGTTGGATTATCCGATTACGCATGATCAGTTTATCGACGGTGGCAGAAAGGGACCTGCGTTTTATCAGTATGCCGACAGCCTGGACCGGTATTATAATCTGGATGAAATAGGCAGGGCGGAAGGAACACTGAGAAGGGCAGAGGCCACCCATGCCACCCGAAAGGAGATCTTGAGGATATACCGAAAGTACAACGATTATGTGATCAATATGAAGTGCAATGTGGAGATCACGCTGTACAACGAGGCCTCCACCACCCTGCAAACAGCCATTGACCGGTACAATGAATTCCAGGAGCTGCACAACAGGAGAAATGCCGATCTGAGAACGGTCAAACAGGCACTGGGTGCTGCGGATGAGCTGGTACGACAGGCACTTCACCAGGCCTTCACGGTCTCCCCCTGCCAGGGCCTATCGGTACAGGAGATTCAGCAGCTGATCAAATACATCCGCGAAGTCGAATCGGCTGTTTCTATTGGTTACAGCTCCCTCTGAAAGGGATACATCCGATTTAGACCGGATAATGGATCCATAAAAATACCGCCCCACGTCAATGAAGCGGTATTCTTCATTTGTAATTCTTAATTCGTAATTGTACCCGTGACCCGCCTGGGACTCGAACCCAGGACCCCAGCCTTAAAAGGGCTATGCTCTACCAACTGAGCTAGCGAGTCATCCATTTGGGGGTGCAAAGATACTCGTCTAAATTCAAAATTCAAAATTCAAAGTACTAGATTCTGGATTCTGGATGCTGGATCCTGGATAAGTCCCTCCCTTTTTGGGGAGGGGTTAGTGGAGGGGTAGATCCGGCATCTGGTATCTAGTAAACGATTCCCGTATCCCCCAACCCCTCCCGGATGATCACCGGCTCATCACCGGTACAGTCCACCACAGTTGATGGGATGAGACCGCAATGACCGGAGTCGATCACGATATCGACCTGTTTATTGAACCGTTCGTAGATCTCTTCCGGATCGGTCAGATAATAGATGATCTCATCTTCGTGGTGCAGGGAGGTGGTCATTATAGGATTTCCCAGATGTTCCACGATTGCGACCGGAACTGGATGATCCGGAATACGGATCCCTACCGTCTTCTTCTTACTCTGGAAAAACCTGGGAACATTATTGCTGGCGTTCAGGATGAACGTATAAGGTCCCGGAAGTCCCCTTCTCATGATCCTGAAAAGGTGGTTGTTGATGGGACGTGTGTAATCGGAAAGCTGACTCAGGGAGTTGCAGATCAGCGAAAAATTGGCTTTCTCCAGTTTCATACCCTTGATCCGGGCAACACGTTCAACGGCCCGGATCTGGGTCACGTCACATCCCATGGCATAGACCGTGTCGGTGGGATAAATGATCACCCCGCCGTTTTTCAGGCATTCGAGGACGACCTTCATCTGCCGTTCCCCGGGATTCTCTGGATGAATTTTTAGTAGCATGATAGACTATAACGAAAATCGACATTCGGAAATTGAAAAAGGGTAAGCCATTATATCGCACCGCTCGACCATTGTACCCTTGCTTCCTTCCGAACCTGGGGGAGTTAAACAGGAGCTGGTCGTATAAGACTTACCCGCTGCAAAGGTAGAAAAAATCGTGTGGTATTTCAGCCCGGATATGGTTTTTTTCGTATGTTTGCTAAAACGATTATAAACTTGAAAACCATGGAAGAAAAGCCCAAATCAGTTGCCATGAATGGCATTACGTATGGAATCATCACCGGTGTGATCATCATTCTCTTCAGCCTGATTCTGTATCTGTTTGATCAAAATCTGAATACTGCCCTCACCTGGATCGCATATCTTTTTCTGGTAGGGGGAATGATCTGGGGAACACTGGACTACCGGAAAAAAGTACTGAATGGTTATATGTCTTACGGGAAGGCATTCTCAACCAGTTTCATGATCGTCCTGTTTGCCGCTATCCTGGTCGGGATCTATTCCTATTTATTTTATCAGGTCATTGCACCGGATGCCGTACAGGATATCATCGATATGAGCAGGCAACAGGCTCTTGAACGGAATCCAAACATGTCGGATGAAGAGCTGGAACGGGCCATGGAGATGGGAGCGTTCTTTATGACACCCATCTGGATGGCAATCTATGGAATGATTGGACAGATCATTATCGGAAGCATCATTGCCCTGATAACCTCTCTCTTCCTGAAAAAAGAGGATAACTCAATGACCTCATCGGCTATTTAATTTACGGGAATGGATCTATCTGTTGTTGTCCCACTACTGAACGAAGCGGAATCTCTCTCCGAATTGACCGGCTGGATTGGCCGGGTGATGACCGCACAGGGTTTGAGTTATGAGGTGATCTTCATCGACGACGGGAGCCGGGATGGCTCCTGGGAGGTGATTGCCCGGATGGCTGATGAGAATCCTGCTGTAAAGGGGATCAAATTTCGCCGGAACTATGGCAAAGCGGCTGCTCTCAACTGCGGGTTTGAAGCTGCTTCCGGGGAGGTAGTGGTGACCATGGACGCTGATTTGCAGGATAGTCCCGAAGAGATTCCGGAGCTACGGCGCATGATCCTGGATGAAGGGTACGACCTGGTTTCGGGATGGAAAAGAAAACGACGCGATCCGGTATCCAAAACCATTCCTACCCGTTTTTTCAACTGGACTACCCGGCGGATGTCGAGAATCCCATTGCACGATTTCAATTGTGGTCTGAAAGCGTACCACAGGGATGTGGTAAAAAGCATCGAAGTGTATGGGGAAATGCACCGGTATATTCCGGTGATCGCAAGGCGGGCCGGTTTTACACGGATCGGGGAGAAGGTAGTACAGCATCAGAAACGGAAATATGGAAAAACGAAGTACGGGTGGGACCGTTTTTTCAAAGGCTACCTCGACCTGCTTACCATTTCATTTGCTTCCCGGTTTGGAAAGCGTCCGATGCATTTTTTCGGATTATGGGGGACGCTGATCTTCCTGGCCGGTTTTGGCATCGCCGGCTACCTGGCCTATGAGCGGATCTTCTTCGAAGGGTATAAAATGACGGAACGTCCGTTATTCTACTTCGGTTTGCTTGCAATGATCCTGGGAACCCAGCTTTTTGTCGCCGGGTTCCTGGGAGAGCTGATCTCCCGAAGCGCTCACGACAGGAACGCTTACCTGGTCGAAAGAAAGATTAACCTGGACTGAGGAACACGTTGACATGATGGAGCTGAAAGAGAGAATCTCCTTTCTGAAGAGTACTGCTATTTTCGAGGCCACACCGGATCCTGTGCTGGATCAGTTGGCCCGGTTGCTCGATGAACAGCAGGTTGATCCCGGAACAGTGATCATACAAAAGGGAGAAACTGGTGATGCCATGTTTCTCATTGTAAATGGCTGTGTGAAGGTGCATGATGGAGACCATCTCTTTACCACGTTGAGATGTGGAGATAGTTTCGGGATCTATCACCTGATCGATCAGGCTGAACGGGCAGCTTCTGTGACTGCTGTTGAATCCACTTTGTTGCTGTGTATCGCCGGGAACGTGTTTAATCAGTTTATATCCGATCCGGGTTTCACGACAGGGATTCTTCGGACACTGGTGTACCGGTTACGGGAAATGAACCGGAATGAGGAGAAACTGGCGGAGTTGAATGCTACAAAGGATAAATTTTTTTCCATCATCGCTCATGATCTGCGGGCTCCTCTGACAACGATTATTTCCTTTTCCGGAATGTTGAAAGATACCCGGGGAAAATTATCCGAAGAGAAGGTGAATGAGTTGATCAATAACCAGTACGACGCTTCCTGGAGTTCCCTGAAATTACTTGATAACCTGATCAAATGGGCCCAGGTGCAGACCGGGCGGCTGATCCCGAAACCGACGGTTTTGAACCTCGGGGAACTGGTGGAAGATGTCGTTGATTTTTGCCTGCCCTCTGCCGAAGAAAAAAATATAGCCCTGGTTGCTGATTTTTCATACAGTCCGGAGCTTCTTGCTGATCAGGATATGATCCGTACGGCATTTGTAAACCTGGTGAATAATGCCGTTAAGTTCACGAAATCCGGCGGGTCGGTAATTCTGACATGCACGATGGATCACGATCGTGTGATCCTTTCCGTTCAGGATACCGGTGTGGGGATGACGAACGACCAGGTGGAATCTCTCTTCCGGATAGATAAAGCATGCTCAACCGAAGGGACGGCCCATGAACAGGGTACGGGACTCGGATTAATTCTCTGTAAAGAGTTTGTCGAAATGAACGGTGGAATGATTTCCGTGATCAGTCAACCCGGAAGCGGAACCACTTTCACGGTCTCATTTCCTGTTACTAAATCCGGCTGATATGACTGCTCCCCGCAACATTGTGATCATCGGCTCTGCATACCCTCTCCGGGGAGGGCTGGCTGCTTATAACGAGCGGTTGGCGAGGGAATATCAGCACCAGGGCAACCAGGTTGTCATCTACTCGTTCAGCCTGCAGTACCCCTCGGTTTTCTTCCCGGGAAAAAGTCAGTTTACCGATGAACCTGCTCCTGCGGATCTGACGATCAGAACAAGAATCAACTCGGTCAATCCTGCCAGCTGGATCCGAATCGGGAATGAGATCCGTAAGTTGAAACCTGACCTGGTCATTGTGAAATTCTGGATGCCTTTTTTTGCTCCCTGCCTCGGAACGATCTGCTGGATCATAAGAAAAAACAAGTATACCCGCATCATCAGCATCATCGATAACATGATCCCGCACGAAAGACGACCGGGCGACCGGATGCTGGCTTCCTGGTTTGTGCAGTCGGTAGATGGATTTATTACAATGTCGAGGTCAGTTTTAAATGAGTTGGAAGAGTTTGACAGGGTCAAACCAAAGAAATTTACCCCACACCCTCTGTACGATCATTTTGGTGACCCCATCCCGAAACCGGATGCAATTGGAAAATTAGGCCTGGATCCGGGTTGGAATTATATCCTTTTTTTCGGATTTATCCGTGATTATAAAGGACTGGATTTATTGCTGATGGCTTTTGCCGATCCCCGGTTGCAGGACTTGCGTGTAAAACTCCTGGTGGCAGGGGAATTTTATAGTGATCCGGACACCTATCTGAATATTATCAGGGAGCAGCGCCTGGAAGACCGGGTAATTCTGAGCAATGATTTTATTCCTGATTCTGCCGTAAGGAATTATTTCTGTGCAGCCGACCTGGTGATACAACCCTATAAGAACGCCACACAAAGTGGAGTGACTCAGATCGCTTACCATTTTAATAAACCTATGATCATTACTAACGTGGGTGGTCTGGCCGAGTTTGTGCCCGACGGGAGAACAGGTTATGTGGTGGACCCTGATCCACGGCGGATTGCCGATGCCATTGTACGCTTTTATCGGGAAGATAAAGAAAAGGAATTCGTTGCTCATGTGGCTAAAGAAAAGAGGAAATACAGCTGGGAGACAATGGTAAAGGCGATTGATTCGTTAGTAGATTACCCCCCGACCCCCTAAAGGGGGAGTAAGTCCTCTTTAGGGGATTTAGGGGTAAAAACTGACCTTATGACAAAAAACCGATTGATCCGTTCCAAGGCCCCGCTCCGTCTTGGTCTTGCCGGGGGAGGAACCGATGTGGCGCCCTTTTCCGATCTTTACGGAGGAGCCATTCTGAATGCCACGATCAGTATGTACGCCCGGGCTACCATTCAGCCACGAACCGACAACAGGATCCGTATCAATCTGCTTGATAAGCAGGAGACCCTGGAGTTTGATGCCGGGGAGCAGCTCCCGGTGGATGGCAAACACGACCTCATCAAAGGAATTTACAACCGGATTGTCCGGGATTTTGTGCACGAACCCCTTTCGTTTGAGTTATCAACTTATGTAGATGCTCCTCCCGGATCAGGTCTGGGAAGTTCTTCTACGCTGGTGGTCGCCATCCTGGGAGCCTTCGCCGAATGGCTGAACCTTCCGCTGGGGGAATATGACCTGGCTCACCTGGCTTTTGAGATCGAACGGGTGGATCTGAATATGGCGGGAGGAAAACAGGATCAGTATGCGGCTACTTTTGGCGGGGTGAACTTCATGGAGTTCTTCAGGGAGGACAAGGTGATTGTCAATCCCCTCCGTATCCGGGAGAAATACCTGGATGAACTGGCCCATAACCTGATCCTCTATCATACCGAGACCAGCCGGTTGTCAAACACCATCATTGAAGAGCAGCGAAAAAATGTGATGGCCGGAAACGAACGGTCACTCGACGCGATGCATAAACTGAAGGAGCAGTCGGTGATGATGAAGGAGGCGCTGCTTAAAGGGGACCTTGACCGGATCGGGGAGATCCTCGATTTTGGCTGGCAATATAAGAAGAAAATGGCTGCAGGAATCTCCAATCCCATGCTGGATGAGATCTATGGAGCAGCCATCAGGAACGGGGCGCTTGGTGGAAAGGTATCCGGAGCTGGTGGTGGGGGATTCATGTTCTTTTACTGTCCGGACAATACACGCTCCCGTGTGATTGATGCCCTTCAACAATTCGGTGGCCAGGCAAAACGGTATGAGTTCACGGCGAAGGGATTGACGAGCTGGAGTATATAGTAAATGGCGAAATGGTGGATTACGAAACACGAAAAGCTAATAGCAAATAGCAAGCAGCAATGAAGACTTTTCTTGAATTAGCTAAGAAGCGGTATTCGGTCAGAAGTTACCTGAACCGGCCGGTGGAGGAGGAGAAGCTGAACTATATCCTGGAGTGCGGGCGGGTGGCTCCCTCAGCGGCCAATTATCAGCCCTGGCATTTGTTTGTCGTCAGGGATCCCGGACTGCATGACGAATTGGCTTCTACATACAACCGGGCATGGTTTAAGCAGGCGCCCGTGATCCTGGTCTTCTGCGGGGATCATGCCGCCGGATGGAAGCGAAGCGACGGGAAGGACCATACCGATATTGATGTCTCCATTATCATCGACCATAGTACCCTGGCTGCAGCGGAGGTGGATCTGGGAACCTGCTGGATCTGCAATTTCGACGCGAAGGCATGTACCAGGATACTGAACCTCCCGCCCAACCTGGAGCCAATTGCTTACCTTGCGCTGGGCTATCCGGCGAGTCCACCGAATGATCCTGCCAAACATCTGGTGCGTAAACCGTTGAGCGAAACTGTAACCTATAAATAGAGACCTATGCGAATTTCCGAATCGATCAAAGAGAGTATTGAGGTCAAACAAAAAATCCTTGCCGATGCCTCCCTGATAGAGCTGATAGGTGAAGTTGCACGGCACTGTGCCGAAGCCTTCTGCAACGGGAACAAAGTGTTGTTCTGCGGAAATGGGGGCAGCGCGGCGGATGCGCAGCACCTGGCTGCTGAGTTTTCGGGGCGTTTCTATTACGACAGGCCCCCGCTTCCTTCGGATGCACTGCATGTCAACACCTCCTACCTTACTGCGGTGGCCAATGACTATTCGTACGAGGAGGTCTATTCGCGGATCATCCGGGGAGTGGGAAAAGAGGGAGATATCCTGATCGGGATCTCCACCTCAGGAAATTCAAAAAATATCATCAACGCATTGGATGCGGCCAATGAAAAGGGGATGATCACCATCGGCCTCACCGGGGAAACTGGCGGAAAAATGAAGGACCACTGCGATTACCTGATCAAGGTCCCATCCGGCGATACCCCCAGGATCCAGGAGGCACAGATCATGATCGGGCATATCATCTGCGAACTGGTAGAAACCGCCCTGTTTCCGAAAGAAAAATAACGAATGGATTCTGCCAATTGCCCACTGCCCACTGCCCACTGCCCACTGCCAACTGAACCCATGGAAGCAATCATCCTGGCCGGTGGATACGGGACACGACTTCAGAAAGTGTTGAAAGACCTTCCCAAGTCGATGGCCCTGATTAACGGACGGCCGTTCCTGGAATATCTTCTGGATTTTCTGCATGATGCCGGTGTTACCCATGTGGTACTCTCGGTAGGATACATACGGGAAGTGATCGTGGCTCATTTTGGAGATATCTACCGGGACATCCGGATTGATTACGCGGTGGAGGAAGAGCCATTGGGTACAGGTGGAGGGATTCGTCTGGCTATGTGGAAGATTGATGGGGAGCGGACGTTTGCTTTAAATGGGGACAGCCTGTTCCGGGTCAATCTGAAGGAGATGATAAGGGCCCATCTGCAAAACAAAGCAGAAGTCACGATTGCCTTGCGGGAATTGCAGGATACCGGCAGGTATGGCCGGGTTACCCTGAACCGAAACAGGAAAATCACCGGCTTTACGGAAAAAAAGGAGCAGGCCGGCAAAGGGTACATCAACGGGGGCATCTATATCATTGAAAAGACATTCCTGATGAACCCGCAATTCAGGGGCCGGTTTTCCATCGAAAAGGATTGCTTTGAACAATATTATAGCACTTCCAGAATGTTCGGATTTCCTTCCGTGGATTATTTTCTCGATATTGGGATCCCGGAAACCCTTAAACAGGCACAGGATGAGTTCAGGCAATTTAATGATTGATAAACACTGGGCGCTCTTCCTGGACCGGGATGGTGTGCTGAACAGACGGATTGTGGACGGATATGTCACACAATGGAGCGAATTCACCTGGTTGCCGGGAGTGCCGGAAGCGCTGAAGATAGTGGCTGGTATTTTCGGACCGATCATTGTGGTGAGCAATCAGCAGGGCGTAGGAAAAGGGATTATGACCCGACAGGATGTTACGGAGATCCACGCGAGACTTGTTAAAGAGGTTGTTAAGACTGGCAGCCGCCTGGATGCCGTCTATTTTTCTCCCCACCTGGATACGGAACACTCCATCATGAGAAAACCTAATGTTGGCATGGGATTAAAGGCCCGAAGAGAGTTTCCGGATATCCGGTTCAACCAGTCGGTCATGGCCGGTGATTCACTCTCCGACATGCTTTTCGGCCGCCGCCTGGGAATGAAAACGGTATTCCTGTCGGAAAATCAATCGGAATTGCGAAAGGGCCACAAGCTGATCGACTTCGCCTTCCCCGATCTCCTGACTTTCGCTAATCGCCTCACCATGGCCACGTCGCTCCGCTCCTCGCCACAAGCCTCACCACCTTCACCACCCTCACTATGACCCCCTTCCTGATCCTCACCATCTTCCTTGCTTATACAGCTCTCCTCTTCCTGATCACCTGGATTACTGCCCGCCATGCCACCAACCGGGCCTTCTTCATCGGAAACAAGGAATCTCCCTGGATTGTGGTCGCTTATGGGATGATCGGGGCCTCGCTCTCGGGCGTGACCTTTATGTCGGTCCCCGGTTGGGTAGGGGATACGCAGTTCTCCTATATGATGGTGGTGTTCGGTTACCTGATCGGGTATGCCGTGATCGCTACGGTGTTGTTGCCTCTCTATTACAGGCTGAACCTCACATCGATCTACTCCTACCTGGAAGGACGCTTTGGATTCTGGTCCTATAAAACAGGCGCCTTCTACTTCATTCTTTCCAGGGTGATCGGGGCCTCTTTCCGGATGTTCCTGGTGGTAAATGTGTTACAGATATTTGTTTTCGATGCCTGGGGCATCCCTTTCTGGGTGGCTACCCTGATTTTCATTGTCCTGATCCTGTTGTATACCTTCAAAGGAGGGATCAAGACCATCATCTGGACCGATACAGTTCAGACCACTTTTATGCTATTTGCCCTGGGGTTGTCGATTTACCTGATCACCAAAAGTATGGGACTGAGTTTCGGCAATATGACTGATGCCGTTTTCCGGAGCGATTATTCGAAGATGTTCTTCGGTGATTGGAGCGAACGGCGCTTCTTTCTGAAGGGAATCTTGAGCGGGGCTTTTATCGCTATCGTCATGACCGGACTCGACCAGGAGATGATGCAGAAGAACCTGAGTTGCCGTTCCCTCAGGGATGCCCAGAAGAACATGTTCTCCTTCTCGATCGTCCTGTTGTTTGTAAACTTCCTTTTTCTCTTCCTGGGAGCCTCGCTCTTCCTTTTTGCGCAATTCAAGGGCATAGAGATGCCTGCCCGTTCTGATGACCTGTTTCCTGTGATTGCTATCCAGCACCTGGGCCCACTGGCGGGTGTTGTTTTTCTCATCGGGTTGATTTCTGCGGCTTATCCCAGTGCCGACGGCGCACTGACCTCCCTTACTACCTCTTTCAGCATCGATTTTCTTGGAATGAATAAAAAGAGTTCCCTCACTGAAAAACAGAAGGAAAAGATCCGCTACCTGGTTCATGTAGCCTTCGCCATCGTCCTGTTGGGGGTGATCGTCGTCTTCCGGGCGATCAACGACCGGGCAGTGATCGATAAACTGTTCACGGTTGCCGGCTATACCTATGGTCCGCTGCTGGGTCTCTATGCCTTTGGCCTCTTTACCCGGAGAGGGGTGAAGGACCGTGCTGTTCCGGTTATCGCGGTAGTATCTCCAGTGATCTGTTATGTGTTGAGCAGCTACTCCCGCGAATTATTTTTTGGGTACAAGTTCGGATTTGAGCTCTTAATTTTAAATGGATTAATTACATTTGCAGGTTTACTGATCTTTTCATCAAGGAAGAAATTATAGCAATTACGTATGGACAATATACGATTTATGGCTTTGCAGGCCGCCATGTGCCGGACAAGAAAACCGGTTGTCTTTCCTGACCTGAAAGCTTCGGAGTATTTCGGTGAACTTACCTTCAATCATGCTGCCATGCGTGAATACCTTACGGAGGAGGCTTTCCAGCAGGTGATGAACGCGATTGAGAAAGGGATGAAGATTGATCGCCGGATCGCCGATCAGGTTGCTGCCGGGATGAAATCGTGGGCAATAAACAAAGGGGCTACCCATTACACACACTGGTTTCTGCCTTTAACCGGGGCTACTGCTGAAAAGCACGACGCCTTCATCGATCCGGTAACCGGGGGGAAAGGGATTGAAAAGTTCAGGGGTATTGAGCTGACCCAGCAGGAACCCGATGCCTCCTCCTTCCCAAGCGGGGGTATCCGCAGTACATTCGAGGCCAGGGGATACACGGCCTGGGATCCGACCTCACCGGCCTTTATCATGGACCGTACCCTTTGCATCCCTACCGTTTTTGTATCCTACACCGGGGAGGCGCTGGACTTTAAAACCCCGTTGCTCAAGGCGCTGTTTGCTATTGATAAAGCGGCTGTGGAGGTGTGTCAGTATTTCGACAAGAATGTGACCAAGGTATTTGCCACGTTGGGTTGGGAGCAGGAATATTTCCTGGTAGATGTGGCATTGTTCCAGGCAAGGCCTGATCTGATGCTTACCGGACGTACCCTCTTTGGCCACTCTTCTGCCAAGGACCAGCAGATGGAGGATCACTATTTCGGGACCATCCCGCAACGGGTGATGGCTTTTATGCAGGAGTTCGAACTGGAAGCCCACCGTCTGGGGATCCCTGTAAAAACCAGACATAACGAAGTGGCTCCCAATCAGTTTGAATGTGCTCCCGTGTTTGAGGAAGCCAACTTATCGGTCGACCATAACCAGCTCCTGATGCACCTGTTGGACAAAGTAGCCAAACGGCATGATTTCACGGTACTGCTGCACGAGAAACCATACCAGGGCGTCAATGGATCGGGAAAACACAATAACTGGTCGCTCATGACCAACGACGGAGAAAACCTTCTTTTACCCGGTAAAACGCCCAAAAGTAACCTGCGGTTCCTGACCTTTCTGGTGAACACGATCAAAGCGGTTCATGAGCATGCAGATCTGATCCGTGCCATCGTTGCTTCGCCCGGGAACGATCACCGGCTTGGAGCCAATGAAGCCCCGCCGGCCATCATCTCTGCCTTCATTGGGGCTCAGCTTACCCATTTGCTGAATATCATTGAGAAGAGCGATAAAAAGATCCGGTTCAGTGCCAATGGAGATACCGGCCTGCTGAAGAATTTTCCAAAGATCCCGGAGATCCTGCTGGATAACACTGACCGTAACAGGACCTCTCCGTTTGCCTTTACTGGAAATAAATTTGAATTCCGTGCTGTCGGTTCATCCCAGACCTGCGCTCCTGCGATGGTCACCATCAACCTCGTTGTGGCTGACCAGTTAAGGAAATTCAAGACAGAGGTAGATGCTTTACTTCAAAAAAAAGTACGGAAAGATGATGCAATATTTCAGGTGCTGAGACGCTATATCATCGAATCGAAAAACATCCGATTCGAAGGGAACAATTACAGTGACGAGTGGCTAAAAGAGGCGGCCAAACGCAAATTATCGAACCATAAAACCACTCCGGAAGCCGTCAGGGCTCTGGTGTCGCCAAAAACAGAGAAACTTTTTACCGAAAATCAGGTGCTGTCGAAACGTGAACTGGAGGCCCGGTATGAGATCAGGCTGGAACACTATACCAAAAAGATCCAGATTGAATCCAGGGTTCTTGGCGATCTCTCCACAAACCATATCATCCCGATTGCAATAAAATATCAGAATACCCTGATCGAAAACGTAAAAGGATTGAAACAGGTACTCGATTACCAGACCTACGGGAAGTTGTCGCACAATCAGATGGAGACCATCACAGAGATCTCCGAGCACGTAGATAAGATCAAGACTTTTGTACACGAAATGATCGAAGAACGAAAAGTAGCCAACAGGATTGAAGATGTAAAAGAGAAGGCTGATGCATACAGCACGAAGGTCTTTCCCTATTTTGAGAAGATCCGGTATCATGTAGACAAACTTGAAATGCTGGTGGATGATGAATTGTGGCCACTTCCGAAATACCGCGAACTATTATTTGTTCGTTAATAATATAAATACAGAAATCATGAAACGGTTGCTAACTTATTCCTGCGGAGTCTTTCTGTTCAGTCTGTTTTTTGCCGGTGTTGCTCAGGGTCAGATCAGCGTTTACCATGTCAACCAGACAACCGTTCCGCAAACCCAGCAGGGGGTTTTCTATGCCCTGCCGCGTACTGTAGTCAACATCCAGGTGGTGATCGACCGCATTGAAAACTACAAAGGCCCCTATGCCGAGTATGCCCAACGGTATCTGGGTTTGCAGAATGTGGTCATGAGCAACTCCGTGGAATACCGGATCAGCGGAATCCGTATCACCACTTCTGCAGAACCGGACCCTGAACAGTACTACTTTGTTGAACTGGGGGAGAAGCTTTCCAAGACCGAGAAAGCGGGACTGCTGAGTCTGAATGAAGCAGGGCTGATCCGGGGGACGCTTCCAGAGGCGACGGATACAGCGGAGAAGGTCATCCGGATCATCCGCGATCAGGAAGGGATAACGCTCAGCGAAAAAGATGTGTTTCCGGAGATCTTTAAATACTATGCCGACATCAGTGTATTTGAAAAGGTCGATACCATCATCCGGAAGGTCAGTATTGATACCCTCACCCTTGAACGCCAGTACCTGAAACGTACCATGGTGGAGAAATCACCGGAACAGAAAGCAAAGGAGGCCGCCGATTTCATCTCGAAGATAAAGGATAACCGGTTCAACCTGCTGATCGGATACCAGGAGGTGAGTTATAACCGGGAGACCCTGGAATACATGGATACCCAGCTGAAGCTGTTGGAAAAGGAGTACATGAAACTCTTTACCGGGATCAGTATCCAAAAGACCTATACCTATGAATATAAGTACATCCCCCTTTCAAACCAGATCAATATGGAGATCCCTGTGTTTAAATTTTTATCTGTACGGGGACTGATGGATCTGGATGAGATGGGAGGCCGTGCCGTTACGATCAAGGTGCAGCGGGTAGGTAATACCAATCAGGTAGCCGGTTACCTGAACAGGGCGCTGGATAAGCCGAAAACCCAGGGATTCTTCTATCGGATCCCGGAGCTGGCACGGGTTAGTGTAAAACTGCCGGATGGATCTTTGGAAGAGACCCAATGCCTCATCAACCAGTTGGGCGTGGTGACCTATCTGCCGACCTCCAGGTGGAAGGTGAACTTTCATGAGGATACAGGAGGTATCAGAAATATCGTAATTGACTGATTGATAATTTCTTCTCTTTAAAGGGCTTTCCGGATCCGGACCAGGGATTCAATAACACTTTCCAGTAAATCCAAACGAAGCATGTTAGCTCCGTCTGAACGGGCTTGGGCAGGAGTCGGATGGGTCTCCAGGAAGATGCCGTCGGCCCCGGCAGCCACGGCAGCCCTGGCGATGGTAGAAATCAGATCGGGCCGTCCTCCCGTGATCCCGCTGGTCTGATTGGGTTGCTGCAGTGAATGGGTGACATCCACAACCACGGGGACGTCAAACTGCTGCATTTCGGGAATGTTACGGAAATCCACAATGAGGTCATGATACCCGAAGGTCGTGCCCCGCTCGGTCAGCATTACCTGTTCATTCCCGGTCTGGTACACTTTGTCGATTGCAAATCTCATCGATCCGGCAGAGACGAATTGCCCCTTCTTGATGTTGACCGCTTTGCCGGTGTTGCCGGCAGCAGCCAGTAACTCGGTTTGCCGGCAGAGAAATGCCGGGATCTGAAGAATATCCACAAAATCCGCCGCCATATCTGCTTCCTGTTCGGTATGAATATCAGTGAGTACCGGGATATGCAGGGTATCCCCTATATTGCGTACCACCTGCAGGGCCTTTTCGTCACCAATCCCGGAAAAGGAGTCGAGCCGCGAACGGTTTGCTTTTTTATACGAAGCCTTGAATATGAAAGGAATATGGTAACGTTTGCAGATCTTCAGGATTCTCTCTGCAATCTGGAAGGGCATGGTTTCGTCTTCCACCACGCATGGGCCGGCTATCAGAAAGAAATTTCCGCTGTCGGCGAATTGAATTTTCGGGATCTCTTGTAAAACCATAGAATACACTAATCAATTATCAAATTCCAAAAGACAAATAAGTTCCAAGTTTCAATTATCTAATCTCAATACATTTTCTACTATTTACCTCTTACTTCTTCCCTCTTACTTCTTCCCTCTATTAATACCTGTAACGTTTCCCCCATAACGATTTTAACCGCGCTCGTAGCTCATTTTCCCTCGGATTGTTCTGTGGTTCATAGAAGGTGGTTCCGGAAAGTTTTTCCGGAAGGAATTCCTGGTCCACAAAGTTCTGCTGAAAATCATGGGCATATTTGTAATCCTTCCCATACCCGATGTTTTTCATCAGTGTGGTAGGGGCATTCCGGATATGCAGGGGAACAGGCAGGTCACCATGTGTTTGAAATGTCTTGGCAGCTTTACGGATAGCTAGGTAAGAAGCGTTGCTCTTAACGCTGCAGGCCAGGTAGATGGCCGTTTGCGAGAGGATCAGATCGCACTCGGGGTAGCCGATCACATCCACAGCCTGAAAGCAGGATGTAGCCAGCAGCAGGGCATTGGGATTGGCATTGCCGATGTCTTCCGATGCCAGGATCAACATACGGCGTGCAATGAATTTGGGATCCTCACCTGCCTCTACCATGCGCGCAAGCCAGTACACTGCTGCGTTGGGATCGCTTCCGCGGATGGATTTGATAAACGCTGAAATGACGTCGTAATGCATCTCCCCGGCTTTGTCGTAGATGGCCAGGTTCTGCTGGATGATACGGAGCGTCAGTTCATTGGTGATCTCCACTTCCCCGCCTTCCCGTGAAACAGTGGTGGCAACCATTTCCAGGGCATTCAGCAGTTTCCGGGCATCCCCGCCCGAGATCCGCAACAGGGCCTCGTGCTCTTCAATGCGGATCACGATTCCCATCGATCTTTCCAGTGTCTCCCTGCCCAGGTGCATCAGTTGCATCAGCTGCTCTTCTTCCAGCACCTTCAGGATGTAAATCTGGCAACGGGATAGCAGGGGAGAGATCACTTCAAAGGAAGGATTTTCCGTGGTAGCTCCGATAAAGGTCACTATTCCCTTTTCCACAGCACCAAGCAATGCATCCTGCTGGGATTTACTGAAGCGGTGTATTTCATCGATGAAGAGAAAGGGGCTATCGCCGCTTTTCATGGCACTGGCAATGATCTCACGAACATCCTTGACGCCTGAGCTGACAGCGCTGAGGGTGTAAAAGGTACGGTTCAGTTGTTTGGAGATAATATAGGCCAGGGTTGTTTTGCCTACACCCGGCGGCCCCCACAGGATCATGGAGGGGACATGTCCCGATTCGATTGCTTTGCGCAGGATAGCTCCCTTTCCTGCAATATGTTCCTGGCCCAGGTAATCGTCCAGGTTTTCCGGTCTCAATTTTTCCGCCAGCGGGATCAACATAGGTTGTTAGTCAGTCTATCCATTTTAAACCAAAAGTACAGATTTTCATTCATTTTTCGGGGAATAACCGCCAAGCCTTGCAAAATCACTTCAGAGCATTCAATGAAAATTATTCAATTTAATAATCAGGCAGTTACAGCGAAATGTTAAAAAATGTTAAAAATAATCCCCATAAAATTTGGAGTGTAACCCTCAGATACATTAATTTTGCCTGGAATTTTAAAATCAATAAACAGATGAAAAAATTAGCAACCCTATTAGTAATTGGTGCTGTAGCTTTCTTATATGCATGCGGCCCAACTGCAAAAGAATTAGAAGAAAAAAGAATTGCTGACTCCATCCGAGTTGCTGACTCGTTGGCAATGGTTCAGGCTGAACAGCAACGTATTGCCGATTCAATAGCCATGGCCCAGGCCGAAGCAGCTCACGCTGATTCCGTAGCTCAGGGTTTGATTAAGTAGTAATCCAACCGAATTAATAAAGTAGGGGCAACCAGACCGGTTGCCCCTACTTTATTTTGACCGGTCTATGAATTAGTGCGTTACAGTGATCTTTACCGTGCTGATATCCTTTGTCGTAGTTACTTTCATTAAATATACACCGCTGGGAAGATCTGAAACATTGATCCTTGCTGTTCTGGCATCAAGATTTGTATTGTTGTATACGATTTGCCCGTTAAACGACAACACATCAATACTTCTGATGTTACAATCACTCGTCGCAGTAATAAATCCGGAGGTTGGATTCGGGTAGACCTGTATGGTCTGACCCCAGGGGCGTTTCCGGGTATTGAAAACCCCGGACAGACCCATGATGCAGTTTGCGGAATGGATACACTTTTCGGAACGCCAATAGACGGTAATATCTCCGTTTGGCTCCCTGAACACCTTCCCTTAACGGGATGGACCGACCATCAACCGGGCATAGGAATGCTGGTGTCCGGAGGAAGCTTGTACGAAATAGGCACCGGCTGACAGCGTGGATACATCTATTGTAGCCTGACCGTTGATGGTTCTCCGAATCACAGGCTGCCCGAGTTGAGAAAAGATGGTGATATCGATCAATTCATTGCCCCGTGCCACGATGGTCAGATCCTCTGTTGCAGGATTCGGATAAAGATGAATTGTCAGCTCTTGCTGAAGAGGATCTTTTACTCCAACCGGATCGTATGGTACCGAGAGAGAACCAACCGAGGCCAGGTTAGCCTGGATGAATGTCGCAGCCATCTCAGGACTGTTCATACTGGGACCGACCAGGTCCTGAGGGGTATGAATATAGGGGCTGTAGTGCGGCACATCCTCAAATGGGAAAATCCCCATATAGCCGTTATTATTAAACGATGTATGGTCGCTGTCACCTCCGGTGAGCTGAGCATCGAACACCCCAAAATCAGGAAGATATATCGCCGCAACGTCTTTATAAAAGTTTACCAGTTCCAGGGCAGATGGCGGAGCAATCATATCCGTGTGGATCTGGTCGCTCCAGTAGTGGTATCCGATCATATCGAAATTGAAATATCCCAGGATATCCATTCCCTGGGCCTGTGCATGGGAAGCGTAATATTCGCTTCCAACCAGACCAACCTCTTCAGCAGAAAAAGTACAGAAAATAATGCTCCGGTCCCATTCAAACTGACTCAGAATACGGGCAAGTTCAAGGACCGCTGCAGTCCCTGAAGCGTTGTCATCAGCGCCTGGAGCATTCCCACTCCACGAATATGAATCGTAATGTGCTCCAATAGCAACATACTCTTCCGGATGAAGTTTCCCGGGCAGCGTAGCAATGACATTGTCGCTGGATGAGCCGCCATAATAAGGAAAATTCTGAACCTCTACCTCCAAACCCGGATATTGCTCAAACTGTTCTTTTATCCACTCCTGGGCTTGAAGGGCTTGCAATGATTCACAATATCGCGTGCCATATGCTTCGAGGAAGCGGATGTCTGGCATGAACTCCCCGGTATCGACCATTGCCATCAGGGTATAAATGAGAGGAAACGTATCGATCACATACCGGGTGTCTTCCGGTATCTCCGGAATAAACTGGCTTTTCTGAGAGATCCTGACGATCCCTCCATGTACAAATGGTTTTGGAATTGGTTGCGTGCCAGGAATCTCCACAATGGCTTTTGTGTTATCTGAATAAAGCACCGAATAGTGTTCCTGTAGCAGAGTAACTGCTTCCTGCCGGTTAGCTTCAGGAAGCCAGACAAGAAAATAGGAGATGTCCGGGTTCCAGGGATTCGCTTTCAGGTGAATGGACCCAACCGGCCATTCAGTTGAAGTGGTTGCCAGAATGAAATCGTTTCCGATGTAATGGATCGCAACTGATGCCGATGTCCGGAGTCTGGCAAGATCCCGGGAATCTGAGTAGGGAGTGAGAATCAAGTGCTGTCCGAATCCACTCACGGAAAAGAACAGTCCAAGCAGGCATGCAACTAGTTTCATGAATATCTTTTTTGCAAGATTACTAAAAATATAGACACGGCTGCCTTACTTAAGTTGCCTGCTGTATAATAATGTTGGCTTCTTAGGGAGATTTTGTTAAAGTCCGGCGCGATATTGCTCCTGAAGTTTCTTTACCCCTTCGTAGAACTGCGGGAACCGTTTCCAGAGATCCTTGTCACAGCGGGTCAGTTCGTCGCAAGCAATGTGTAGCATGCTATTCCGGCCTGGGCACAGGTTTTAAAAAATTCTCTGCGTTTGAGTTGAGATTTCATGGGAAGAGTTGTAATGGTTTAGAGAGTAAAAATCAGGATCTGCTTCATGGGAAGAAAATAAATTGGATAAAAGGAGGAAATGTATAGATGAACGGTAATATAATAAAGTGTACCTTTGCGCCATCATTTAAAATCATATCATGAATAAAGGAACAGTTAAATTTTTTAATGAGTCGAAGGGATTCGGTTTTATTAAGGACAACAATTCACCCAAAGAGTACTTTGTACACGCAAATGGACTGAAGGACAACATCAGAGAGAATGACGAAGTGACATTTGATCTGGAGGAAGGAAGAAAAGGATTAAATGCGGTTAATGTTAAACTGGCATAGTTTAGATATCATTACCATTTAAGATTTCGGGAGGCTGTCTCAAAACACTGAGACAGCCTCTTTTTTTACTTTCCGATACAGAACCTGCCAAAAATGTTTCCCAAGATTTCGTCGGTTGTTATTTCACCGGTGATCTCTCCCAGATGGTGGAGAACCTGACGGATATCAATGGTGATCAGGTCCGGGGAAAGATCGTTCACCAGCCCTTCATGGATGTTTTCAATGGCTGCCAGGGATTTCTGCAACGCTTCGAGGTGACGGGCATTGGAGACAATGGCGCCATCAGCAATGCCTTGTCGCTTGACTGTGCTCAGGAGGCTCTCTGAGATGAGGTGGATGTTCTCTTTCCGTTTGGCCGAGACAAACAGGGTCTCATGCTCCACAAAATCAGTGAAGCCAGTGGGTAATTCCGAGAGCAGATCGGTTTTGTTACCAATTAGAATAAGACGTTTTGCCGGATCCTCCAGGATGGCTGAAAATTCCTGAAGGGCTTCAGCGACATCCCGGTATGAGTCGCGCGTGGCATCAAACAGGTAAAGGATCACGGTGGCCTGCTCCATCTTTGCCCAGGTGCGGTCGATCCCCATGGTCTCGATCTGATCTTCAGAGGCTCTCAATCCGGCGGTATCGATAAACCGGAAGCTGTACCCCTCCAGCACAATCGTATCTTCAATGGCATCGCGGGTTGTACCCGGAATTTCGGAAACAATGGCTTTCTCTTCATTCAGGAGAGTATTCAACAGTGTCGATTTTCCGACATTGGGCTTCCCGATGATGGCTACCGGAATCCCCTTTTTGATCACATTTCCCAGCGAGAAGGAACGGATCAGAAAAGTCAGTTCGGTTTTCAATTCCTCCAGCAGAGTAAAGAGATCCGGGCGGGAAGCAAATTGTACATTTTCTTCGCTGAAATCCAGTTCCAGTTCGATGAGAGCGGTGAAATAGACCAGTTTCTCACGCAGCTCCCGGATCTTTTTTGAAAAGCCTCCGCGCATCTGGGCCAGGGCGAGATCGTGTGACAATTGTGACGATGAAGCGATGAGGTCAGCTACGGCTTCAGCTTGGGAGAGGTCGAACTTCCCGTTCAGAAAGGCACGAAGCGTAAATTCTCCAGGAGCTGCCAGCCGGCATCCCTGGTGGGTCAATACATCCAGGATCTGCTGCTGGATGAACTCCGACCCGTGGCAGGAGATCTCTACCACGTCCTCACCCGTATAGGAGCCGGGAGATCTGAAGATACTGAGCAGGACCTCATCAATGGAGTCCTCGTCCTTCAGAATGAACCCATGATGGATGGAGTAGGGGAGGGCAGCCTGAAAAGTAAACTGCGAATCAGTTGCCTGAAAAAGCTTCCCGCACACCACGAATGCATCTTTCCCTGAAATCCGTATAACTGCAATAGCTCCTGACCCCGGTGGGGTAGAGAGGGCGCAGATAGTATCGATGAGGTTGTACATGGACATGGGACAAATTTACGATTTACAATTTACGATTTGCGATTTTTTGGCTTGCCTGCATGATTTGTAATGGATTTTCCCGATCCATTTGCCTGAGCCGCCATAAATGGCATTGGATTTTCTCTATTCGTTTGCTAGAGCCGCCATAAATGGCATTGGATTTTCTCTATTCGTTTGCTAGAGCCGCCATAAATGGCGGCTGTACGGGTGGGCGCTGGATAGAAGATGTGGCGCGATTAATCGCGCGATCTGGGAGATGATGAGAGATTCGATAGCTGCTAATCATTGTAATTGAAAAATTCGAGAATTCTTTCGTGTATTTCTTAACCTTTTACCCTTATTCCGGATTAATGGGAAAAAAGGATGAGTAAACTATTCAGAGAACAGTACAGGATTGCGTCTGTCCGGCTAAAAGGATATGATTATTCCTGGCCAGGGTATTATATGGTCACCATCTGTGCCAAGGGATTCCGGAAGGATTTTGGAATAATTATGGATGGATCGGTTGTGTTGAGTGAAACGGGAGAGGTAGTAACAATGACCTGGAATTTGATTCCCGAGAGGTTCCCAGCGATCGACCTGGATGAATTTATTCTCATGCCAGACCATCTGCACGGCATTATCCGAATCAAAAAACAAGGGGATAGAAGCGCAGGAGTAAGCTGCTGTCAGGAGGCAACTCGGCATGGTTTTCAGTCCCCCAGACACAATGTCCGAACAGATCACCAAAAGGGTGGTTCAACTGGAATCTATAACCCTATGCTTACTGATCATTCGCTGGGGAAAGTTATACGCTGGTTTAAAGGTGCTTCATCCTACTATATTCATCACAAAGTTGACCGATCCTTCGGATGGCATCCAAGATATTATGATTGTATAATTCAGGGAATGAATGATCTGCTAAAAGCCAGGGATTATATCCGGGAAAACCCGAAGCGATGGGTGCGGGATAATATATGAGCCCGCTCTTGCGCGATTAATCGCGCATTTCTATGCCCCTGGAGAATCTCCGTACAGCCGCCATTTATGGCGGCTCAAGCCCGAAGAAAGGGATACCTTTATGCCATTTATGGCGGCTCAAGCCCGAAGAAAGGGATACCTTTATGCCATTTATGGCGGCTCAAGCCCGAAGAAAGGGATACCTTTATGCCATTTATGGCGGCTCAAGCCTGATGAAGGGAATATCCTCATTGCGGCCCTAACTAAAAAGATTGAATATTTTATCTGAATAGAATATATTATCCGATAATTTCTTCAATTATCCCATAATCCATATCTTTGATGCCAGAAGACAAACCCATTTATTTATGCATATAGATAATTATATGTGTGAGAATTAATCCGTACTTCTAACTTTCATTCTAACTTCTAACTTCGTAATTCGTACTTCAAAATGAGCGTTTTAGTCAATAAAGATTCCCGTGTCGTCGTACAGGGGTTTACCGGTAGTGAAGGATCCTTCCACACCGCACAGATGATCGAATATGGAACCAATATCGTGGGTGGTGTAACTCCGGGAAAAGGAGGACTGATGCACCTCGACCGGCCCGTCTTCAACACGGTTGCAGAGGCCGTTAAATCGACCGGAGCGGATGTTTCGGTCATTTTTGTACCCCCGCCCTTTGCCGCCGATGCCATCACCGAAGCAACAGACGCAGGGATTCGCGTAATCGTTTGCATAACCGAAGGAATCCCTGTCATTGATATGATCCCAGTGAAAGATTACATCACCAAAAAAGGGATCCACCTGATCGGACCAAACTGCCCCGGAATCATTACACCGCCCGACACCAAGATCGGCATCATGCCAGGTTTCATACACAGACCCGGTACCATCGGGGTGGTATCACGGAGCGGAACCCTCGCATACGAAGCGGTAGATCAGCTTACCAAAGCCGGGTTGGGTCAATCGACGGTCATTGGTATCGGAGGAGACCCGATCCCCGGAACTACCATCTGTGGTGCTGTGAAGCTCTTTATGAATGATCCGGAAACCGAAGCGATCGTCATGATCGGGGAGATCGGTGGGAATATGGAGACCGATGCGGGGTACTGGTTCAAAGACCACGGGACCAAGCCGATGATCAGTTTCATTGCCGGTGCCACTGCTCCGAAAGGCCGGACAATGGGTCATGCGGGGGCCATCGTGGGAGGGAAAGCCGATACGGCCCAGGCCAAGAAAGAGATTCTGCACGAATGCGGCGTCTTCATTTCCGAATCACCGGCCGACATCAGTTCAACATTACTGAAAGCTATGGGAAAAGGGATTCGGTAATTACCGTGCTGGAGCCCATTGATACGCGCCAAGATCTGGAGTAGCCCCCCTGTCGACTCCATTGATATCAAACGGAACACCCATTTGAATTCCTTTGCCGATTACCGGTGAGAGGGAATCGATCCGGAGATCGAATGCCTGCGGATCTACGAACAAAGGATCTTCGTTGGCAAAACAACCGATGTACCTCTGTGGGTTTACTATGGATTCCTGTGTCCGTAAGAGACAATGATCGAAAACGAGTTCAAACGGTACACCCTCCATCTCATCGACCAACATCTCATCTGCATCAGACCCGTAAATAACAGTGTTCCCAAAAAACGTGTTGGTCAGTGGTCCGGACGATTGTCCACCGGTAGTATCAAACGAGTAGTTCCTGATATAAAGGGAAGGGGAAACCCTGACCGAACTGCCCCAGTAATTTCCAATGGTCAGTTGCCGGAAATTATAGGATCCACCGTTCTCGATCCACAGTGCAGAACCTCCGCAGTTAACCAGCACGCAATTGGTGGAAGTGATGGTGGTGGCATAGGCAAAAATAGCATCCGCCGTAGTATTCTGAATGATCGTGTTATCCAGTTTCAGTACCGGATCAGGCTGGTTTCGCTTCTCATCGATCAAAAGACCAAACACCCCGTTTTTAATGATCCCGTAATTGATCTCATGCTCTTTCGAGCCGCTCTCCAGGAGAATCCCCGTCCATTGCCCCGGCAGATCCCGGTAAAAGGGATCGAGCCGGTCGCCCTGAAAACGAACCGGGTGCTCCAGGTTACCGTACACTTTTAAAGAGGCATCATAAGAAATGGCGAGGTAAGCACTTTTATGGAAATACAACTTACTACCGGGCAATATGATCAGCGATGAAGAGGTGTCAATCCGCAAATGGCCGTAAATGACAAAGGGGAGGAGGCTGTCCCACACGATGCTTCCCTTCAGGGTAGCTTCCTTATAAAAACGGGCATTCTGTCCCCAGGTTACCAGGTCCACATCCTGGAGGTTCCCGTTCACGGAAAAAAGTATTGAATCGGATACCACAAATGGAGTGTTCTGGTTGTTTGGATCAATCGTGACACGGACAAAGATGAAGAGGCTGTCGTGTCCGTAAATTTCCACATTCTGTACTGCCAGAGCGGGATCCCCGTCAGTATTAATGCGGTAGCTGGATCCCTCTCCACCAGCCAGCCGGATCTGGGAGATATTGAGTTTGCTGTCGTTGCCATTATAAACGATCAACCTTTTGGTAATGGACCCGATGGTGGAAAACACGGTATCGAAAAATACCGTATCGGTCGAAAATGTGAGCCTCAAAGAGGGATCGGTATCAATTTTATCGCGTTTCTTGCAGGCGAAGAGAATCGTAAGAGCTCCTGCAAGCAGAATAAAAACCAAATGCCTCCGGTAGATTATCATGGGACAAAAATAGGTATATTCATGTTACTGTAATAAAACGTTTAATAGGCTTAATATTGTAACTTTGCAGATCAATTCCTGTAGATTCCTTTTAAAACGGTTGATAATTCACAGTGTATGAGTTATATCAAGTTTGATAAAAACCAACTGGTCAATCTGGAATACTCGCTGCGACGAGAACTTATCCGGTCGAACCGGGGTGGTTCCTATGCCAGTTCCACCATTATCAATTGCAATACGAGGAAATACCATGGCATGCTGGTCACTCCGCAACCGGAGATTGATCATGAGAACCATGTATTGCTATCGTCGCTTGACGAAACCGTAATCCAGCAGGATGCCGAGTTTAACCTCGGGATTCATAAATATAAGGGAGGAACTTACATTCCCAAAGGGCATAAGTACATCCGGGATTTTTCAGTCCAAGAGGTACCTAAGATCCAGTACCGCGTTGGCGGAGCTATCCTTTCCCGGGAGATGATCTTTATTTCCAGGGAAGACCGGGTGATTGTCCGGTACACCCTGGAGGAGGCCAATGCTCCCACGCGCTTGAGACTTAGACCTTTTCTGGCATTTCGCAATGTGCACAGCCTCTGTAAGGAGAACATTTATGCGGATAAGAAATATGAGAAGGTCGACGGAGGCATCCGTATGAAACTCTACCACGGTTATTCCGACCTCTACCTGCAGATTTCCAAAAAAAGCGAGTACACCCATGCTCCGGACTGGTATTACAACATTGAATACCAGGAGGAAATGGAGCGCGGGTATGAATACCTGGAAGATCTCCTGGTTCCCGGCTTCTTTGAGTTTGATTTCAAGCCGGGAGAGACAGTTTGTTTCTCTGCTGGCACATCTTCGATCTCCCCACTGAGCATCAAACGGCTTTTTACAACCGAGATCAACCGAAGGACTCCTCGCGATAGTTTTGAGCATTGTATGCTCAACGCAGCAGAGCAATTCATCGTTAAAAGGAGAACAAAGACCGAAGTCATAGCCGGGTTTCCCTGGTTCGGGCGTCGCGGAAGGGATACCTTCGTGGCACTCCCCGGCCTGACACTGACCTCGGGTAATGCGAATACCTGCAAAGCGGTTATTGACACCATGGTGAAAGAACTCGACGGGCCCTTCTTTCCTAATAACGGGGGCGGGAAAAACAGAGATTTTAACAGCATAGATACCTCTTTGTGGTTCTTCTGGACGCTTCAGCAATATGCCACTCAAACCGGTTTACATCAGGAGGTGTGGAAAGATTATGGGCGTGTTATGAAACAGATCCTTGTAGGATACCGTGCCGGGACCCACTTCAACATCCATATGGAGCCAAGCGGACTGATCTACGGAGGGGTTCCCGGGATGGCCATTACCTGGATGGATGCGGTGGTGTACGGCAAGCCGGTAACCCCGCGAATAGGGCTGGCTGTCGAGGTTAATGCGTTGTGGTACAATGCGATCAGATTTACTCTGGAGCTCGCTGACCAGTTCGGTGATGCTAAATTTATCGGACAGTGGCGTGAAATCACTGAGATGATCCCGGACGCTTTTGTGCGGACCTTCTGGAATGAGGAGAAGGGTTACCTGGCTGATTACATTGATGGAGACTATACCGACTGGTCGGTCCGCCCCAATATGGTGTTTACAACTTCACTGCCATATAGTCCGGTGTGCGAAGAGATCCGGAAACAGGTGCTTAGCAAGATCAAGCAGGAGTTACTGACTCCGAGAGGTCTCAGAACACTTACACCAGTGAGTGCAGCATACAGGGGAGTCTACTTCGGGGATCAGACAGAGCGTGACCAGGCCTATCACCAGGGCACAGTATGGCCCTGGCTTTTCGGCCATTTTGCTGAAGGGTATCTGCGAATTCACGGGAAAAGCGGACTTTCATTCATCAAAGGGTATTACGAAGAAATCAGCCAGATGGTGACGGAACATGGGGTTGGATCGATCTCAGAGATCTGTGACGGAGATCCTCCCTATACACCCCGGGGAGCCATCTCCCAGGCTTGTTCCGTGGCGGAGATCCTGAGGGTTAATCAACTGATCAGGGAATACGAAAGTGACTAAGGAATGAGGAATAAGGAATGAGGGAGTTTGAAATCGTAAATCGAAATCATAATTCGTAAATTGATATGCGTGTACTGATGTTCGGCTGGGAGTTCCCACCCCATATTACAGGGGGGCTGGGAACTGCCTGTTTCGGATTGACCAAGGGGCTGGTTAAACTGGGAACGGAGGTTATCTTTGTGGTGCCGAAAGCGTATGGTGATGAGTCTCCGGAGGGTTTCAGGCTGGTGAGTGCCAGTGATATAACCCTGGATATCCTGGATCATGCGCAGCAGGAATTCTGGAACAAGATCAAATACATGGAGATCGGTTCAAACCTGATCCCCTACCTTGGTGAAGAGGAATTTGAGAAACTGGTCGAAGAAGAGGAGCTACAGAAGACGGAGACAACCAGTTCGGTTTTTTCCAAACGGTTCTCTTTTTCCGGAAAATACGGCAAAAATCTGATGCAGGAGGTCTCCCGGTATGCACTTGTGGCCTCTTCCATTGCCAGCAAGCTGGAGTATGATCTTATCCATGCCCACGACTGGTTAACCTATCCGGCCGGGATCGCAGCCAAACACATCAGCGGAAAGCCGTTAATAATTCACGTTCATGCCACCGAATTTGACCGTTCAGGGGAACATGTAAACCAGACCGTTTACGATATTGAGCGAAGCGGTATGGAGGCAGCCGACGAGGTCATTACTGTCAGTAACCTCACACGGCAGATCGTCATTGAGAAATATGGCATTGACCCCTCGAAAGTCTATACGGTCCATAATGCAGTGGAGCCAGCTGATCGTCCGGAATTGGAAGGAATACAGAAACATGTAAAAGAGAAGGTGGTGACTTTCCTCGGCCGGGTTACGTATCAGAAGGGACCGGATTATTTTGTCGAAGCCGCACATAAAGTGCTAAAACGTGACAGGAATGTACGCTTTGTGATGGCCGGCTCAGGAGACCTGCTGAACCGGATGGTACGGCGCATAGCCAAACTAAAAATGGGTACCCGCTTCCACTTTACGGGATTCCTGACCGGCGCTGAAGTAGACACCATGTTCGCTATGAGCGATGTCTATGTCATGCCATCGGTTTCTGAACCCTTCGGGATCTCGCCTCTGGAAGCCATGCGATCCAACGTTCCGGTCGTTATTTCCAAGCAATCAGGGGTTTCTGAAGTTCTGCGGCACGCGATCAAAATCGATTTCTGGGATATCGATGCCATGGCCGACGCGATATATGGGATTCTACACTACAAAGGATTACAGAAAATGTTTGCCCATTACGGGAAAGGGGAGGTGGATAACCTCAAATGGGAGAATGCCTCCTTCAATGTTTTGGGTGTTTATAAGGTGGCCCTGGCAAGGAGGCAGTAAGTAATAGTGTCAATGTAACCAATCGATATGAAGTTCATCAATCTTTGTTTTCAGGTTCATCAGCCTTATCGGTTACGTACCTACAGGTTTTTTAATATTGGTCAGGATCACCAGTATTATGATGACTATCAGAACCGGCATATCATCCGCCGGGTAGCCGAGCGCTCCTACCTTCCGGCCAACCGGATGATCCTGGACCTGATCCGGGAATACGGATCGGCCTTCAGGGTATCCTACAGTATCTCAGGTCCGGCACTGGAACAGTTACTGCAGCATGCTCCCGAGGTAATCCATGGATTTCAGGAACTGGCCTCAACGGGATGCGTGGAATTTACCGGAGAAACCTATTCCCACTCCCTGGCCTCCCTGAAAAGTAAAGAGGAATTCATACGGCAGGTTGTCAAGCATCGCGACCGAATCAATGACCTCTTCGGTCAGTCTCCAACCACTTTTCGAAACACGGAGCTGATCTTCAACGATGAGATCGGCCTGACTGCAGCAGAACAGGGTTTTACCACTCTGCTTACGGAAGGTGCCAAGCATATCCTGGGCTGGAAAAGTCCCAATTTTCTCTATTACAGTGCGATTAACCCGAAATTGAAGCTGTTACTCCGGAATTACAGACTGAGCGACGACATCATTTTCCGCTTCTCGAACCGCGCCTGGTCTGAATGGCCCATTACAACTGAAAAGTTTGTTGGCTGGCTGAATAAAGTTCCGGACAATGAAGAGGTCGTGAACCTCTTTCTTAATTACGAAACCCTTGGGGAGCAGCAGTGGAAAGAAACAGGGATATTCGAATTTTTCCACAAACTCCCGCGGACGGTCCTGGCTCATTCGCCATACAGGTTCTCCACCCCCAGGGAGATCAGTGAACAACTTCAGCCTGTCGCCCCCATTACAGTCCTTTACCCGATCTCATGGGCTGATGAGGAAAAGGACCTGACTGCCTGGCTGGGGAATGAACTACAGGATGAAGCATTCGGAAAATTATATGGAATCGAGCAGGCTGTAGTAGAGAGTGACAGACCGGATGTGCTGCGGGACTGGGAACGTTTGCAGGCCAGTGATCATTTCTATTACATGTGTACCAAATGGTTTTCCGACGGAGAGGTCCATAAATATTTCAATCCCTATCCATCGCCTTACGAAGCATTTATCAATTACATGAACGTGCTTTCCGACTTTATGATCCGTGTCGAGACTCCCGGAGTTCCAGCCGGAGAAGCGAGGAGCGAACAGCCTCATGCCGTAAAGGAAACGGAAAAACCTGTGAAAGTTTCAGCAAAGAAAACGGCGGTCAGGAAAACAATCCGGAAGAAGACGTCGGATATTAAGAAACCAGCTGCTGCAAAGAATCAAACTGCTGCAAAGAAACCAGCTGCTGCAAAGAAATCAACTGCTGTAAAGAAACCAACTGCTGCAAAGAAACCAACTCTTGCAAAGAAACCAACTGCTGAAAAAAAGGTAACCGGAGCCGGACCCAACGCAAAATCAATGAAAAAAACCAACTAACCAATCTGTTTTTAAGTTATGGTAACGAAAGAAGAGCGTATTATCAATCCCGATTACCTGTTTGAGACTAGCTGGGAGGTATGCAATAAAATCGGTGGTATCTATACCGTCGTCTCTACCAAGGCATTGACCCTGGTTGACGAATTCAAGGATAACTACATTGTGATTGGTCCTGACGTGTGGAAAGAGACCCATGAGAATCCCCTTTTCCAGGAAGATAAATTCCTGTACAAATCATGGCGTCAGCAGGCTGAAAGCGAAGGGCTCAGGATCAAGATCGGCCGGTGGAATATCAATGGCCGACCGGTTGCTATCCTGGTAGACTTCACCAATTTTTTTACTGATAAAGATGCTATCCTGGCTGGATTCTGGGAGACGTACAAGCTGGATTCTCTGACAGGCGGATGGGATTATCTGGAACCGGCCCTGTTCGGATTTGCAGCCGGAAAGATCGTTGAAAGTTTTTATAACTTCAACCTCTCTCATCAGGATAAGATCGTGGCACAGTTTCACGAGTGGATGACCGGAACCGGTGTTCTTTATCTGAAAGAGAAAGTACCCCAGGTAGGAACAGTATTTACTACCCATGCTACGGTAGTCGGCCGTTGCATCGCAGGGAACGGATTACCTCTGTACAAGGATCTCGACTCGTATGATGGAGATGCGATCGCGAAGCGTTTCGGGGTGGTTGCGAAGTATTCACTGGAACGCCTTGCTGCAGGGGAGGCCGACGCATTTACGACCGTCAGCGGAATCACAGATTCGGAATGCATTCAGTTTCTGGGCAAAGGAGCTGATGAGATCACCCCCAATGGATTTGAAGACTCCTTCGTTCCTGCACGGGAAGCCTATTATGCCAAACGGGATATTGCCCGTGAAAAATTGTTTGAAGTTGCGGAAGGACTGATGAACCAGGAACTCTCCAGGGGTAGCATCCTGATTGTTACGAGCGGCCGGTACGAATTTCGCAACAAGGGGATCGATCTGTTCATCGATGCGATGGGACAACTCAATGGCCACGAGAAACTGGGAGCCCCTGTGGTGGCATTCATCATGGTTCCTGCCTATCAGTCAGGTCCGCGTCAGGACCTGCTGGCCCGGATCGGGAAACGGGATTTTGCCCATCCGTTGCAGGAAGAATATCTGACCCATGGCCTGCATGAACCCGAAAACGACCAGATCCTGAAAAGCATCCGGGAGAACAATCTCCTGAATCGCGTAGAAGACAAAGTAAAGATCATTTTTGTACCGGCATATCTCAACGGGCAGGACGGTATCTTTAACCTGGATTATTACGATCTGCTGATTGGTTTCGATGGTTCGATCTTTCCTTCCTATTACGAGCCCTGGGGTTATACCCCGCTGGAGAGCCTGGCTTTTCACATCCCCTCAATTACTACCTCACTGGCAGGATTCGGTCAATGGATAAAGGATCTGTTCCCGACGGTAAAGGAGTGTATTTCGGTAGTGGAGCGGACTGACGACAATGCAAAGCAGGTGGTAGAAGAGATGGTCCGGAACGTGGTTCTTTGTTCGAATAAAACAGAAAAAGATATCATCAAGATCCGGATCAAAGCCTTTGAGATTTCCCGGTCGGCGCTTTGGAAGAACCTGATCAGCCATTATCAAAGGGCTTTCTCCATTGCCATCGATAAAACTTCCGGCAGGGCGGATAAATTCCGGAGCAAACAACCCCAGGCCAAGACCCCGAAGATCAAAACGGTGATCGATATTCATCCGGAATGGAAGAAGGTACTTGTACAGCAGCGGTTGCCGGAAAATCTGGCTGGGTTGGAGCGAATCTCGAGAAACCTGTGGTGGTCATGGAATTACGAAGGAAGTGAACTCTTTGAGCAAATTCACCACGACCGGTGGTATGCATTGAAGTTCAATCCGGTTGCATTGCTGGAATCGCTTACTCTGGAGGAGCTACACGAACTCAGCACCAATGAGAAATTTGTGAGCCGTCTGCGCAAGGTGCTTGCCAAATTTGATGCCTATATGGCAAAAGGGGAGGAGAAACCCAGGGATATGATCGCCTATTTCAGTATGGAGTACGGACTTCACGACACCATCAAGATCTTTTCAGGAGGACTCGGAATGCTGGCAGGCGACTACCTGAAAGAGGCCAGCGATTCAAATGTGAACATGGTGGGGATAGGTCTTCTTTACAGGTATGGCTATTTCAAACAAAGCCTCTCGCTGTTTGGCGAGCAGATCGCTTCTACCAATCCGCAGAAGTTCACCCACCTGCCGATCAATCCCATCCGTGATGAGGAGGGGAACTGGATACGGCTGACATTTGCCCTTCCCGGCCGGACGCTATATGCCAAGATATGGCGGGTGGATGTGGGGCGGATCCCGCTATACCTGCTGGACACCGACATTGAGGAGAACCAGGATCTGGATCGCAGCATCACCCATCAGCTATATGGTGGAGACCTGGAAAACCGGTTGCGGCAGGAGCTGATACTGGGGGTCGGAGGTATCCGTACCTTGGATGCACTGGGGTTGAAGCCCGATCTGTACCATAGCAATGAAGGGCACTCAGCGTTCATCGGACTCGAGCGGTTGAGAAAACTCATTCAGCATGAACGGCTCACCTTCACCCAGGCAATTGAGGTGGTACGGTCTACAACGCTTTTCACGACCCACACACCGGTGCCCGCCGGTCATGATACCTTCCCCGAAGATCTGATGCGACGCTACCTGTCCCATTTTGCCGATCACCTGAATATCAAATGGGATCAGTTTATGAACCTGGGACGGATGGTGGAGAATGATCTGCTGGAGAAGTTTTCCATGAGTGTACTGGCAGCCAACCTCTCCCAGGAGATCAACGGGGTGTCTAAAATCCATGGCCGGGTATCACGCGAAATGTTCAGTAAGCTATACGGGGGCTACTATCCTTCCGAGATCCATATCGGGTATGTGACCAATGGGGTTCACTATCCTACCTGGACGGCCAAATCGTGGCAGCAACTTTACCTGAAAGTATTCGGGGAGGATTTCCTGAAAGATGAATCCAATCCCGAATTCTGGCAGAAGATACACACCGTTGACGATGAAACCATATGGAAAACCAAACTGAAGCAGAAAACCCAGCTATCGGAGTACCTGCTCGCACGGATCTATGACGACATGACACGCCGGAATGAAAATCCGCAAGTGATGTTCAAGATCCGTGAATCGATGCCGAAAGATGCTATGACCTTTGGTTTTGCCCGACGGTTTGCTACCTATAAACGGGCCCACCTGCTGTTCAGCAACCTCGACCGGCTGGAACGGATCGTCAACAACGAAAAGCGGCCGGTACAGTTTATCTTTGCCGGGAAAGCACATCCGCATGATAAAGCCGGTCAGGATCTGATCAAGCGGATTTTTGAGGTCATGCATATGCCACAGTTCCTCGGAAAGATCCTGTTTGTAGAGAATTACGACATGGAACTGGCCAAATACCTGATCCGTGGAGTGGATGTCTGGCTCAACACTCCGACCCGACCGCTTGAAGCTTCCGGGACCTCCGGCGAAAAAGCCGTAATGAACGGCGTGATCAACTTCAGCGTGCTCGACGGATGGTGGGCGGAAGGATACCGGAAGAATGCGGGCTGGGCCCTCCGGGAGGAGTCGACTTACGACAATGCACAGTTTCAGGATGAACTTGACGCTGAGATCATCTATTCAGTGCTCGAGGAAGAGATCGTTCCGCTGTTTTTCAAGCGCGATGCAAAGCAAGTGCCGGTGGAGTGGGTCTCTTATATTAAAAATACAATTTCAGAGATTGCTCCCCATTTCACCATGAAGCGGCAACTGGACGACTATTTCGACAAGTATTACAACCGCATGCTGAAACGGTCGAAGGTGATCATCGGAAAGAATTACGAAATGGCGCGTCACATCGCCTCATGGAAACGGAAAGTGATGCGGGGCTGGGACAGTATTGAAGTATTGTCGGTGAAAACTCCTGATTCGACACAAAAACCCCTTGAACTGGGACAACACTTTCGGGCCGAAGTCATTCTGGACCTGAACGAGCTTTCCGGGACCGACGTTGGGATCGAGGTGCTTTTCGGCAGAAAGGTAAATGACGTGGTGAAAGAACCCATCTTTATCCGGGAAATGAAACTGGAGAAAGCGGAGCGTAACATCGTTTCGTTTACCAGTGATATCTCTATTAACGAGGCCGGCGTATATGATTATGTGTTCCGGTTGTATCCGAAGAACCCGCTGCTCCCGCACCGG
>Ga0208045_1000100_pt1 | contig 41547 bp, 40 predicted proteins | sample PL_2010_200m_FD_184160 | JGI IMG/M metagenome (GOLD analysis project Ga0208045, IMG submission 184160) | Freshwater microbial communities from Powell Lake, British Columbia, Canada to study Microbial Dark Matter (Phase II) - PL_2010_200m... | ecosystem: Environmental > Aquatic > Freshwater >...
TCCTGTGTATGAATGTTCACTGAACAATCACTTAGACGTACCACAGAAGACTTTGTTTCGTACAAATTACCATATATCGACTTTTTCCGCAGCCTGCTAGGGATAACTCTAGCATTGTATAATCTTACTTCTTCTTTTGTCAGACCTTGTTTCACCCGTGAGTATTCAATTTCAATTCTTTCCTCATCAAGAGTAGGAGTTGTAATCCACAGAATCTTTCCAGAGAAGGATTTTGGCTTATCTCTGTTCGGAACGATACAATCGACAACATTACCCAACTTCTTCCAACCCCACTCTTTTGGCAACTCCGGTAGTTCGGCCAATTCCTTTTCGGTGAGCGAAGCGATAGGTTTCAGTTTCTTGCCGGTGGTTTTGGCTTGCTCTTCCCGTTCGGTCTTGATTTGGTCAAGAAGTTTTTCGGCTGATGGTAATTGAGGTTGATGGGTTCTCCATTCTTCTGTAAGCTTCCCCTCAAACGCCCACTTGAGCACGGCCTGTCGGTAGACTTTCAGTTGCTGTTGTGCTGTTTTGAGTTGCTCGATGCCGTTGTCCAACTCGCTGAAGAGGGCTTCGATGCTTTCTACGATGCGATCTTGCTCGGGGAGAGGAGGAAATGGAATGTCGGTTTCTCTTAGAACTTCACCCGAAATCGCTCTGAAGGTTGTGCCAGTCCCTTTCTCATCAAGCCTTTTCCCAATTAGTCTCAAAAAGTAAAAGAGAAATTTGTATTGGGGAGAATACCGGACCGCCGCAAGCCCTCGTCCGATACAACATTTTTGATTGGCTATGTTAGTAGCGCCAACGGGTGCACGAACAGAAACTAGAATATCATTTGCCTCTGCAATTCTGTTCGGTTCACTGCACCATTTTTTAACTACGGGATGCAATTCTGTGAACTCAGCTTTGCCTTGAAAAAAAGGCAGGCCTCTCCGCTCAGAATTGTACGTTGCTGAAGGTGGTGATTGACCCATCACTATCTCTGCAACTTCTTCCAGTTTTGGGTTCAACCAGCTACCTGGCAAATTCTCGACGTTCAAAAACTTCTCACTCATCTTACGCTGCCAGCGCCTCGTTCAATTCTTGAATGATGACATCAGTCTGCTCGCCAAAGAGTTGCCACAGCTTCCCAAGTCCACCCTCGGCATTGAAAGGACTAAGATCAAAATCATCCTTCTCAATATGAAACGACGTGGCAACATAGTCTTTAATCATCCGCAGCCATTGCATTTGCTCTTCGTTAAACTTCAGGACTCCGGCTTGCTTCTTGAACGCCCACGCCTGGAAATTCTTGTCCACGGTCTTGTCATACGAGGTGAGCGCAGTATCAATACCGCATACTCGTCGAACCAATGAAACCAGAGCAATTAGCTCATTCTTAGGCGAGCCGTTTACCTGCTCCAGCTGCTCATACGCTTGCCAGACTCGCAACGGAGCGAGAGCGGGCTTGTCAGCTCGTAAGAGCTCCACCAACTGTTTTACCATTGCGTAGGTAAGTTCACGTCTCCGGTACGGCTGGCTGTAGAATGTTTGCAGTGCTGTGATCTCGTTCTTGTGCACCTCAATCCATCCAGTAAAATCCTTCACAAGCCCGGCAGCGTTTTCTTTGGAGTGTTCCTGCCAACCGGCAAACTCCACCCTGTCCTGGTTGATGACATCAATAATTTGCTCATGCGCCTTGCGCACATTCTCGATGAAGTTGTTCAGCTCGCCGGTAAACGTGGTGGCAGCCTGTTCTATGATTTCGGAATGGGCAATAGTGATTACGGATTGAATCTCATCGCGAGAAGCGCCCGCTCTTTGCTTTTCAACTTTCTCCCTGATTTCCTCGAGCGTGTCAGCATTGTACGCGTTCAGCAATTCCTTCACGACCAGAGTAACGGTTTTGCCATGAGCCTTCTCCGTGAACAGGGCGTGCTCCTTTTCGGTAATCTGCTTTCCCAACCGCACCAGTCTGTTTGCCAGAGTTGTAAACAGATCTTCATCCCGAGCGCCCACAGCCACTGCCGCCAGCAAGTCCTTGAACGGCACACCGGGTTTGCGCTCGAGCGGACGGCTATCGGTTTTTAGAGACTTGCTTACGCCAACCGCATCGACAACGACGAAATGATCTTTCGTGTATTGTGCAGAGGGCGTCACCTTCTTGAGATCGTCCAATGAGATGATGCGAGTGCCACGCCCCTTCATTTGCTCAAAGTAATTGCGGCTCTTCACATCACGCATGAACAAAAGACACTCAAGCGGCCGCACATCGGTGCCGGTGGCAATCATGTCCACGGTAACGGCGATGCGGGGGTAATAGTCGTTGCGAAATTGTGCGAGTGTGGATTTGGGGTCATCCGAGTTGTACGTGATCTTCTTGCAGAATTTGTTTTCCTCCGCAAACTCTTCCCGCACCATCTGAATAATGTCATCAGCATGGCTATCAGTTTTGGCGAAGATGAGGGTTTTAGGGACTTCACTCCTGTGCGGGAAGATCTCCGGCAGACGCTCTTTGTACGTGTGGATGATTGCCCTGATCTGGTTCGGGTTCACGACTTCATCATCCAGCTTCTGTGCAGAGTACGCAACATCTTCATCCACCTGCTCCCAACGTTTCTTGCGCGTGAGTTTTTCACGGTAATCGACATACTCGCCTTTCCAGACGACTGCGCCTTTCTTCGTGATGCTTGTTTCAATCAGGTATGTGTTGAACCCAACATTCACGCCGTCAGCAACAGCTTGTTCATGGTTGTACTCGCTCACAATGTTCTGATTGAAGTATCCGAACGTACGATTGTCAGGTGTGGCTGTCAGGCCAACGAGAAAAGCATCAAAGTAATCCAGCACCTGCTTCCACAGATTATAGATGCTGCGGTGGCATTCGTCGATCACAACAAAGTCGAAGAACTCGATGGGAAGTTTTGCATTGTAGACTACCGGCATTGGGGCTGTAGGCTGCCATTTCTTTTCCGCCGGATTTACCTCTTCGGCAGACTCTTCAAGCTCCTTGTCTTGTAGAATGGAATACAATCTCTGAATCGTGCTGATGCAGACTTGAGAATCGGTTGCAACGTAACTCGATTTGAGTCGTTGCACATTGTACAGCTCGGTAAACATGCGATTGTCATCGCTCGGCCTGTAGGCCATAAACTCTTGCTCGGCCTGCTCGCCGAGGTTCTTCGTGTCCACGAGAAACAGAATGCGCTTTGCTCCTGCGAACTTAAGAAGCCTGTAGATGAACGTAATCGCTGTGTAGGTTTTCCCTGAGCCTGTTGCCATTTGAAGCAATGCTCTCGGCCTGTTTTCCTTGAACGACACGTCAAGATTGTTACTTGCTTTGATTTGGCACTCGTGCAAACCTTGAGTAAGCAGCGGAGGCAAATCAAGCAAATTGCCGCGGAGGGACTTCGGTTGCTTCAACCAGTCACGAAATGTCTCAGGCTTGTGGAAAGTGAACTCCGGTCGTGAGCGTGGCTTTGGATCACGATAGTCTGTGAAGCGGGTCAGTTCCCCTGTGCTTTCGTAGACAAATGGAAGCGGTTCGTTCCTGAGGTACTTGAGTTTACTTCTGGCATATTCAGACGACTGGTCTTCATGGGATGTGAGCTTTACTCCTTCTTCCTCGCGTTTCGCTTCGACAACTCCAACAGGCTTCTTATCAACAAAGAGGATATAGTCGGCAGGTCCAACGTCTGTCATGTACTCCCGAACAGCAACGCCAATCTTTGCGGCAAGATTAATCTGATCCTTGCTTTGAACAGCCCAGCCACAAGCTACCAGCTGTTTGTCGATCTTGTCTCGGGCTATCTGCTCTGGAGTTTGGTTCATTTAGATTTTGGTAGAATGGAACAGGTAAACACCCCCCCTTCAACACTATCCAATCTTTACCTCATCAGATTCCGTCTCCTCCCCATCAAACAAGAACGCGTTCAGGTATCCGACAATCTCCGCTGCTTCATCCTCACCTTCATTCTCGGGGATGTTTGTGCTTCCTTCGCAGGTCATGACAGAAACGTTGACCATCTCTGAATTGAACACCGTCGTTAAGCCGCAACACATGGTCACGTTTTCAGCAACTTCAACAGCGGCTTGTTCGCATAGAGGTGGTACTTGCCCACGTAACTCTCTTTGAGCACGTTCCCTTTTGCAAGCTCCACAAGGTAGCGACTGGCCGTTCGATAATTCACATCCAATTTCTTGCCGAGATTCACCGGTGTGATGATAGGGAGAGCGAACATGGCTTCAACTAATTCAGCGGAGTAGATTTTCCTGTGTTTCTCCTTGAGGTGTTTCCGTGTTTTCTCCAGCAGCTCCATGACTTTCAAGAGTGTGATTTTGGTCTCCCTTGCCTGCTGGTGAAATCCCTTGAGCATATAGAAAATGAAGTCGTGCCAGCCTTCATCCGTCCTGACTGCCTGGAGCAGCCTGTAGTACTCGTTGCGGTTCTTGTTGATGTACCCGCTCACGTAGAGGATCGGAAGAGACAAGAGCTCCAGCTGGATCAATTGCAAGACCATCAGGATTCTACCGGTTCTACCATTGCCGTCACCGAACGGATGGATAGCCTCGAATTGGCAGTGTGCTATCGCCGCTTTGACCAGAGGGTCAATGCCGTCATCATCCTTGTTGACGAACTGCTCCCAGTTGTTGAGCAGTTGAGGCAACTCATTCGCTGGTGGAGGAGTGTAGATCACTGCGCCCGTTGCGCTGTTCGCGATTCGGTTTTGTGTCTTGCGGTAATCCGGACTCTGATCGGGCATCAGTTTTTTATGAATGCCGAGAATCAATCTCGTCGAGATCGGAATCTTCTTCAGATTCTCGAACCCCCACATAATCGCATCCCTGTACCGAAGTACCTCCTTGTCGGGTTTCTTCTGCTCAGCTTCCGGGAAAAGTTGCGCCTGCAGAGCCTCCTCCATCGTCGTGTTGATGTTCTCGATGTTGGAACTTGCCACCGACTCCTTGATGACAGCAGGAGACAATAGCAGCAGGGGATTTGGGAGCGAGTACGAATAGCCGTTCAACTCGCCGAGCTCCGTGCGTGTCTTCAGCATGACATCCACGAACTGCTCGTGCTTGAAGTTGAGCGCAGGTGGGAGCAACGGCAGGTCATACGGTCGATTCGGATCGAATTTCATGTGCCTCTGGCGGATGGCTGGTAGGTTGTATGTAACAAAGATAACAAAAAACGGACATATCGCAAGGGATATGTTCATTCCGGTTACATATGAGGAAAGGTCTTTTTTTGGGGGGCACTCCACCTCAGGCGCCTCACCCTCCGTGTCCTCCCCGCTAAAAAAGAACGCGTTCAGGTATCCGACAATCTCAGCTGCTTCATCCTCACCTTCGTTCTCGAGGATGTTTGTGCTTTCTTCGCCGGTCCTGACAAAGACAAGATGAACCACAAAGGCACGAAGGCCTGGAAGCTCTCAGCAGAAAAGATGTAAGAGATCTCTTCTTTGTGCCTTCGTGGTTTGCTTTTCTTTAACCCTGGGCGCCAAATGATGCCAATCTTTGCGTGAAAATCAATTAGTACAATTCACGAGTTTACCAGGCGGGATGAGCCCGGATTGGTCAATGACATCAACACGCTTCACGGCCCCGCCGCTTTGCCTGCAACCGACCGTACCAGGGATTCGAGAGATGCACCGGCAACGGATGAATCAGCAGCCAACCAGAAGACTCTGTCTCGGTAGAGGAAGAAATAGTGAATCTGTCCGAGCCCTTCACACCGTCCGATCATCAGTTGACCATGCTTGAGCTCTTTGTACTGACCGAACACCCGATTGCCCTTGCTGATCAAGCGCGTCATCCGTTTCGCAGCCTCGGCGGCCTTGGACCTTAATTCGTAGATTGAGACGTAGAGTGTCGCTTGTTCTTTCCCCCCGCCATACTCGCCCCTCACAGAGTTCTTCGGCGTAACGTCTTTCTCGTGCAACCGATTGATGAAGGCCCGGGCTTCGTTTCCCTGCAACGTTTTCGTGAGCTTCAGCGTGCCAAGCACGGAGGGTAGATCACGCGACTGGCCTAGAACATGGAAAACAAGAAGCGGAAGAAGAACCCCAAGTCGAAAGAGTGGAACTTTCATGTTCATGGCAAGAATACGAGGTATTCAATCAAGTTGGCCGCTCGTTGGGAAAGGGCTAAAGCCCCTGAAGATTCGGTCGGAAAGCCTTTTTGCTCTTGGCCACGCTGTCAGGAGTTTGCTCCTGACAGAAAATAAGCCCGCAATAGTGTCAGGACAAAAGTCCTGACACCGCGACGTGGGGTTTTTCTATTCCTTTTGATCGTCCGGTGGATTCAATTCATCGAGGCTGCCATCGATTTCTTCTATGAGTTTGAGCGTTTCCAGCGCCTCTTTCTCATCCATCTTGCTGATAGCGAAGCCCACGTGCACAATAACATAATCGCCGAGCGCCACATCCGGTGTCCATTCCAGACACACCCTTTTCTGGATTCCACCGAAGCTCACGACTCCCATCGTGGGTTGCACACTGGTATCAAAACTCAGAACTTTGCCGGGAATTGCGAGACACATACACTCCTCCGTCAGATATCTTTTATCAGTTAAAGAAGCCCGGACGAAAACCCATACTTGCCACAAAGGCCCAAAGGCACGAAGAAAAAGAAGAGAACAAGAATGAAGTCTTCAAAGATCTTCTTCGTGTCTTCGTGTATTTGTGGCGACACTTTTCGACTGGCTCTCTGGATCAGTTTTGGAGATAGCCACGCCTGATTCGATCACGATCGTATCACCGATCTTTGCGTCCGTCAGGAAGGTTAACGGGACCCTGAGAAAGGCACCCCGAACGTTCACCTTCCCTATCGTCATCCCTTCGTGCACGTAAATCTCTTCGATTTGTCCCGAGACAAGATTCATTGTGCTCCCTCCTTCACAAGTTCATTTCCCACACGGTGTTGTCCCGTGTTGATGATTCGGGCCGCGTAGATTTGCCCCAGAGAAATACCTCCGTCGTTCGGCGGTACCCGCTGATGCCAGTAAGGCTGAAATCCCAAAGCACGCAGGCGGTTAACAGCACGCTCGGTGAGATACCTGTTTTGAAAACACCCGCCTGTGAGAACGATACGCTTGAGACCCGCTTCACGCACGACGTCCAGAATGGCTTCGACAAGTGCATTATGGAATTTTTTTGATATAAGGGATGCGGCTACGCACCTTCGGGAATCTGCCCACACATCTTTGATCATCTGGGACCAATCGACAACATACAACGGACGCGTTGCAGGACCCTGACCCGCATTCTGCTCCCCGGGTCCCTCGTCAAGAGATCTCCGGACCGCGCATCGATACGTTTGCTCTGAAGCTTCTCCGGTCAGTGCGAACTCGAGCTCCATCGCTGCCTGCCCCTCAAAGCTATTGCGGTGGCGGAGCCCCATAATTGACGCAATCCCGTCAAAAAGCCTGCCCGCACTCGAGGTCAAGGGAGCGTGAACTCCATTCTTCAGCATCTGGAGAACTATGCTCAATTCTGCGACCGAGAACTCGGACATGGGAGCCAGATCCCTTTCTCGGAGCACATCTTCTCCGAACACCTCATACAGAAGACCTACCGCCGTCCTGCGAGGCTCCTTGATGGCCTTTTCTCCACCCGGGAGCCGGAATGCTTTGAAGGTGGCGAATCGCTCAAATCCTGCCCCCTTTGTGATCAGGAACTCGCCACCCCAGACAGTTCCATCAGTCCCGTATCCCGTTCCATCCCACGAAATCCCGAGTACTTCGCCTTCAATTTGGTTTTCTGCCATGCACGACAACACGTGTGCATGATGGTGCTGGACTTCAAGCACATCCTGACCAGTACGGCGGGCCTCCTTCGAGGAGAAGTAATCTGGATGCATGTCACAAACCACCACCGTTGGCTTCACATCAAACATGCTCTGCAGATCGGAATTCACTTTCCGAAATGCTTCCAGTGACTGATGCGTCTCCAGATCGCCAATATGCTGACTGATAAATGCATTTCCCTCGACCGCAATTGCGACGGTGTTCTTCAAGTGTGCTCCGACAGCGAGGACTGGTGCACCGCCAGCGCCGCGCAGCTGGATCGGGAGAGGCGCATAGCCTCTCGACCGGCGTATCACAAGCTCTCTTCCCATGAGGACCCGGACGATCGAATCATCGATATGTCTGACGATCGGACGATTGTGGACGAGAAAGAGGTCAGCGATTCCGTTCAGCCGTTTCAGTGCATCGCGCTCGTCGATGCAAATTGGCTCATCAGAGAGGTTGCCGCTTGTCGCCACAACGGGATGTCCCAATTCCCTCATAAGAAGGTGATGCAGTGGCGTGTACGGAAGCATGATTCCGAGATTCGGGTTCTGCGGCGCGAGAGCTTTTGCCAGACCGAGAATCGACAGTTGCTTCCCGTAAAGCTCCCTGTTGTCCTTTCTCTGAAGCAAAACGATCGGAGATTCAGGAGAAAGGAGGAGGCGTTTCTCATAGTCCGAAACAGAGCACTCTTCTTCAACCATTTCGACCGACGGAAACATCAAGGCAAAGGGTTTCTCCTCGCGATGTTTCCTTTCACGCAATCGAAGAACCGCCTCTTCATTGCGCGCATCAACAAGCAGGTGAAAGCCGCCGAGCCCCTTCAACGCAACGATCGCACCATCCCGGATCGCTTTTGCTGCACCCAGAAGCGCCTCTTGATGGTGAAACAGAGCTTTTCCTTGTCCATCCCAAAGTTCCATGTACGGCCCACATGCAGGACATGCAGTAGGCTGTGCGTGAAACCTTCTATCCGCAGGGTCATCATATTCCTTCTGGCAGTCCGGGCACATGACGAATCGTTTCATCGACGTGTTCGGGCGATCATAAGGGAGCGATTCGATGATGGAGAAGCGAGGTCCGCAATTCGTGCAGTTCGTGAAGGGATAAAGGTGCCGACGATTGTGGGGGTCGCGGATGTCCGCCAGGCAATCGGGACACGTTGCGATGTCGGGGAGAACCAGGGCGGTCTTCGGTCCTGTGCTTTCGCTTTCTCGTATCTCAAAGGATCTAAACCCGACAGGATCGAGGAATGAGAACTCAAGGCTCTGGATGAACGCCCGGGGTGGTTTCTCCTGCTGCAGGCGAAGCAGGAATTGATCGAGAGCATCCTTGGTGCCCTCGACTTCGATGAAGACTCCCTGGGCAGTATTCGAAACCGATCCAGGTAATTTTAGATCTGATGCAAGACGGTACACAAAGGGGCGAAACCCCACGCCCTGCACAGCGCCCCGGATGCTGACCTTCAGTCTGAGTCTTGATTCTTCTGCTCGATATGGAGCTGGTTTGTTCAAACAGTGCCGTCTCTAAAAAGGATATTGTATTCTTGAAGCTAATGGTTCTCAACGCAGAGCCGCAGAGGACGCGGAGCAACGCGGAGGCTATTAAACGTTTTTCTCTGCGATTCTCTGCGGGCTCGGCGTCTCTGCGATGAAATATACAACCTGATTTATTGGAAGCAGCAATAGATCACCTTGGGATGATTAGCAAGAAATCCCTGATGCAGTCCGAGCCGGGAAGCATATTTCAGGACGTCGACAGGTTCTGTTCGAGCCACGAACACCACTCGGGGATTCCTGACTTCGTGGTGCACGATGTCTCGAACACCTTCAGCGCCGGATTGATGCTCAACGCGTTTTTCTTCAAGGCGTTCAGATCGCAATTGAGATACGGCAACAGATCAACCTTGTTGATGATCAGCGCCGAGGCGTGCTGAAACATCCCGGGATACTTCAACGGCTTGTCATCCCCTTCTGTCGTGCTCGCCACAACCACCTTCAGGGCTTCACCCAGATCGTAGTTCGAAGGACACACCAGGTTTCCCACGTTTTCGATGATGAGGAGCTTCACGCCATCCAAATCCAGATTGACAAGTGCATCTTCGACGAGTTTGGCTTCGAGATGACATCCACCATTCGTCACGATTTGCACAACAGGCGTGTCGTAGCGTGCGATGCGCTGCGCATCGAAATCGGTCTGCACGTCACCTTCAATGACAGCCAATTTCACTCGATGATTGAAGTACTCCAGGGTCCGCTCCAAAATGCTCGTCTTGCCAGAGCCCGGTGAGCTCACAAGGTTGATGACGAATATCTGTTTGGATAAGAACAGTGCCCGGTTGCGGCCCGCGATCTCATCATTTTTCTCCAGCACTTTCCGTTCTACGGTAATGATACTCATGATGTCTTTTCTTTTTTGTCGTCCAATTCGATTTCTGTCACTTGAAGTTCTCTTCCCGCCACCACGTTGGTATCGACCCCTCCACATTCGGGGCAAACCACGATACCGATATCATTGGCGAATGTCTTCTGACACGAATTGCACTGAACACTGAAAGGGATTTGTTCGATTTCCAGGCGGGCGTTGGCGAGGGGTGTCTCTGCCGAAATCGCGGAGAAGCAGAAATCCAGCGAATCCGCCACCACTCCGGAGAGCGTCCCAATCTTCAGCCGTATAATGCGCACATCCTCCAGTTCGTCCCGTGGTACGCTCTTGTGGATGATCTCTACAATGTTCTCTGCGAAGGATAGCTCGTGCAAGTTCAGGAATCTTCTTGTGAGTCCATTTGGCTATTCAACGGATAAGCCGCAACAACGATGCCAACAGTGATCTCCTGAAAAAACATCGATTTGAGGGGGCAAGTCTCAGTAGTGAGAATTTCTCTCACCGTCTCTACAAACTGAAATAACAACAGCAGATGATATGGTTTTCGTCGCCCAAAAGCCAGCCCTCCGCTTTCGGCAGGCAGCAGGCTATTCCTTCCGAAGTGCGAATCGGGGAGATGTAAAGGAAATCAGACCAATCCTCAAGCGCTGATGGATTTCGAAGAAACAGCCATTCTGCAAGACCGTGCATTAACGAAGATGACCGCTACCTTCCACGAACTTCATGGAAGAACAATAGCGGTCATCTCACAACAACATCGCCTGGTACCGACGGCTATCCACTTCAAATGCCGTCAGATCCTGGTGCCTGCGAATTATTTCCGTTTTTCCATTGGGACATAATCGCGCGCGTCATATCCGAGGAACACCTGGCGCGGACGCGCGATCTTCTGGTCTGGATCGAGCAGCAGTTCCTGCCACTGAGCCAGCCACCCCGACATTCGCGGAATCGCGAAGAGAACCGTGAACACCTCACTCGGGAACCCTAATGCCTCGTAGATAATGCCCGAGTAGAAGTCGACGTTTGGATAGAGTTTCCGCTTCACGAAATACTCATCCTGCAGTGCGATACGCTCAAGTTCAATCGCAATTTCAAGGAGCGGATTCTTCCCCGTGACCTCGAAGACACTTTCCGCTGTCTGCTTGATGATTTTCGCACGGGGATCGTAGTTCTTGTAGACCCTGTGCCCGAATCCCATCAATCGTCCGCCTTCGCCCGATTTCACCTTATTGACGAATTCAGGGACCTTGTCCTTTGACCCGATTTCGCGGAGCATGCGAAGCACCTGCTCGTTGGCACCTCCGTGCAGCGGGCCGTACAACGCTGCGGCAGCTCCTGCGGCGGACACAAATGGATCGGCCTGCGAGCTTCCAACACTGCGCATGACATTCGCGCTGCAGTTTTGTTCGTGGTCAGCGTGAAGAATGAATAGGACATCGAGCGCGTGCTCCAAGACGGGATTCACTTTGTACTTCGGCTCGGTCATCTTGAACAGCATGCTCAGGAAATTCCCCGGATAACTCAGATCGTTGTCGGGATAGACGTACGGCTGACCCAGGTGGTGTCGGTAAGCGAATGCCGCGATGGTCGGCATTTTGCCGATGAGGCGATAAATCTGGAGCTTGCGCGCTTCAGCATCAAACAGGTTTTTTGAATCGGGATAGAACGTCGACAATGCTGCAAGAGTGCTCACCAGCATGCCCATCGGGTGCGCATCGTAGTTGAATCCATCCATGAATTTCTTGATGTTCTCATGGATCAATGTATGGTGCGTGACGTTGTAGGTCCAATCGTCGAGCTGGGATTTCGTCGGCAGCTCGCCCTGGAGCAAGAGGTAGGCAACCTCGAGGTATGTGCATTTACCCGCAAGCTGCTCGATCGGATAACCGCGATAACGCAGGATACCTTTGTCCCCATCGATGTACGTGATCTTGCTATTGCACGATGCCGTATTCATGAAAGCAGGATCATACGTCATCATTCCGAAGTCGTCATCCTTCACCTTGATCTGGCGAAGATCGATGGCCTTGATAGTGTCGTTCGTGATAGGCACCGTGTATTCTTTGTTGGTGCGGCTATCTTTGATCAGAAGGGTGTCAGGCATTTTGCAAATCCTCCTATGCAGGTGAGTTGTGATGTGTCTTCAGACTCAGGATTAGTTCAGTCAAGGGTCAAATCAGGCGAGTTTTCTCAAATGCGAGAACAAGTTAGCACCGAGATTTGTTCAATTTTCGTGCCATCCGCAACGTCGTAAATGCACAGAATAAATATACAGTGCGACCGATTTGCAGGCCTTGTTCCCAACGATGACACAAATCTGCGATCCCTTCCTACAATTGGTAATCACGACATCAAATGAGCCCGATTTGTCCGCCGTGCTTGTCTCTAGGTCCAGTCGAAAAGTGGTGCCACTAAGACACTGAGCCAAAGGCTCATGCGCCTCTGGCGCAAAAGTCACAAAGGACTTCGAAAGTGAAGAACGTTCAGTGATCTCTTTTCGTGTCTTGGTGCCTTCGTGGCAAAGTAGATGTTTGCGACCGCGCTTCTAGAATATGTGCGGGATGAACATTTTTGTTTCCTGCATATAGGCAGCATACTCCGATCCGAACCTATCAACCATTTCTTTCTCCTCCCGACGAGCCGTGGCAACCATCGCGCCAACATTGACCAGGGCAAGCACAGTTCCGATCCCGGACAGCTGTTTGAAGAATATCCCAAGCCCGAGCAGAATCAGGGAGGCATAGAGGGGATGGCGAATGTATCTATAGGCTCCGACCTTCACGAGTAGGGTAGTGTTCTCAAACTGACCATCCGGCTTTCCAACGACTCTGAGCAAGCGGAATCCTTCAACCGCCGGGATGACTGACCCGCACAACAGCAGCCAGGAGATGATCTGATGCCACGAGAATGGATCATCGAACCAGTAGCGCCAGTTGAGGAGCACGAGAATCAAGATACTCTCGAACGAAAAGAACCGATAGATGCCGTGATAACGGCCAGCCTTGAGGGAAACCCTCCACGTAATGACCAAGAGAGAGACTGTTACGATCGACAGAAGTGCAATCTCAACCGCATTCATAGACACACCGAGCCATGATTTGGCGCATCGGTGACACCTCGAAGTCTCGAAATTTCACTGTTGACACACGCCACGGCTTTTCTCAATGCACCACCTTTTGGACGGGTTGCCGAATAACAGTTTTCCTTTTCTCCGCACTGACCTTGCGCGGATCGCTCAGGTAGATTTCATGGTGCTTTCCCTTCAACTCGAAAAACCGTTCCCGCGCGAACGCATGTAGCCTCTGGATCGTCGGGCCCTCTTCTGCATACGTCCCGATGTGCATGATCTGAACACTGAGCCCTTCATCCATCCTCTCAAGACGAAGTTTTTCCAGGGCAGCCAGGCCCTTCTTCTGAATCGCTGCCTTCACTGCCTTCTTGAATAGGGCCTTCGTCACAACCTTCGGCTGCAAGATCATCAGCGTCCATTTCCAGTCCGACCTCTTTCCTGTCATGAACACTTCCATATCGTCCGCCCACCATAGTCCTTCAAGCGCCATGACCGGATAGTCAACCTTCTTTTCTTTTTTGATCATGAACTTCAACGCATAGGCACCGGCATAGAGAGCCTGCACCCCTTCCCGAAACTCCTGAGATTCGGTCGGGTCTCCTGACCCGTCGATCATAAGGTAGTTGAATCTGGGAACCCGTACCAGCTCCGCATCTTTAGGAGACGGGGAGTACAAATCTTTCAGATCCTTCTTCAGATCCATTTTCTTCATGGCGAACTGATCTCCTATTGTGGCTAGATTGCCGCTAGTGCGCGGTGTGCGTTGTGTCTGCAGTGCCTGCCGGATATTTTCCGATGAGCTTCCAGACCCATCGATGAAGTTTATGAAAGGATCCAACGGGCTCGGCGAACATCATAATGCACTGTCCGTGCACGGCACCTATTCCATTCTTTTCACAGTAGCGGATCGCTGCAAATGACTCCGATCCTTGCTGCAACCAGACGCGCTTGATGCCTGCTTCAAGAGCCTGAGGCAGCACTTGTTCAGTTTGAATGGGAGGCACACATATCACCACTCCACCCACCTTTTCAGGAAGCGCACTGAAGCTCGGATAACATGGGTCGCCTTCAACCGTCTTTGCCTCAGGATGGAGGGGAAACACCTTGTATCCGTGCTGCTTCAGCGTCTTGTAGATCATGTTGCCGAATTTCTTGCCTGTTCTCGATACGCCGACGACCGCCAGGGAACGCTGCGACATGAAATCATGGATTTCGGTTTGAGTCGTGCTCATAGATGGCACCTCCAAAAGTTCATCATTCAGTGTATCATCGTTTCGTTTCCCGCGTTTTCAACATACGCTCTGCCCGGAGGACCTCCTGGCAGGGTACCATTATTTTCACTTCGTTGACAATGTGACCATCGTACTCACCCGAAGCTCTGAAGAGGGTATAGTCAGGACCGCCGCCAGATATTGGGCTCGCCTTCCGCGAGTAGAGAAATGGATGCAAGCCCTCCTGTTCGAGACAACGACGCACGTATTGCGCTGCGGCCTCGTCGCTGACTCCGTAGACCCGGGCCATCCCCTCGTAGATTTCATACGCTTCGTGATCGCGGCACAAGAATCGCTTGTTGACGCGAGTTGCACAATGTTCGCAATATGCTAGGCAACAGATGATGCAGACTCCGGCGGCGGCCTGGCCCTTGTGGTTCGTGCACTTCAAACCGTCGATGAACGCGTTTCCGCAGTTCGAGCAGAATTCGGCATCGTTCAGCGCCTTGCTGCTGCATTTGCCGCATGTGCGGGATTTGGTATTGGAGTGGGACATGTGCTTCCTCCGTTTCGCTGCGACGCCCCGACAGAAATGACCGTCTGCCCTTCCGGACATCCGCAGTGCACTTTCAGTGTGACTCGGCGCGAGACAAAAGAATCTTACGGTGCCGTTGGTACTTAGGTTCGACCAATGGTACTGCTCTTTCTCGATGGAGGCAATTGACGGAGGCCCCGTGGAACTACACCCGTGGAACTACGATGACACCTCCACGAGCATTCTGCAACGAGTTCTTTGGCAGAAATGAGAACAGCTGCCAGACTGGGGCAGCTGTTCGTTGCGAATCGGGTTCTGAGGGTTGTGCACCGTACTCTGCTAAGCGTTGTTATCGGGGAATTCCCGGCCAACTCAGCACCGGTTAATCTCCTTGAGGATCTCTCCATCCTTGTCCCGAATCCGGAGAATGAAAGGTCTGCGTCCGGGGAGCGCATGCGTCGCGCAGCCGAAACATGGGTCGTAGGCCCTGAACGCCATCTCGATCATATTCAGCGTCCCTTCAGTCACCTCTTGCCCCTTCTTTATGAGCCCCCGAGCCGCCTTGTTGATCGACATGGAAATGGGAGCATAGTTGTTTGTCGTTCCGACGATGAGATTTACTTTTGTGACCATCCCCTTCGCATCGGTTGTGTAGTGATGCGTCAGCGTTCCCCGTGGCGCCTCCACAATTCCGACTCCTTCAGTAGGGATCTCAGTCGGAATCGTCCTGATGTTCGTGCCGGTGATCTCCGGATCGCGGACGAGGTCGAGTGCCATTTCGGCGGCTGACAGGAGCTCGATGACACGTGCCCAATGGGTAGCCAGAGTGGCGTGAACAGGCTTTCCGCCGAGCGTGGAGTACATCTTTTCATACTCAGCCTGAGCAAGCGGAGTCGGCATTCCATCTGACGCATTGAGCCGCGAGAGCGGAGTCGCGCGATAGACGCCGCTGTCTTTCCCGTCGACGAGCCCTTTCCAACCGACTTTCTTCAGGAATGGGAACTTGAGGTAGGTCCACGGCTCGACTTCTTCCGCAATGTTCTCGAGGTATTCACTCGGGGAGTACTTTACAAATTCCTTACCATCGGGATCAACGACGCGAACCTTTCCGTCGTAGAAATTCACCCGATTCTGCTCATCGACCAATCCCATGTAATACGTCTTGTGTGAGAATGCATCCGACAGAATCAGATCGACGTACTGCTGGTTCTTGAGGACGATGTCATTGAATGCCTGAAGGGTGAATTTTCCGAACTCCACAAACCACAAGCAGTGTTCTTCTATGTGCTTGGCTTCTTCAGACGTGATTCCCTTGCTAACCCCGCCCGGCAACGACGTGACCTGGTGAGTTTGTTTCCCACCGAGAGTCTTCAAGACCTCCTGAGTTCTCTTGCGCATCTCAATCACCTTGCCGCCCACCTCCAGCCCGACTTTCTTCACGACTCCAAGTATGTTGCGTTCAGCAGCAGGCGCCGTCGGTCCGACGATAAAATCCGGACCGCCCAATGCATAGAAGTGCAGCGTGTGGTCGCCCGCAAAGAACACATTATAGAGGAGCTGACGAAGTTTCTTGGCCGTCGGTGGAGGATCGACATGGAACACGGCATCGCATGCTTTTGCAGATGCCATATGGTGAGCCTCCGGGCACACGCCACAAATGCGCGTCGTGATCCGGGGGAGTTCCTCGACAGGTCTTCCGACGCAGAACTGCTCGAACCCGCGCAGCTCGGGGATCTGGAAGTACGTATTGGCCACTTCGCCGTCGTCATTCAGAAATATGTCGATCTTTCCGTGACCTTCGAGACGCGTTATTGGATCGATTTTGATTTGCCTCATGACTTTTCAACCCTCCGGAGAATCGAGTGAGCAAGAGAAAATCTGTAGAACGTACCCATCGGGTCCACAATCTGATCGAGAATGCTCTCGATCTCCTGAGGATCCTGTGCGTCAATGATCGAACTCAAGGCGCTGACCATCTTGGCCCCCTGATCCGTCACGTTGGGGGGCGGACCATAGCACCCGCGGCACGGCACGTTTGCCTTCGTACACAGCGCACCGCATCCACTCCGGGTGGCTGGGCCCATGCAGACAATGCCCTGATCGAGAAGACACTCGTTTGGATCTGTTTGGATCTCGAACGGACGGAAGAACTTCTTCAGCTTCTTCTCCTTTCGTTCACGCAAGCACTCGTCGCAACAGGTCTTGTCTGTGGCGCCGAGGACAGCCCCCTTGGCAGGAAGAGGCTTGCCACTCAAAATGTACTCGATGACTCCCCAGATCTGTTCGGGTTGCGGTGGACATCCAGGGACGTAGTAGTCGACGTCCACAACCTGATCAAGTGATTTCACAGTCTCCCACATCTCTGGAATGTCGATCGATCCTTCTGGCATCATGGAATGAGTTTGAGGGTAGGTCCCCCCGTTTTTCGTCACCGTTGATGGCGATTCTTTGTAGACATAATTCCAGATGGCGTCTTTGGTTGTGAGGTTGGCTAATCCTGGAATTCCGCCTTCCAAAGCGCAAGAACCGAAGGCGACGAGCACCTTCGACTTGGCCCTCATCATGTGTGCAATCTCTGCGTTCTCGGAGTTCCGAATTGATCCGTTGAAGAGGCAAAGGTCGATGCTTTTATCCTCCATCGCCCGAACGTCGCTGTACTTGAAGTCAAGAGCGACAGGCCAGAATACGATGTCGAATGCAGCGGCGACGTCGAGTATCTTTTCATGAATGTCCAGCACAGCGATTTCACATCCGCCGCAACTTGCCGCCCAGTACAATCCTAACTTCGGCTTCGCCATGTCCTTCTCCTTATGTCCTGTGTCAAATCTCGTTCAACCTAATGATGCGCAACTGGCTGCTGAATCTCGTGGTGAACCGAGAGCTTGAGGGGTCCCAGGCTCCGGATTTCCTCTGTCATTTCGTTCACCAACAACGCGAACTTGTCTCCTTCCGATGCCGAAACCCACTCGAGCCGCAAACGGCGCGGGTCGATGCCAAATCCCTTGACAAGACGCCTCAGAAACGGCAATCGCCGAATCGTCTTGTAGTTCCCCTCCTGATAGTGACAGTCTCCCAAATGGCACCCCATCACGATGACGCCGTCGGCGCCAAGCTGGAATGCTTTGAGAATGAACGCGGGGTCAACCCTTCCGCTGCACATCGTGCGGATGATCCGGACGTTTGGTGCTGACTTGATCCGCGAAACACCGGCCAGATCTGCTCCTGTGTAGGAGCACCAGTTGCAGAGAAATCCAATAATCTTCGGTTCAAATGCCATGTCTCAATACCCTTCCAATAATCCGATCTCTGAGAAGCATCGGTTTGTTCGTTCTCAACCAACAATTAGATCATCAGACCATCGAGCTCAGCGAGAATCTGGGCATCCGTGAAGCCGTGGCCTGTCATCGCGGATGACGGGCAGGCTGCAACACACGTCCCGCACCCCTTGCAGAGAGCTTCATTGACGTGCGACACCTTCTTCTCCTCAAGGAATTCGATGGCGATATACGGACACAAGTTGTTGCAGATCTTGCAGCCGCTGCAGTATTCTTCCTGAACCATCGCTCGCACCGGCTCGATCTCGACCTCTCCTTTCGCGATGACAGAGAGGATACGCGCCGCAGCAGAACCTGCCTGAGCGACCGTGTCTGGAATGTCCTTCGGGCCCTGAGCACAGCCCGCAATGAACACGCCTTCAGTTGCAGTTGATGTGGGATCGAGCTTGGGGTGCCGCTCCAGAAAGAATCCATCCGGGCTCTTGCTGATGGAAAACAGCCTTCTCACAGCATCACTGTCCCGCCGGGGCTCGATGGCGTTGCACAAAACAACCATATCGACAGGAACCTCGCGGAATTTGCCGATCAGTGTGTCCTCACATCGAATCTTCAATGATGGCTCCCCGTTTCCCTGCCAACACCCCTCAACGACTTCCGCAGCCTTGCCGCGAATCATGGTGACTCCTTCGTCGAGCAGGCGGTTGTAGAATTCCTCGTAGCCCTTGCCAAACGCACGCATGTCGATATAGAATTGATAAATTGCCGCATCCGTCCGATCTCGGACCAGGTGAGCGAACTTCAACGCATACATGCAGCAGACACGCGAACAGTACGCATGGTGATTTGTATCCCTGGAACCAATGCAGTGAATGATGCCAACCGCTTTCGGCTCTTTGCCGCTTTTCATGACGATCTTGCCGCCGGTCGGACCCGTTGAATTGAGGATGGATTCAAATTCGAGCGAGCTGTACACATTGTCCAGGCGACCGTATCCATATTGCGCCATTGCACTTGCATCGAAGAGATCGAAGCCCGTAGAAACCAGGACCTGTCCGACCTCAATTTCCACAATTTCGTCCTGCATGCTGTAGTCGATCGCGTTTGGCTCGCACACTTTCGCACAGATTTCACATCCACCCGTCTCGAAATGGATACACGACTCCGCGTCGATGACTGGCACGCGAGGCACAGCCTGCAGCGTGGGAACGTAGATCGGAGTCTTGGGGCCAAGCGTAAACTCAGGTTTCTTTCCACGGTAGTCCTCAAGGATGACCTTGATATGGCCCGTAGGACACACGTGGGCGCACGCACCGCAAACGATGCAGGAGTCCGATCGCTCGTCAAATGGCAACACAACCTCACGCTTGATGCCAGAGTGGGCGAATCCCAGCACCCCCGCTTTCACGACGTCATTGCACATGTTCACGCACATCCCGCACAGGATGCATGCATCCTCCGCCTCATCTCGCTCGAGGCTCGGAAAACGCGGCTCTTTGACGGCAAGTCGCTCCGCCATTTCCTTCACGACCCGCACACGTGGCCACCTGGAGAGCATCAGCTCCATGATGACCTGCCGGAGCCACTGTACCTTTTTGGAGTTGGTGTGTATAGTCATGCCGCCGCGCACGGGGAAGTTACACGCCGTAACGATACGGCTCCGTTTACCTCGTACCACCTCCACGCTGCAAAGGCGACACACTCCGTATGGCTCCAAGTGCTCGCTGTGGCACATCGTCGGGATCCAAACTCCCGCCTGCTCAGCAGCCTTGAGTATTGTGGTTTCTTCCAGGACTTCTACGGACTTTCCATCAATATTGATCGTTACCATAGGGTTCTCACTCGTTACTCGATATGGATTGCATCGAATTTGCAGACATCATAGCAGATTCCACATTTGCCGCATTTCATGACATCGATGGTATGAACCTGTTTTGTCTCACCGACGATTGCACCGTCGGGGCAGTTCTTTGCACACACGTGGCAGCCATGCCCTTTGCCAAGACAGAGTTCCGGATCGATGATGTACTGGATGAGCTCCCGGCAAGAGTGACCGGGACAATGCTTGTCCTTCACATGCGCTTCATACTCCTCCCGGAAGTATTTCAGCGTCGTCAACACCGGATTCGGCGCCGAACCGCCCAGCGCGCACAGCGACGATTCTACGACCATATTCGAGAGTTCCTCAAGCAGAACAAGGTCCTCTTCCGTCCCTTTACCAACGGTGATCTTCTCAAGAATATCCAGCATGCGTTTGGTGCCTTCGCGGCACGGCACGCACTTGCCGCACGACTCGGCCTGGGTGAACGCGAGGAAGTACTTGGCCATGTCAACCATGCAGTTGTTTTCATCGGCCACAACCATTCCACCCGACCCCATCATGGAGCCCACCTTCGTAAGCTCCTCGTAGTCAACCGGGAGATCCAGCAGACTCTCCGGGATGAATCCGCCCGAGGGGCCACCCGTTTGTACGGCCTTGAATTTCTTGCCGTCCTTGATCCCGCCACCGATATCAAAAATGATCTTCCTCAGCGTGATTCCCATCGGGACTTCGATGAGGCCGGTGTTGTTCACTTTTCCCGCGAGGGAAAACACTTTTGTCCCCTTGCTCCCACCCCACGCATCGGATGTAACATCGCCGGTGCCGATGCTGGAAAACCAGCCGGCACCTTTCTCAATGATCTGAGGGACATTTGCCCAGGTCTCCACGTTGTTCAGGCATGTCGGCTTGTCCCACAATCCCCGCTCGACCGTGTGGACGTACTTTGCCCGCGGCTCCCCTGGTCTGCCTTCAATGGACGCCATGAGAGCTGTCGACTCACCGCAGACGAATGCACCGGCACCCCGGACAATTCGGATCTCAAAATCAAAGTCCTTGTTGAATATCTTCTGACCCAGCAATCCATACTCGCGGGCCTGCTTGATGGCGACCTGCAGCCGTTCCAGAGCGATGGGATACTCGTTGCGGATGTACACGTACCCCTCCCTGGATCCGATTGCATACGCCCCGATCAACATCCCTTCGATCACTGCGTGTGGATCGGATTCGATGGTGCTTCGGTCCATGAAAGCACCGGGGTCGCCCTCATCTGCATTGCAGATGACGTAGTGCGTGTCACTGGGGACATTCTTGCATGTCTCCCATTTGATGCCCGTCGGGAATCCCCCACCGCCGCGTCCACGCAAACCGGATGCCTTGATCTCTTGAATAACCTGATCGGGCGTCATCAATGTCAGCACTTTTGCCAGAGCCTGGTATCCGCCGCGCGCAATATACTCATCAATATTCTCCGGGTTGATGAGCCCGCGATTGCGAAGAACAATCAGTGTTTGGTCGGCGAAGAATGGGATGTCCGACATCTTCGGGATCGGGGCCTTCTCTCTCGGCGGTGTGTACAGCAGCTCCTTGACCAGTCGGCCTTTGACGAAATGTTCTTCGACAAGAAACGGGATGTCAGTCTCCTTCAGGAGCTGGTAGAAGATCCCATCGGGCTGAACAACCATGAGCGGTCCGACGGCACAAAATCCGTTGCAGCCGGTTGTAACCACACTCACCTCGTCCTGCAAGCCTCTTTTCCGAATCTCACTTTCCAGCTTGTCCTTGATTTTCATCGACTGGTTGGCGACACACCCCGTGCCTGCGCACACCATCAAGTACGTTCTATACGCCATGTCAGCGTCTCCTTTGTTCCTGCAGAATTGTTAACGGGTTCTTTCACTACCGAGAGCGAGAGCGCACTCTTTCACAACCTGACCCTTCAGGACGTGCATGTCAATTATTTTTGTGATCTTCTCCGGTGTCAGAAGAACGTACTTCACCGGTGCCGGTTCGCCAAGGACTTCTATTGTCATCATCGGTTCCTGGCTGCATAAACCCGCGCAGCCTGAATTCGTAATGATCACGTCGTGGAGGTTCCTGGCCTCAATCTCTTTCATCACCGCCGTCAGAATCCCCCTGGCCCCGGCGGCGATCCCGCACGTGCCCATATGCACGTTGATTCTGACACGACCCGCGCCTTGCCGCAGGGCGATTTTGTAACGTGCCGCCTCCTGAATTTTTGCCAGGTCCTCGATTGCTATTTTTCCCATCGGAACTCCCCTCCATTAGTATTGCTTGAGGATTTTGGACACTTTCGCCATAGGGACTTTCCCGTGCAGGTTCTTGCCAACAGTGACGACAGGAGCCAGGCCGCAGCAACCAAGACACCTCACAGTCTCCACACTGAACTTCTTGTCCGGCGTCGTCTCTCCCTCTTTGATGCTCAGTTCACGCTCTATTTGCTCAAGGATTCTCACAGCCCCCTGGACGTGGCAAGCAGTTCCGGTGCAAACGGCGATCGGGTATTTTCCTTTGGGCTTCAGACTGAATGCCTTGTAGAACGTCGCAAGGCTATATGTTCTGCTCAATGGCACATTCAGAGATTTCGAAACGTGCTCCAGAACCTCCCGGGGAAGATAGTAGAGTTCATTCTGGATATCGAGCAGGACCTGAATGATCGAGCTTGGATCTTTTGGGTGGTTCTGAAGTATGGTTTCAACAGCCTGTGCGTCCATCGATTCACCTGTGACTTAGTGTGCGAGAGTATCCTCTTCCTGATTCAAATACCCACGGATAACGCTTATCGCCTTCACCGAATTCAGCGAGATGGAGCCGAGTTCGTCCCGTATCTCTCTCGTGTCAAAGACAACTTTGTTCCCGTCTCGTGCATGCACGTAGAGCACATGAACTTCAACACTTGAACAAAGCAGAGCTGTGATTGTCTCGACCATATCGCCAAGCGGTTTTCTGTCGATGTGGCTGAGTTGGAACGTGGCTCTGACCTTCGTACCCAAGTTCGGAGTGGATTGGATCTCCATTCCTCCGCTTGCCATCTCCGCCGCATCTTTGAGCAATGCTAATCCAAACCCAATCTCCCGGGTTGTTCGTGTCGTGTAAAACGGATCCGCAGCGCTTCTCAATACCTCTGCACTCATGCCCTTGCCGTCGTCTGTGATCTCAATGGTGAGAAGATCATGGGCTGCATCTTCGTTCACCACAATGCTGATGTTGTGAGCACCGGCGGCGATTGAGTTCTCAGCGATATCGAGAATATGGAGCGACAGATCTTCCATCGTCAGGACTCACAGACGGTGCGACCGTCTTCACTTCTCAGTGCCATAAGAATTTCATGAAACGTTGGCTTTTCGATCATATACTCGCTCGTGTTCTTTCCGATGTCCTCCAGGAAATGGGCGTCAGAGTTCCTGATCAACGGACTATGCGAAAATGAAGTGAATCGAGCCCGTGCATCGTCATTTCGTATGTGGCTCGAAAGCTCCAGAGCCTCAAACCTCAGCGTATCCGGAATGAAACCCAATTGACTGATCACACTGAAACTCTCCCTGTCAATGTGTGAGGCGATCGCCGCACCGCCACGCCGATGAATCTCATCCACCACCTGTTCTACCGGCAAATCGATGGCTCCGATCAGCAGTCTGTTCTGGAACTCGACGACCTCGTCAAACTCGTTCGCCACGATCTGCAGGCCGAAGGCCTCAGGGTCGTTAATCCCGGCAAGATGGCTGAACACCAGCGACTGCATGTCAAAAACCGAGTTCAAGTTGTCAAAGATCGCCAGAAGATGGATTTCCTCACTTGTGCACACCTCTATCCCCGGCAGTACCACGATGTTCTTCGACTCAGCAGCTTTCATTACTGCGGGGACATTTTCTGCCGAGTTATGGTCGCAGATTGCGAAAACCTCTATGTTTTGCCTGACTGCTTGAGCTGCGATCTTTTGCGGAGACATTTGAAGGTCACCGCACGGCGACAGGCACGTGTGAACGTGCAAATCTGCCCTGATGCGCCGTAGCATCGTCAAGAACTGCCGTCAATGAGCGTATAGAGTCTGCCGCCAGTTTCAAACGCGGGAGCATCGCTGACGACGATCGCGACCTTCTCCTCTTTCGCCTTCTTCAGCGTTTCCTCTGAGGGCTGTCGGCCCTGAACGATAATGATGCCAGCGAGATCCTTGAGCACAGCGACCGCAACGATATTGACATGGACCTGCATGGTAATCCATACATTGCCAGCCTTGCTGTTCGCAATCACATCGCTCAGCAAGTCGCCCGCATATCCTCCCGTCACGGCTTGGTCCAACCGATCCTCACCGGATCGAACTGAGAGGTGAAGGCTCTCCACAACTTCCCTGAGTTTCATAGTCTCATCTTTCGATACCGCGATGGATTCTCTTACTGTGTTTGCCAACCACTTCCAACAAGTTCGTCGACATGGACTCAAACGTCTTCATCGTCAGGAACACACATTCCTCGGCCTCTGCATCACCCTTCACCACATCCTCAGCGAAGGTCATGCATGTGGGGGCACCGCAGGCACCACAGTCGATCTTAGGAAGCATGTCGTAGATCTGTTGCCGTTTATGCATTTTCTGTATGCCCCGCGACATATCATCGTCAAGTGGCTGTACGGGACTCGGGGCAATGGTGCCGATCAACGAAAAGAAATTCTTCTGATATAGTTCGCGGATCTTTTGCCGGTCCTGGCACGGTTCCGATCCATACTTCTCAACCATTCGAAGCACTCTGCCGCGTGCGATATACGGGTTTTCGACTGTAAGAGAGCCTCCAACGCAAGCCGTGGGACAGGAATGGCATTCGATGTACTGGATGTCTTTCAACCTTCCATTCTCGATTTCATCAAACACCCTCATGACATTTGTCAACCCGGCAATGGCAATGGCGTCTTCTGCCTTCAGGCAGGCCACCTGTCCTCCCACGATCGACCAGCCGAGACCGAGGCCGCGTACCTCCGCAGCGCCATTAGAATCATCCGAGTGAGCGAGCGCGCTTACCAATTTTGGGTAGATGTCAGAGATCGGTATCACTCCGTCAACGAACGAGTGTTTCTTTCGCGGCGGGTGGCGGAGGGCGATCATTTTCGCCGGGCAAGGTGTAAGGTAGATCGCTCCAATCTCATGCTCCTTCAATCCCAATTCGTGCATCTTCAGCCGCTTTGCCTCCCGTGCAGCAATTTCCATGGGAGATTCGATCGGGATGAGGTTCTCAAGAAGGTTCGGATACCGTATTTGAATCAAACGTACGATCGCCGGGCAAAAAGGAGAAATAAGCGGCCGCGGAGTTGCATTCGAGTCAAGGTACTCCTGGATTGCAATACTGACAGACTCTGAAGCGCATGCCACGTCATAGGAGTCGTCAAATCCGATTGCCTTCAGCGCTCTGAGAATCGTCGATGGCCGGACGCCCTTCCCAAACTGAGAATAGAATGTTGGCGAGGGGAGCGCAATCGTGTATTTAAACGATGAAAAGTCGCTGAACGAACTCGTTTGCGGGACAAATGCGTCGTTTGGGCACTGAAGGACGCATTCCCCACAGTCAATGCACCTGTCACCGAGCAGCGTTGCTTTCCCATTCCGCACACGCAACGCTTCGGTCGGGCAAATGCGAAGGCACTTCATCCGACCCTGGCATTTGTCGATGTCGATCCGTATCGAGCGAAATTCTGATTTCATGTTCTCAGTTGATGAATACCGTAATCTCCAACTTCGTCCCCGCGCCAACCGTCGATCCGATCTTGAAATCATCCGAATTCTTCTTGATGTTGGGCAACCCCAACCCGGCGCCAAAACCCAGTTCGCGCATCTCCGATGTTGCCGTGGAGAAGCCCTCCTGCATCGCAAGCTCGATATCCGCGATGCCCGGTCCGCGATCGTCAATTACGATCCTGATATCCCGGGGAGTCAACTCAAGCGTGACCGTTGCATCCTTCGCGTACATAACCACATTCATTTCCGCTTCGTACGTTGCAATAGCAACTCGTCGCACGATATCCGCACGGACACCGAGTTCTTTCAGCAGCCTCTTGATTTCTGTAGAGACTTTCCCGGCGTCAATGAAGTGTTTTCCTCGAATCGTGAAGGAGTGAGAAAATCGATCTTCCATTGTGCCCCATCACCTATGCACTCTTGGAGAAGCCTGGCTCTGTGGACAGACCATCGTAGAGGGTATTCCAGCCCTGTAGAGAATACCGCAAGCCTCGTACATCGAATACGGTGTGGCCAGAAGCGGAATCTCCTTCTCCCGCGCCGCTTCAATAACGTTTCTATCCGGTTTCTTCCCGCGCACAAGAACAATAGCATTGAGTTCAGCAATGTGCGCCGTCTGTATTGTCTGCACGTTGACCAAACCCGTAAGCAGCAACGCTCCCGGTCCCGAGAACGCGAGTACATCGCTCATGAGATCAGAAGCACACCCGTACGTCACTGGACGATTGAGGTACTCCCCTCCTGTAACCACTTCACAGGAAAGCAGATCCTGAACGTCTGAAAGCACCATCGCGGTCTCCCCTATTCCTTCGGACGTGTCGAGAGCTCGTTGATCAGCTGATCTCCGATCATGATCGAACGCCCCGACGGGATGCGAATCGCGGGGCAATTGCTCCAGCACTGTCCGCAGCCTGTGCATTTGTCGGTATCGACATACCGGGCCTTCTTCCGCACACGAATTTTGAAATTGCCAATGTATCCGGAGACGCTTTCGACCTCTGAGTATGTCAGCAGGGTGATATCTTTCCGGTGGCCGACCGAGACCATTTTTGGCGTCAGGATGCACGCTGCACAATCGAGGGTAGGGAACGTCTTGTCGAACTGACCCATTCTCCCGCCGATCGTTGGCTCTTTCTCCACGAGATACACATGATAACCAGCGTTGGCGATTTCCAGCGCCGCCTGAATACCAGCGATACCGGCGCCCACGATCATCGTTGCCTTGTTGACCGGCTGGCGCGTAATTTCCAGAGGCACTTGAAGGGCAACACGCCGGACAGCTGCATTCACCAGGGCACATGCCTTCTTGGTTGCCGCGTCGCGATCATCGTGCACCCACGAACAATGCTCTCTGATATTCGCGATCTGAACAAGATACCGGTTCAAGCCGGCGGTCTCGGCTGCCAATCTGAAGGTAAGTTCATGCATCAGTGGTGAGCACGCTGCCACGACAACCCTGTTGACGCCGAGGTTCTTTATATCCTGCTTGATCAGGTCCTGGCCGGGGTCGGAACACATGAACTTGTAGTCGCGAGCGATGACGACGTGAGGTTGTTTCGCGATAAACGTGCGCACCTCCGCGACATTAACAGTCGATGAGATGTTCACGCCGCAATGGCAGATGTAGACGCCGATTTTTATTTGACCATTCCCGTTGGTCGGTTTCACATTGTCAGGCATAGTGAGCCTCCGCTAACGATGTTATCTTTCCGCCAAGAGGTACGAACCCCGAATCCAGTCCGATGGTTTTGGCCGGAAGGCCAAGAGCGATTCCAAGGAGCTGCGTGAAGTAGAGAATGGGGATATCAAACTTCTTTCCGTAGGCCTGGTTGATCTTGCCCTGATAGGCTTCGAGGTTGATGTGACACAGTGGGCAAGTCGTGACGATCACCTCCGCCCTGTTTTCGGTTGCGCATTGGAGAATCTCCATATTCAGCTTCAATGCGGTGTCCTCGAAGGTTGTCATCAACATTCCACCGCAGCATCTCACTTTCATAGGGAAGTACACAACGTCACCGCCACACGCGGCAAACATCTTGTCCAGGAGAACCGGGTTCTCCCTGTCGTCAAAAGTCTTGTCAGGGCGCACAATTTGGCATCCGTAGTACGGGGCGATCTTCAGCCCTTTCAGATTCCGCCGCAGTTGTTGCCGGAGCGTATCGAGACCGATGTCGTTGACCAGGACATCGAGCGGATGACGCACCCGGCCTGTTCCCTGATACGTGAGTCCCCCCTCCGCGAGAGCCTCGTTGACATCCCGGTGCATCTCAGGGATTTCATGGAGGATCCTTTTCGTTTTCAGGAGGATCGTGAAGCACGAGCTGCATGGCGCAAGAATGTCAAGTCCCATGGATTCAGCGAGCGCAAGGTTTCTCGCCGACACAGCAAGCGAGACTGTTTCCTTTACCGACATGTACATCGTTGCACCGCAGCAGTTCCAGTCGTCGATTTCGATAAGTTCCTGCCCGAGTGCCCTGAACACTTCCCTTACCGATTCGTCGTAGCCTCGCTGCGTTTTCTCGAGGCTGCAGCCGGGGTAATACGCGTATTTCACGTTCATTCTCCTTTTCTGGATTCGAGTTTCATTTCACCGAGTCCTTTGTAGCCGACGTACTCCGGTGAAAAGTCAATTGCTGCCGGAACGTGCCGCATTTCAATTTCCTGCGCCTTCTTGATGATACGGGAGAAGGACTCATGAGCCTTGATTTTCTTCGGGAACAAGGCCAGCCGCTTCGTTTCGATCATCTTCTTTACGAGCGGGATGAATCCGAACAGCTTGAAGATTCCGGTCTTCATGTAGAACTTCCTGATCAACGTACCTTCATGCAGCCTCCCATAGCTCATGAGATTGTTGATGAAGAGATTTGCCAGCACCTGTACCTGGGGAGCCTTCGACTCATAGTCCTTCTCCATCACCGTTCTTTTCAGGGCATAGATAATGTCCGTGATCTTGATGCCCGATGGACATCGGGTAGTACAGGCATAGCACGAAGCACAGATCCAGATCGAACGGCTCTTCATGATCGTTTCCATCTCACCCGCTCGGAACAATGCAATGAGCTGTCGGGGCGAGATGTCCATCGCGTAGCTTACCGGGCACGATCCCGTGCACGTGCCGCATTGGATACATCGCTTGATGCGTTCACCAGCCGGGATGGCTTCGACTTGTCTGAGGAAGATCTGCCTCAGTTCAGCTTCCGTGCGAGTCATCAGTCCGGGAAGGTAATTCGGGGTGTGTTCCATGTGAGCTCCGTCGTCCGTCAATTCATAGCTGCGTGATGTATGATCTGCCACTCGTTGGCGCGGGTGTACGAAGGGGCAGAGTTCTCCTGTATGTCCCTACAGATGATATCAACCAGTTTCGGTACTGCTGCAGACACTTGACTCGTACACCCATCGTGAAACGTTGTTACGTCCTGCGCTTCGATTCCATATATCGTCAATTTCCTGGGGAGAGCTGCACCAAACAGTTTCGCGAGTCCGAGCACCTGCCCAAGATCAATCTGATGTGAGGATGTGACCATGATGGGCTCCGCGTCGGGTGTCTGCACAAACCGGAACAAGGTCCCCGGCGGCTGTGCGCCGGTCGCCATCGCATCGATGATAATGCATTCCTCAGTTCCAACGATGTGATCGAGAAGCTGAAGACCGCCGACCGACAGTTCTTCAAACGTGGCTTCTTCGAACTCAAGCCGGTTCTTCAGTTCGCGCACGACTCTGATTCCAACTCCGTCGTCGGAGAGAATCTCATTCCCCAACCCGATAATCGTCAAGGGCTTGCGGTGGGTGAATCGGCCGGGGAGAGACATGGCGTGCGACCTATTGTTTTTGCGCAACAGCCTGCATGAGCCAGGAGAAATCGTGCGCGAGTTCACTGCGCCAACTCTTAAGCAGTTCACTTCCAACTTCGGTGTAGAATGACAGGATCCCGTGGACTGTCTTCGATCCGAGTTCTGTGAGAACTACTTGTTCTTTGCGACGATCTTCTGCAACAGGAGTACGGGAGACAAACCCTTTTTGTTCAAGGTCCTTCAAGATCTTCGACGCGCGCGTCGAACTGATATTGATCAACTCGCTGAGTCTCTTGACGGAGGCCGGGTGGTCAGAAAACAACAGTCCAAGGCAATGGAGCTCGTCTATGGTGAGCTCAGCTCTCGATGATACATACTTGTCGATTCCCCGGCATCGGCGCGTAAGCCTGAGAAGTTCGACCCCAAATCTAGGTTCGGTGACTTGCACTTCAGCTACACCAGAGACATTTGATTTCCTTTACCTTGAGCAAATATTGTGCAACCGAAACTATTGCGATTTGGGTTGAAAAAGCGCCTTCCTATTGCTGATTTTGGTGAGAAAACACACACATGTTGAAAAACACAACACCACGTGATCCGATGCACAATTCGACCTCCGGTCGGAATTCCGTCTCATTTCATGGAAAGATCTGAAGGTCGGCGCACGCTGAATCCACTGCGCGGCCTGAAGCACCAGAAGACATGCTGGAGCATCGTAGCTCACTCTTCGAACACAAATCGAATCACTCCCTCAGTCCACGATTGCAAAACCTATGGCGAAGGATTGAATTCAACAAAGGACATGCGACGAACAACCAGTGAACGTGGCGCGTATGAGAATATGCTGAACGATTGTCACATACAAATGTGACCTCACCGTCAGATGAAATTTGATAAGCTCGCCCCTTTTGACGATATTTGTCTGCACTTAACGCAGCTGTGCGCACAGTCCTGGGCTTCTCTTGCTGCGCATACATGCGGTGTCATTCTCCGGATCAGGGTATTTGATCGTGAAGACCATACAGTCGCAGCTCATTCTCGCCTTCTCCATAGCCATCCTCGTTCCGGCCGGTGTAACCATCTACGTCGGAATGAGAATCATTTCCGATCAAATCATCACTCGTGCGGAGACGAAAACGATATCTGATTTGAATTCGGCACGAGAAATCTACCGGAATAAGATCTCTGAAATCCACAGCATCACACGTCTTACTGCGGTTCGCACACTCGTCCGCACTGCGGTGATCAATCGCGACAAGGATTTCCTATCCAAGGACTTCGCGAGCATTCTCCGGCGGGAGAAGCTGGATATCCTGACAATCACTGACAGCCGCGGGGTTGTCATTTCCCGGGGACGAAACCCCGCCCTGCACGGAGATAACATACTGGATGACAGATTCATCGAGCGTGTCATCAGAACGCATCAACCCGTCAGCGGCACAGATCTTCTCTCGCGCGACCAGATCCTGAAAGCCTCTCCCGATCTTGCGGCGCAAGCTTTCATGGAAGTTATCCCGACACCCAAAGCGAAAGAACGGAAGGATCATCAGGAGACCTCAGGCATGATGATGGCATCCGCCGTGCCAGTGTTCGATGATAATGACAACTTCCTGGGGGCACTCATCGGTGGAATTCTGCTCAACCGCAACTCCGAGATCGTCGACAAGATCAAAGAAGTCGTTCATGAAGGACAGATCTATCAAGGGAAAGAGATCGGAACTGCAACGATTTTTCAGGGTGACCTCCGGATTTCGACCAACGTCAAGAACGCAGATGGCACGCGGGCGATTGGGACCCTTGTATCAGGAGAAGTCTACGACGCTGTTATTGTTGAGGGAAGACGCTGGGTCGGAGAGGCCTTTGTTGTGAACTCCACATACATTACCGCCTATGAGCCGATCAAAGACCTTACAGGCAGCATCATAGGGATCTTGTACGTCGGCGTCCTCAAGCAACCGTTCGATGATGTTCTTCAACGAGGCCTTATCACGTTCCTCGGCATTGGTCTGCTGGGTGTTGTCATCATCGTGTTCGTCTCGATATTCCTCGCGAAACGTTTCTCGATTCCTTTGAGAAGGCTTGAAGAGAACTCAAGACAGATCGCGGATGGTGACTACAAGCACGATTTCATTGTCAAAGGGCCCAAGGAGATTGAGCATCTCGCTCGCTCGTTGGACAGAATGGCGAAGCAGCTTGAGGCAGAAAAGCGTGAACTCGAGGAATGGACCAACACACTTGAGAAGAAGGTCAGTGAGCGGGCAGAGGAGATGAAAAAGATCAACGCTCAACTGTTCCGGTCCGAAAAACTGGCGTCACTGGGAAAGCTTGCCGCTGGCGTAGCACACGAGATCAACAACCCGCTGACAGGCATCCTGACAAACAGCAGTTTGCTGCTGGAGGATCTCGCCGAAGACGATCCGTGGCGGGAGGACGTCGAAGTGATGGTGAAGGAAACCATCCGGTGCCGGGAGATCGTGAAGCGACTGCTCGACTTTGCGCGGCAATCACAGCCGCACAAACGACTTGCGAGCATCAATGTTTTGATCGAAAACATCATTCTCCTGGTCCGAAACCAGACGTCCTTTCGCAACATCATCATTGAGAAGGAGCTGGATACCAATGTTCCAGATGTCCTGATGGATCCGGACCAAATCCAGCAGGTGTTCGTCAATGTCATCCTGAACGCCGCCGAAGCGATGACGAAAGGCGGTAGCCTGACGATACGATCAGTAAGAGCCGCCGACGGGCAGTCCATTGTGGTGAGTTTGTCTGATACCGGACCGGGGATTCCTGAAGAAGTGAGGGAGCGCATCTTCGATCCGTTCTACACAACGAAGGAACATGGAACAGGGCTCGGTCTGTCGATTAGCTATGGCATCGTCGAACAACACGGCGGCACCATCAGTGTGGACAGCTCTTTGGGCAAAGGCTCCATATTCACCATCCAGCTGCCGATTCTGACAAGCGAATCCCCCCTCTAGACCTATGACTGCACATATACTGATTGTAGACGATGAGCCTGTGATCTGCAAGAGCTGCGAAAAAGTGTTTCGCCGTGCAGGTCATTCCACCGCCTCTGCCACCTCAGGGCGGGAAGCGCTCAAGATGCTGGGATCGGAGACCTACGATGTCGTTTTCACAGATCTCAAGATGGTGGACATGGGAGGTCTCGAGGTTCTCCGTACAATCAAGGAACAGTATCCTACGACAGTGGTGGTCATCATCACGGGATACGCAACAATTGCTTCGGCAGTTGAAACGATGAGGTCAGGAGCATTCGACTATCTGCCCAAACCGTTCACAGCGGGAGAATTGCTCGCCGTCTTCAACCGTGCTTTTGAGAGAAGAACACTCCTCCAAATGTCAGAGCCAGCATTCGAGTACACCGATGCTGTTGGGTTCGAGGGGCTCATCGGTGCAAGTCAACCGATGAGGGAGCTCTATAGCCTGATTCAAAAGGTGGGGCCGACAGACAGTACCGTTCTCATCATCGGCGAAAGCGGTACTGGGAAAGATCTGACGGCGAAGGCAATCCACCAACGCAGCAAGCGGAAGGACAACAAGTTCTTCGCGATCGATATTTCCACGTTGTCGAGCACAATCCTCGAGAGCGAATTGTTCGGCCATGTGAAAGGATCATTCACTGGTGCAACTTCTGACAGGCCGGGAGTCTTCGAAGTTGCCGATCAAGGAACAATATTTCTTGATGAGATCGGCAACCTTCCTGTCGAGACGCAGGCCCGGCTCCTTCGCGTCCTTCAGGAAAAGGAATTCCTTCCAGTGGGGAGCACGACTGTCAAGAAGGTTGACCTTCGTTTGATTTTTGCCACAAACCAGGATCTCAAACAGCTCGTCATTGAAGGGAAGTTCAGAGAGGACTTGTACTACCGCCTCAACGTATTCCCATTGCGACTCCCGACACTCCGCGAGAGACGAGAAGATATCCCTGAACTCGCTCACCACTTCATGGAGAAGTACTGTTCCGCGCTTGAACGATCGATGCCGCGCGTCCGGGCAGAAGCGATGGAGCTGCTGATGGACTACACCTGGCCGGGGAACGTACGAGAACTCGAGCACGCGGTGGAGAGGCTTACAATCCTCGTGGAGGGGGACGAGATCGAGCCGATACACGTATCAGCCGCTCTGTACCGGACAGATTCGGCCATCCGTTCGATGGTTCCCAAGACCAGTGACGACCTGAAAAATGTGAAGAGAAGAATTCGGGAATCTTCGGTGCAGGAGGTAGAAAAGCTCTTCGTTGAGGAATCGCTGGTACGCAACAATTGGAACGTCTCCAAAGCTGCCCGCGACGTCAACATGCAACGATCCAACTTCCAGGCACTCATGAGAAAGTACGGCATCAAGAAACAGAATCCCCCCGCATAACGGAATGTGCAGGTGCATAGTGCATGTGTGCATTGCCTGAGTCCCACTTTCGGCGTTTTCAGCCTGATTGTCCAGCCTTCTGCAAAAATCCAATCTCTGCGCGCTCACCAGGGGACAGAAACCGGCAAACCGTCTTGCCCGGCGTAACCATCGCCGTACCAACGCGATGCGGCCGCGAGGGCGGCTTGGTTTCCCCTGGCACACTCATTGATGACTACTAGGTCGAGCCATCAATTGGCAATGAGTTTCACACATCAATGAGGTACTCAAAATGATTGCGCATAAAATCCTGGTAGTCGACGACGAAGCAAATGTCTGTCAGAGCATCAAAAAAGTTCTCTCTCGCAAAGGATACGACGTGTCTCAAGCGCTCACGGTCGAAGATGCCGTGACTTTGATCAAGGAAATGTCGTTTGATCTTGTCATCACCGATCTCATGATTCCGGGGACGAGCGGGTTGGAATTGCTCCAGATCATCAGGGACCATTATCCGGAACTCGAAGTCATCATGATCACCGGTTACGCTTCCATTGAATCTGCGGTCAAGGCAACGAAGCTTGGCGCGAGCGCGTACTTACCCAAGCCCTTCACTCCCGATGAACTGACGAAGGTCACGGAGAGCACTCTGGCAAACAGAGTGTCGAAGTCGGGAACAAAGCCGGCGCAGAAAACACAGCCCGATGGAGAAGACGTTCCTGATGAGAATATTGACGTCGACATGCCTTTCAATGCAAGGGAAGTGGCGAAGCACACGTCAAAGACGTACGTTGACACTCTAACTCATTCCGACATTCCTCTTCCGAAGAAGGCTGCGGAAAAAGCCTATTGCTACACGGGAGCACGAGAGTGTCGCAGGCTGGTCCTTGAAGCTCGAGAGTGTGCCGGCGAGTGCATTCTTGTGAAGAAGGAGAAGGAACGAGCGAAGAGCGGAGCCCGCGTCAAGCGATTGACGAATGACATCATCGATGTCGACCTGCCGTTCAATATGGCGGAGGTGGAGCGCATCACGGGATCAGACTACATCAACTGCCTGAGCCGGTCCGATATGCCCATCGCTGCCCTCTATGGCAGAGACGCTACTGCAAAATACACCGTGCTTGTTGTTGACGACGAGCCCATCGTCTGTCACAGTGTTCGCAAGATTCTGTCGAAGCAAAGTTGCGCGGTTGAGGAAGCATTTGATGTCGATGCGGCCCTGCAGAAAATGCGCCTTCAGAAATACGACCTGGTTCTGCTCGACCTGAAGATGCCGAAACGAAGCGGAATGGAAGTATTGGGATCCATTCGGACTCAGTATCCCGACCTCCCTGTTATCATGGTTACTGGGCACGGGACAATCGAGACAGCGATCGAGGCGACACGGCTCGGAGCATTCAATTTCATTCCCAAGCCTTTTACACCACAAGAACTGACGAAAGTCGCGGTCGAGGCACTCGCAGCATAAGATTCACAAGACAACAAAGGGGTGAGTTCTCACGGGCACAAGGCTCCGAGACTCACCCCTTTTCATTTCACTCCCCCCGACGATTCAGCCGATATCCAGGACTTCCAAGGCTTCACCCACTCGTCAAGCCGGGTCAGTTCTCAAAAAGACAGACGGCGTTTCCATCATCTCCCGCGCTGATCTTCCCATAGAAGGTCTCGTCCATCAAGATCAGATAGGTTGTCGGATTGAGATATCTCGCAGTAATCTCAACGTTGTCGTCTTCGTAGATCCTCATTTTGACGTAGTTGTAGACTTGCCCGTAACGAGGGTGAGAGATCAAGACCGATTGCGAGGCCGTCACAAATCCCTTGGGATTTCTGACCGAGTTCGGTGCGAAGTATTCAAACGTGCTGATTGACATCCCTCCCACGGCATCCGGAGCCTTGGTTTCGACACTGTCAATGACCAGTCTGCATCTGGCATAGGTGATGATTGCGCGGACTTCCGACCCGGTTCTTAGTGCAAACATGAGCTGATCAAAGTTTTTGAGTTGTCTGGTCTGTGCGGCAACGGAAGCCATGCCCACAGTGCAGAGAATGACCAAAGCACATACTCTCTTCATAATATTCCTTTTCTGTTGATCTCTACTCCCCTGCTTCAGATTGTGGTTCCTTGATTGTTCTTCTCTCAAGAATCGCAATTCTCCATCACATATTCAATAGGGCACGCGGTCTGCGGACGAAACGATGAGAAACAACCAGGACTCTTCTTCGTCACGAAGAAAGGAAGATCGGCAACGGCTCTAGGGTACGTCGGAGTGAGATCGCCGCACTTCCTGGATCACTTCGAGAACGGTCTCCACGACCAACTCACCTTGCTCGAGGTGAATAGAGTGGCCGCTCCGATCTGCTATAACCAGCCTGGATCCCGGCGCGAGATCACAATGCGCCCGAATGAGTTCCTGCCAGAGGTTTTCGACCTTCCAGGCCTCGTCTGAGCTCAGACCCCCGGATCGTGCGATCTGTCCGACCATTTTCTCTGAAGAATGGGTGACAATTCTCAGCGGGACCGGCGGAAAAGTCTCAGGGCTTCTCAGGTCAAGATTGGGACGGTGATTGCGGGCCTGAAAATACTCATCTGATGCAGTTCGAGGAGCATGTGGCAAGAGCATATGATGCCAAAGCACGTCAGCTGTCTCTTTGGGAAGGACAAGATATGGCTTGAATGACTCAGATTTCTGGATAATCCGTCTCATCAATCTCGGTATCCCGAAACCGTTCAGCCACGCTTGGATCTTGAGAGCTTTGCTCTTGTCTATCCCGCTTCTGCGGTACACGTGGGGCACAAGTTCCCTCCTGAAGCGGTTGTCGTCAGGCGACATGGGGTCAATCAGGACAACCCCTGCAACCAGGTCGGGGAACATCCTGCAGAAGTGATTGACGAACAGCCCCCCCAGCGAATGCCCGACGAGCACGAGCGGGCCGCCGATCTCCAATTCCTCAAGGAGTTGCTTCAGCTCCTTCGCAACGGCATCGGTTGTGCGAGGTCCGTAGGCCGGTCCGCTCCAACCGTAACCACCCCGGTCATACGTCAAGACGCTCGTGGCTCGTGCGAGTTCATCCTGGACCATCCACCACTCAGGAGACGCAGTTCCTAGAGCCGCTTCAATGACGACCGTCGGTTTTCCTTCCCCCTTCAAGGTGTAGTACACTCTTCTTCCAGCCACATGAACCGTGGTGCCGGGAGGCCCCGGTCGTTGATGCCACCTCATCATGACAATCAAATTGATGGCCCGGGCCAGAAATACCACCGCAAAGAGCAGAATGATAACCTGCAGTATGATCGTCATCGATGACCCCATTGGTGCTTGGTGAAAGGCGCCCGGCACATGCGATTCATCATAAACTGGTGTTGGAGGAAAGAATGCTTCTCACAGCAAGGTGGTCGCACTCGCTCACAATCTCGACATATACTGCTCAAACACTCTACGGAAGTGAAATCCGTAGATGGCAAATGTAATGGCGAGCGGGAACATTCGAGGTCGATTGAAGAGAGACCAGAAGAACAGCCTCCAGTAATACACTCTTTCTTTTCCCACGATCCCCAGGATGAATACCGACTTCACAAGCGCCTTCAAATAGTGAGATTGGAAACGGAAGGGTCGCCCCTCGATCGGCTTGAAATCCTTGAGAAACCCTTTCACGCGCTTGTAGTAGTCCTTCGGAGAGTATATCTGATTCAGAACCTTTTGATACCCTTCCATCAGTGACTTGAGGTCCATTCGCGGAAGGAAGTTCATGGAGAAATCAGTGTTGTTACCTGAGAAGGCGTTGAGAATCCGCCCTTCACCCAGGAGTCTCTTGTGCAGGCGGGTCCCCGGCGGAGCATTCAGAAGTCCGACCATCGCGGTGACGATGTTTGTTTCCTGTATGAATTGGATCAACCGCTCGAAAATCGTCGAAGGATCCTGATCGAACCCGACGATGAAGCCTCCTTGCACCTCCAGTCCGAATTTCTGCAATTTCTTCACAGATCCAACGAGGTCACGATTGTTGTTCGGGACTTTCCTGCATTCGACCAGGCTCTCTTCGTTGGGGGACTCGATACCGACAAACACCGTGTCAAACCCGGCTCGAGTCATCAGTCGCATAAGCTCTTCGTCGTCGGCGAGGTTAATGGAAGCTTCGGTGTTGAGGTTAAACGGATGGTTGTGGGCCTTCATCCACTCGACAATCGACGGGAGTATCTCCTTCCTGAGCTTTTCCTTGTTGCCGATAAAGTTGTCATCGACAAAAAACACGCCACCCCTCCACCCGCGATTGTAGAGTGCGTCCAACTCGGCTGACACCTGCTCTTTTGTCTTCGTCCGTGGTACACGTCCGTACAGGACCGTGATGTCGCAGAACTCGCAATCATACGGACATCCCCTCGAGTACTGGATGTTCATGGATCCATAGTGCTTCATATTGATGAGATCCCACGACGGGATCGGTGTCGACTTGATGTCCGCCCACCGATCTGTGGTGTACGAGTGTTTGAGCGTACCGTTTTCCAGATCCCAGAGAAATTCCGGCAGCGTGATTTCAGCCTCATTCAGCACGAGGTGATCTACTTCCCCATATCCCTGCGCATGAGCGGTGAAGAGCGGGCCACCCGCCACGATCAACTTGCCAAGATCCTTGCACTGCTTGATGATCTCATCTGCCGATTCTTTCTGAGCTGACATTCCGCTGATGAAGACAGCATCCGCCCAGCGGAGTTCCTTCTCTTTCAAAGGCTCTACGTTGCAGTCGATGAGCTTCTTCGCCCAACCGACCGGAAGCATCGAAGCAACCGTGAGGAGACCCAGTGGTGGAAAGCTCGCCTTGCGCGAGATGAACTTAAGGGCGTACCTGTAGCTCCAGAAGGTGTCAGGATACTTGGGGTACACGAGGAGGATGTTCATGGCGGGCCTTGGTTTATGTTCGCCGCCCACTGGCCTGCTTCAACAGCAGACTCACATGAACCACTTGTGGTTCATGTAGACGGAGTCGCCGAACTGCTTCATAAAGTGCATCTCATCTTCCTTCAACGTTCCTTGCTTCAACGCGGCAAGGTTCTCCATCAGTTGTTTTTCGTTCGATGGGGCGGTGAGACACACATGCACATTTGGATTCGAGAGAACGAACCGGTAGCACATCCCGGCATCCGGGAGATGCCCGTCCTTTGGCCAACCCTTCGGCCTCCGCGTCAACGCTGTCCAGCGCGTCGCAGTATAGCTGACGATTCCCGGATTGTGTTTTGCAAGATAGGGAAAAATATCCTTTTCGGCACCCCGGTGTGCCGCGTTGTAGCGCATCATCATGACATCGAGCACCCCCTGCGATGCTAGTTTCCCAATGAATGAACGGTCATGACACGACATGCCGATGGATCGCACTTTTCCTTCTTCCCGGAAGCGTGCAAGTTCTTCCATCGCCCCCGGGGGGAACTGCTTTGCTTGGGTAACGCCAAGAAACAAGAACACGTCGATGTAGTCGGTCGAGAACTGGCGGAGTCGCTTTTCGAGTGTCCGTCGCAGGTTCGGGTATCCGATCAGCAGATTATATGCTCCCGTGGCGAGTACGAACTTTTCCCGATTACTCTTGAAAGGGTCGCGTAGTCCTTTGACGAGTTGAGTATCAAACCCATATCCGAAAAAGAAGTTGATGCCTTCATCAATCGCCCGATGGACCGTCCTGACTCCCGGCCGATACGAGGCAGAGAGACCCAACCTGGAGGATTTGATTCCTGTGGCACCGAGTGTGATTGGCGTGAGGAGGTCGTTCATAAGATCCCCATATCAGTTGCTGAGTTGTACTGCATGCCTGGCAAAGCATCACTGAAGGAACAAGACAGTGGACCTACTTCTTCTTGCCCGCATTCTTCCCTATATAGTCCCTCATTTCTTCAAGGTTGCGCGTCAAATCCCACCACCCATTCTTGAAGCTCGCATAGTCCGGTCCGGCCATCGCTGATCCATATCGGACGGAATTCGCATAGAAAAGCCACTGTTTGATCCACTTCTGTTCAATCGTTTCATCAAAGGGATTCGTCTTGTCTGCAAGTTTCCGGTTCCAAATTTCGAGCATCAGCTTCGTGGCTGCCAGAACCATTGAATCTGCCTCTGCGATTGTGGTCGCGAGCTTGGCAAAGTGGCCATTGCTCCAGTTAGTGCTGTGACATGTCTGGCAGACCGTCCTCATTTCTGTCTGCCGCCGGGCCTGCTCATCGTCGTCAATCAGATATCCAGACGCCTGTCTGCCTGTGAATGTCACCGGCAGTTGTAGCCCGTCGGCGTTCTTGATAATCGAGGTATTGCCGCTCATGGGCTGCGGGTGCGAATACACGAGTCCGAATATCCTGACCCAGAGCCGGGATCCGAAATCGTGGGAACGTTGGACGACGAGCTCGCCATCCGGCGTCGCTATCAAGCTGTTGTGGCAAGTGGCACACGATGGTGCACGGAAATCCTTCCCCACTTTCCACGGAACGGATTCCCAATTCTGTTCGTGTTCGGTCGACATCACGATATTTCCGTGCTTGCTCTCCTTGTAGACGTCCCAGGCCGGAAGATCTGGTTCAAGGTGGCATTGGGAACAGGTAGCAGGCTTGCGGGCAATCTCGATGGAGAAGCTGTGGCGCGGATGGCACGCCGTGCACGCGCCACGACTACCATCGGGGTTGACACGGCCGACGCCCTGATTCGGCCAGTGGAGGAGATCGGGGACTTCGATATCACCGATGCTTGTCGCGACGGTCTTTGTACCCTTCACTTCTATGGAAGTCCCATGACATGCGTAACAAGTCTCGTGCTTCGTGTTTTCGGAGGCCGTCCGACGTTCGAAGTTCGCGCCTTCAACGACCTTCATCCCGCCGATTGTTCCGACGAGAGTGTGATAGACCGCGTTATCCCTGAGATTCCCCAGGGCATGGGCTTTCTTGCTATCGGAAAATTGCCGCGCCTCATCGGAATGGCATGTTTTGCAGTCGTCCGGTGAGACAACAACATTGATCTTGTGACCGAAATGCTCAAAATTGTCCTTGTGATTGGCGGCATTCTGGCCGTGACACTCAAAGCAACCTACGACAATTGGCAGCAACCCTTTCGGGACGGCATCATTCGATATCCTTCGTTCGAGGACCGGTTTCTGAAGTGCCACCGACGGTGTGACCTTGGAGTGCCTGCTTCTAAGCCAGTCTTCGACGATGCCCGGCGTAGTGACCTTGTGACATTCGAGACAGGCCTGTGTCTCCTCACTCACGATTGGTTTGCCAGAAACTGAATCCTGTCTCGCCCACGCGATTGAACCTGCAACGACGAGGGCGATTCCAATTGATCGGATAACGAAGCTGCGTCGCATCTGTTGCTCTTTGTCTTATGAAGTGTTCGGGCGAGATCGGGCAATTGAACCTCCGCGCATGGGCAGGTTCATTATCCTCTTTGTGACGGAACTGGCCCCGCGTCGCTCAGGTCTTCAGCAATCTCGCGTACCAGCCCTTCTACCGCCTTCTCCACCTGAGGTGTCAATGTGCGGCCGTGCTCAAAGGAAGCACCTTCGATTCCATAGATCATGACCTGGCGGGGGAAAACTCCCTGCACCCGCGCAAGCTCGAGAATGGAGC
>Ga0208045_1000101_pt1 | contig 41500 bp, 28 predicted proteins | sample PL_2010_200m_FD_184160 | JGI IMG/M metagenome (GOLD analysis project Ga0208045, IMG submission 184160) | Freshwater microbial communities from Powell Lake, British Columbia, Canada to study Microbial Dark Matter (Phase II) - PL_2010_200m... | ecosystem: Environmental > Aquatic > Freshwater >...
ATCTGCAGCGTTGCTGGCCAAGAAGACAACACTTGACAGCGCCGAGGCATATACCAATGGCTTCGGATATGGCACATATACACTCAAGGGAGATACCTACACGGAAACCATCGAGCAGTTTACCGATCTGGAATATATCGGGATGTCACTGCCTTTCAAGGTGAAAGTGGAAGGGAACCGTCTGATTCAGTCAGGCAAGTTCCCAGTGCTGGAAAATGGCAAGAAGGTTCGAGAGATTCAATTTGAGGAAGAATACAAGCGCATTGAATGATGTGGCTGCGGCGTACACTTTGTGTATCTGATAGGTAAAAAGAGAATCCGCTCAACGCCATCGCTCGTCCCGATGCGGTCAAGCCACAGGTCGGCAAACTATAAACTTCGATTTTGCCCTTTATGTCCGTGGCATGAAGTTGTATATTTCCCACTTGAGGGGGATGCGGCTGAGCTTGAATGGAAAGTCTCTCCGCTGCTGGGAAGTGGGAGGCTTCTTTGGCAAGACTTGTTGGTAACGTACAGAAAGCCCAAGAACTCCTAAAGAAGTGGAACGAACTGATCGTTGAAACAAAGAGCGAACTCGTAACGCGCCGCATATAAATTAGGCTGCAACTGCAGCATGCGCGATGCCATAGTCAACTCAAGCACTCACCAACTAAGGAGTGTCAGTGAAACTTCCATCCATTTCCCAAGCTGTTGCCGATGCGCGCCGCACGGTTGTTCGCTTCCCGTTCGTCGTCCTTGATGCAATCGTAGGCACTGGTTGCGCGTTGATACTGATTGATTATGAAGGACCTCCCGGACCGACCTTCCTGTTCCAGGTCGTCTTCGCCGCGGTTTTCGGCTTCGCACTTTTGACAGGACTTGCCATAACGGCTGAAAAGAGGAAGTGGAGCACGTCGGCATCACTCGGAGTTCAGCTCGCCGGTGTGGTCTTGGCGGCCGTCTATTCATTGTCTGTTCCCCAGGAAGTGATAGGCGCACCAAACATCCATATCATCCGGCTTGTCATGCTTGCGGCGGGATGGGTTTTGTTCGCGTTCGCAGTGCCATATTTCAGGCACGAAAACGAACTTGGCTACTGGAACTACTGCAAATCGCTGGTCTTGAGAGTGCTGACGTCGTATTTGTACACAGTCGTCTTGTGGGCAGGCCTGGCAATCGCTCTCGCGGCACTCGACAATCTCTTCGGAGTAAATATCCCCGGGAAGCGGTACGGGGAATTGTGGGTGCTCATCAACGGTGTATTCACGACATGGTTTTTCCTCGCGGGCGTTCCGGAAGATCTCGAAAGTCTGGACGCAATGAACGACTATCCGAAGGGGCTGAAGATATTCTCCCAGTATATTCTGTTCCCTCTGGTTCTTGTCTACCTGGTCATACTGTACGCCTACCTTGGGAAGATTCTGCTGGCGTGGGCCTGGCCTCAGGGTTGGGTCAGCGCGCTGATTCTTGGATTCATCGGGACGGGCCTCTCCTCAATATTGCTGCTGCACCCGATCAGAGGACGGACGGAAAACATCTGGATCAGAACAGCTTCGCGGTGGTTCTACGTGATCATCATCCCTCTTATTGTCATGCTCTTCTTCGCCGTCTGGCGGAGGGTGTCTGAATATGGATTCACCGAAGGGAGATACCTGGCGATCGCGGTTGGCATGTGGCTCTGCATCGTTGTCCCCTATTTCATCCTCAGCAAGAAGAAAAAGATCCTTTTCATTCCGATGTCCCTCTGCGTAGCGACGTTTGCTGTGAGCTTCGGTCCGTGGGGGGTGTTCGCTGTTTCGGAGACTAGTCAGGTCACCCGCCTCAAAGAGCTGTTGACAAGAAACCACATTCTTGTTGACGGACGCGTGCAGAGCAGGCATGACTCAGTGCAATTCGAAGCCACCCGGCAGATCAGCTCGATCATTTCCTATTTGTCCGATATTCATGGATTCGACGCCATACAGCCCTGGTTTGGCGAAAGCTTGAAAAGTGATTCCGCCCGAAAGGGATCCACACACAAGGATCCAGCCGTCGTCGCAAAATTGATGGGGATCGAATACGTGAGGGTTTGGCAGGCATCGTCGGGTGGCATGTTGATGCTGATGGCGGATCGAGACGGAGCCCTTGCTATCGAAGGGTATGATCATTTGTTGCGCGCACAACACGTCTTCGCGGGAATGACAAAGAGAGAGATTCCCGACCAGGGCGTTACGTATCGGGTCGGAGAGGACTTGAGTAAGATGATGATCACTGTCTCGTTCGAGGCGAAGATCTTAGATTCTCTTCAGATCGATCTGCAGCCGCTTGTGAACAAGCTGCTGGCGGATTACGGCAATGCCACCACGGAGAGAATCCCGACCGAGAAAATGGCGGTCGTTGCCGCCAGCCAAACGACGAAGGTTAAGGTCTTCCTATCGACCATACGCATCCAGCGTCGCGGAGGGGAGGCAAAGGTGGTGGCGTACGATGGAGACATCGCCTATAAGATAATGCGTGAGAAGTGAAAAGCGCTTGTAACCCGAAATTCATTTCGGGACTGCTGAGAAACGTGAAGCGAGAAACGAGAGACGGTAAGACGTGAGACACGGAAGACGGACAAGCGCACCGGGACGCGCGGCCTGAACAAGACGATGCTCAGCTAAGAAAAGGACCCGCAATGAAGTTACAAAAGTGCTTTCCGACCGGCTATAGTCAGAGTCTGCTTGTCCTTTTACTGCTTGCACTGAATACCGCGGCATTTGCGCAAGATAAGGGCTTGCCAGTTTCCGTCCGTATCGAGACGGAGGCAGGAAATATCATTGCAGAACTGTATCCGGACAAAGCCCCCGCAACGGTGGCCAATTTCCTCCGCTATGTGGACGGCGGTTCCTTCAACGGAGGATGCTTCATGAGGACAGTTCGACCGGACAACGAACAGAATCCTGTCAAGATCCAGGTGATCCAGGCCGTCGTTCATCCCTGGAAAGAGAATAATAGTTTTCCGCCAGTTGTGCTCGAACGGACGAGCGTGACGGGCATCCGGCACGTCGATGGGACAATTTCGATGGCGAGAGCGGAACCGAACTCAGCCACCTCTTCCTTCTTCATTTGCATCGGCGATCAACCTGAACTCGATTTCGGAGGAAAAAGAAATCCGGATGGCCAGGGATTCGCGGCGTTTGGTCGCGTGATTCAAGGGATGGATGTGGTTCGTCGAATTCAGAAGTCGCCGGCGGAAGGCCAGGCGCTTGTCCCCCTCGTTCGGATTTCCTCCATTGTTCGTATCGCGGTCGAAAAACCAGATCCGCCGCGATGAGGCGGGTGCCCCGACCTCAAGTATGCGACCCCCGCCTCAATCACTGATATGGATACATAGAACAACCAGCGACCATGATTGGCCGGACAGTTGCCAACTATCGGCTCAAACCATCCCCGAAGGGGATAGATATTCCAACCGAGGGCGTCGCCCTCGGATCTTACGCACCGAGTACTACCGCAACCCTGAAAGGGTTGAATACTTGAGGAGCATATGCCACTATCACTAGCCAAGGTGTTGGTCCACATTGTCTTCTCAACGAGAAACCGATACCCATTCCTAGCAAACAAGAATATTCGCGGCGAGTTGAACGTGTGAGACAGTACATTGTGGGGCAAGAAGATCACCACAAGAATAAGACTTTTTCAAGATGAGTATCGATCATTCCTGAAAGATTACGGAGTTAACTACGATGAAGAAGGTATCTGGGACTGATGGTATTTCACCCTTACAGGGTTAAGGGAAGCACTTGGACAATCTGGGTCGGGGCGTTGCCCCGACGTGGGATATCCGACCCCCCCCTGCCGAAATGAAATCAATGAGGCGGGCAGGCCTGCGGGGTCGATCAAATTATTGATCCCGTGCCAAGGATCATCCGCCAAACGACTTACGGCGACAAGATTGCACCCAGATGGGCTGAACGCAGTCCATCATCTCCAGTGCCGACTCTCAGTGCCCGGCGTCATTTGATGATTTGCGGGAAAAGGCAGTGGCGATTCGGCTTATCTTCGCCACAGGAGAGCGAAGTGGTTTGTCAATTCACGCGCTGACGGAGATGCCAACAATTTACTTTCCTCAGAATGACAGAGGGATACATCAATCTCAAATCTCTAGGGGGAGGAAATCTCCGATCGCTCAAGAGCCGAATCGAGCCGCCGTGTCCATCCTTGGCACGGCGACAATCAACGACGCGCTGAACATGTGAATCTGTGGAAAGAGAATTCTAGCTTCATGCCTTACCCCCTTCACCCTGCAATTGAGAAACGAGAGACCTTGCATTGGCCGCCGTTTGACGCCATTCAGCTCCAAAGAGCCTCAGATCGAACATCGCCAGCGCCGCCCCGATGAGAGCGGGCATCCATAATCCGTTGACGGCGGCGACAAATGTGAAAAACGTGATCACGCTCAAACCTATTCTTTTACTCCCTGCGCTTTGCAGCGGACGCCGATGTAAGAAAAGAAGAAGCACGAAACTGATGCCAAACCATCCGGCGAAATTCGAAAGCGGGATTCCATAGTACCATCCCCCGCCCTGCCAGTGCCAGTACGACAGCGGCCCCGCGGCAAGAGGATCAATCACGAGATCGATCGCTGTCATCCAGGCCGCCCCGACGATCGCCCCTCCGAACACACCAAGCTTGAGCTGAGAGATGGAATGCCAGACATAGGCAAGAAGAATGATCCATGCTGCGGTGATCGCAATCGGTACATTGAAGAGCGCAAAGCCGAGAGCGCCGGTATACTGGTACGATCCAAAGACTAATCCTGTGGTGACGCCGACAACCTCTGCCGCGAAAGCCGCAACCGATGCGACGCCAAGGTACATCGCCTTGGATCCTTCTGAGCTCAGTAGCGAGATCAACGCGGCCACCCAGAGGAATGCCGCCGCTGTCCATCCGTCACCCGCGGAAGGCGCCGTACTGAGGCTGTACGTAGCAATTCCTCCGATCCAAAGAACGATGTAGAACAACATCAGGGCTCTCAATGCCCGACTACGCATAGCCATCTCCTGCAATCATTCTGCTCGTGATTTTTGCCGACAACAGCACCATTGGAGTCCCGCCGCCCGGATGTGAGCTGCCGCCAACGTAGTACAGGCCTCGGATGCTCCGATCGCGGTTCGCTGGGCGAAAGAACGCCGATTTCCATCCGTGCGATGCCATGCCGTAGATCGCTCCTCCGGGCATTGCATAGCGCTCGGCAAACCGCGCTGGCGTCCAGGCTTCACGAAATGCGATCAGCCCTTCAAGACGCGGAAAGCCGCTCGAAAGAAGTCGATCGTAGACGTTCGTCCAGGCTTGCTCCGTCGCCGTACCATCCCATTGAGCCCCCTCAACCGCCGGAGCATTGGCCATGATGAAAAGCGTCTCGCCGTTGGGCGGTGCGACCGTTGGATCCGTCCGACTCGGAATATTGACGTAGACGGTCGGGTCATCCGGAAATCGCTGTTCGTCAAAAAGCTGGCGGAACTCGCGACTGTAGTTAGAAGAGAAGAAGACATTGTGGTGCTGAAGATCAGGAAGCTTCTTGTTCAGTCCGACGAGGAATACCAAACCGGAGAGCGATCGATCCTTCTGCGGAATTGGGGAAGGTCCTGATCGGCCAAGGAGCTGCGGAACAGCGGAGGCATCGCCGTTCATGGCGACGATGTCGGCGGCAAGGGTTCTGCCCCCCGAAAGTTGCACGCCTTCGACCTTCCCTGATCTCTCGATAATGTGAACGACCTGAGAGGATGTAAGGACCTCGACATTATGCGTGCTGAGGAGCGCCGTGAGCGCCCGGACCAGCGTGTACAATCCACCCTTGAAGTACCATCCACCAAATGCGTGCTCGATGTAAGGAATGACCGCAAGCGTTGCCGGCGCACGATACGGGGATGATCCGACATAGGTTGGATAACGGTTATAAAGTTGTTGAAGGTGTGGACTGTGGAAATGGGCTTCAATGGTGCGGTTGTAATTCCCCCACCCATAACGGACCGGCAGATGGCGCAGTGCGCGAAGCTGCCCGAACTCCGGCTTCTCATAGGGGCTTCTCGCAAGAAAGGTCTCACGGGAGAGCTCGTATAACCGGGCGCCAAGTCCGAGAAATCTCCAGAATCCATCGATGTCGCGTCGATCGAGGTTTCTGACTGTTGAAAGCCAATCCGGAAGGGAGGTGGAGTGCACAAACTTCGTTCCGTCCGGGTAAATATAATTTGCGTGAGGGGCGATTCTCTCAAGAGAAACGTGATCGGCGAGACGGGATCCTGCCACGGCAAAGAGTTCTTCAAAGATCTCCGGCATCGTCACGAGTGAAGGACCGGTGTCGAATCGATAGCCGTCCTTCTCGAACACGTTCATTTTTCCGCCCGGTGTCGGTCCTTGTTCGCAGACCGTCACCTGCCATCCCTGTGCGGCCAGCCGGAGCGAAAGCGCGAGACCGCCCAATCCAGCCCCGATCACGATGGCACGTCGTTGTTTCATGGTCTTACCATCCCTTCTGGTATCGTTCCGCGGGTGATGTGTGATGAGTAGGTCCGGCCCTTCCAATCAACGCCGCCATGCGACCAGCGCCACCACGAGCGAATCCCGACAGCGAGGAGAAACGATTCGGCCACTGGATGAAGGAGAAACGACCAGACGGGGTCGCCGAAGCGAATGGCGAGCAGCAATCGCATCCCGAGCACAAGAAGAGCCGCTCCAAGCACGGTTCCGCCTTCGGGTCCCGACACGGCAAATGGAAGTGCGAGAAAGGGGAGGAGGTAGAGTGCAAAGTGAAGGAAAAGGAAAATCCAGAATACTGCCTTGGATCGGAATCCGGGATAGAAGTTCTTCTGGAATCCCCGCCAGATCGTGCCCAGGCCCTCATACATCCGAACGCGAACGATTTCAGAGCCGTCAAGACCAAGTCCTCTCTCTCCAAGCTCGCGCCACCGGCGGGCGAGCACGGTGTCCTCGAACAATTCCTGCCGCACCAGTGAATGGCCGCCGACGCGTCGGTACGTGGTGTGTTCAACAAGAATACATGCGCCGTGGGCGAGTCCGAACCGGGGATTGTTCGAGATGAACGCGCCCGGCGAAGGAAACAGAGTGAAGACGAAGAAGTTGAGCATGGGCATCAGGAGCCGTTCAGAGAAGTCGCGCAGTTCAAACTGCGGCCAGGCAGACAGAAAGGTGAGGTTTCGCTTCGTCGCGGTTTCCAGCAGTGCGAGCGCGCCATTCGGCTTGAGCCGGGCATCGGCATCGAGAAACAACATCCACGGGGCTTGCGCTTTTTCAGAGAGCCGCATACATGCGTGCGGTTTTCCACACCAGCCTTCCGGAAGTGGGGCGCCGCTCATGAGTTGCACCCGTTGATCTGATTCTGAAAGAGCCTTCACAATATCGGCTGTGCCATCGTCAGAGCCATCATCGTAGACGAGCACTTCCCGGACAACAGGACCCTGTTCCAGCACACTCCGAACGCATTCCGCAATTGTGAGAGCTTCGTTCCGGGCAGGAACCAGAACAGAGAGTGCATTGGTGAAATCGTGCTTGTCTGAAGATGTTCGTCGGATCCTTGGCCAGAAGAGGACGTTGAGGATCGTAATCAGGAAGAACGGCAGAATAAGCAGAAGGAGGATGAACTCCAGGGTCATGCCACCTCCGCTTTCAATTGTTTCTCGCAGAGTGTGTCGAAGAGGATCGAGGCGAGTTGCTGGGGAGTTTCTTCGAGCGGGAGATGTCCGGCACCTCTAAGTTCGTATCTCTCTGCAAGAGGCCAGAGGATGGACCAGAGGTCGATTGATCGTTTCACCGCCGCAAATGTCCGCTCCCCGTGAATGAGAGTGATGGGGACGTCCACATCTGCAAACTGGCGGTAGTTGCTGTTCTCATCGAGCATCTGGAGGTAACGATAGACAGTATCGTGATTCACCTTGGCAAAGGAAGATGTGAGATGTGAATCGACGGTCCGCTTGTGCTGGAGTGCGCTGTTCGTGAGCGTGCGACCGAGCCGGGAAGCAAATGTCGCATCATAGGCGCGTCGGCCGAATTGTCCTCGGAGAAACAGCCCGAAATACCAAGGCATGTAGGCGAATGGATCGATCATGACGAGCCGGTCGATCCTCTCCCGCACCTTGCGCGCAACGTGGAGGCCCACAATGGCGCCGCTGCAGTTGCCGACGAGCGTGAATCGATCCCGGTCCAGGTTCCGAAGGGCGTCGGCTACTTGTTCTGCCACGGCATCCAGAGTCCAAGAACCCGGTGCAGGTGATTGGCCGTAGCCTGGAAGGTCCAAGCTCCAGAATGAGATGGAGTCTGGCCGAAATTGCTCAAGCGGTTCGAAAGTCCGATGGTCGCCAGCCCATCCGTGGAGGCCGACAACGGTCTTCGGTCCTGAGCCATAGCGTTTAGACAGCATGAGACTTGATCCTTTCTGCTGTCATGGCTCCCCCGAGAACGACCATCGGCATGCCTGTTCCCGGAGTCGTGCTGGCGCCGACGAAATAGAGTCCCTTGACGCCAGGGGCGTAGTTCTTCGCCCGGAAGGGTCCCATCTGGAAAAGCGTATGCGCAGCTCCGAAGGCAGAGCCGTCGTACAGGCCGTACCTGTTTCGCCACTCCTCAGGAGTCCATACTTCCTCGACGAGAAAATCCGACTCACTCAGTCGAATGTTGTGTGACGCAAGACGTCGGAAGACCTCTGTACGCGCTTCGCGAGTTACCTGGTTCCAATCCACCTTGCCAATTTGGCTCAGAACCGGGGTTGGCACAAGAACAAAGACGAGTGTTGTGCCCGGAGGCGCGAGCGACGGGTCGCTTTTTGACGGAGCGCTCACATAGAATGGAAGATCAGTCGGCATCTCTCCCTTGTCCAGGAGCTGCGCAAATCCCAAACGCGAATCATTTGGGAGATAGATGCTGTGATGGGGGAGATTGGGGATTTCACCCCGCACGCCCCAGTAGAAGGTGATGACGCCGGGAGTCATGCGCAACTTCTTCGCAGCGGGCTCGTTTGCCTCTTCGTTTCCAAAAAGACGTGTGAGGGTCGTCGGGACGTCAACGTTTGAAACGACGATGTCAAACGGATGAGACTGTCCGTCCTGAGTGAGAAGGCCTGTGACGCGCCCGTTCTCAACCTGGATTCTCTTCACGGGTGTTGAGCATCGTATCTCGACGCCGAGTTCTTCCGCAAGTTTACGCGTGGCTTCGACGAGCGCGTAGATGCCGCCTTCTGGGAGCCAGAGTCCGTATGCGAGTTCGCCGAAAGGGAGAATGGAAAACAAGCCAGGGAGTTGGAACGGCGAGCCCCCGAGGTACATGGCATAGGAACCAAGTGCCTGTCGTATGCGCGGATTCTTGAAGTATCTCTTCAGCTCTCCTTCGAAAGAACGGAACAAAGAGAGTTTTGAAAGGTCGCGCCATTTCAGTGACCCAAACCAGCCCAGCGGGGAGTCAGCGTTGTTGGTAACGAGACCTTCGAACGAGACCCGGAACTGTTCAGAGGCATTCCGAAGAAACCGGGTAAGGGCCGGACCGGATCCCGGTTCCATTCGTTCAGTTTCGCGGACCAGGGCGTCGAACTGGCTCGAGAGCGTAAACCGTTCCCCGTCCCTCCAAAGAAATGTGATAGACGGATCGATGGGGAGAAGTGTCACGTAGTCTCCGAGTTTGCGGCCAGCGGCGCGAAACAGGTCTTCAAAGACCCAGGGGTAATTCAGCAACGAGGGCCCGGTATCGAACGAAAAACCATTCCGCACAAGGCGGTTGGCGCGACCCCCGACGGTCTCCTGTGCTTCGAACATGGTTACGTCATGGCCGGCCAGACGCAGGTGTATTCCTGCGCTCAATCCGCCGAATCCCGCACCGACGATTGCGACCTTCATCGTTTGGTCCTGTATTCTAGGACAGAGTCTAGCATATCGTTCACAAAATGAATGCGAGTGGAAGTCTCCAGTATTTGCTCGCTGGTAGTGCGCGAAGTTTCTCCATCAGCGGAACGGATTCGCGATGGTAGAGGCTTCGGTCCGATGCATCGAGCCGACGATTGAGAGCCCGGTACACTTCGATACACGCTTTGATGGCGGGAACGCAATCCCGAGAGAACGCGCCCAAATCACGCTCCGCCTCGGCGTAATACTCTTCGGCGATACGGGCAAAGCGCCCGAGAGCGCGTCGAACGGCGGTCGCGTTCTGAGGGTGATACAGAGTATGGGGAGTCAGCCCTTCGGAGGAAAGCACATCGAGTGGCAGATACAACCTGCCGCGTCCCTTGTCGTCGCCGACGTCACGGAGAAAGTTCGTCAGCTGTAATGCGATTCCGAGGTTTCGGGAAGCCCTGAGTGCTCTCGCGAATTCCGAACGTTCGGAGGGGCCGTACACGTAGGCCAGAAAATAGCCGACGACGATGGCGCTTCCGTAGACATACGACTCGATGAGATCGTCCAGCGTTCGGAACGGTTCAGGTTCCGCGTCACGCTTCATTGCATCGAGAAAGGAGCGATAGTATTCTCGTGGTATGCCGTACTGTCGGACGACGTGTCCAAACGCGGCGGCAAAGACTGGAACTCCGTCAGCGAGTGCCTCGCGCAGGGTTGTGTATTCGAGTGAGCGTTCATATGCCTCCGACCAAAGGTTGAGCCGTGCAAGGCGTTCCGCAGGACTCAGCTTGAATGTATCGACGATCTCGTCCGGATACCGCACAGCGGCATAGATGGCTTCCACCGCGCGCCGTTTTTCGCGGGGAAGAAATCGGGTGACGATGAAAAAGCTTGAACTGTACCGACGCAGGACGCGGCGCGCTCCGTTGGCAACTGTCAGCCAGAGCGATCGATCATCGCCGCGGGCCAATGCCGCGGTTCGCAATCGGTTGTCGAGTTGCTCCCATTCCAGCTCCGTCCATTCAGCCTGAGAAGTGGAGGAAGTTATCTGAGGGAAATCCTCGTGGATGAAGCTGCGAATAGAGGCCTGACTCCCTTGAAGGGAGATGATTGGCGTTGTCATGATGTTCTCTTTCTCCTGGAGGTGCGTATCGTACGACGGTTCGTCGAACGTGCAGCAACCGCGATGTGGGTGGAGGCGGCGGTGTCCGGAAAGACTGTTTCAAGTGTTGCCTTGCGGAAATCAAAGATCATGTCGAGCTGCCTCCTCACAAACAACGCGTGGGCAATCTTTCCAAGGAGTCCGAACGGCAGGGCATAGTGAATCTCGTCCGTCATCATTGTTCCGTCATCGGTCTCGGTAAAGGTGTGCGCGTGATGCCAGTAGGCATACGGTCCCCGGAGCTGGAGATCGGCGAATCGATGGGGCGGTTTGAAATCGGTGATGAACGTCGTCCATCGAAGGGGAAAGATGAATGGCCTGACAGTATAATCGATCACGGCTCCCTCCTTCATCTCGATGGGTGCCGGTGTCAGCATCTGGAACTCGAGCGACGCCGGGGTAAGCATCGCGAGGTTCTCGGGATGGGAGAAAAATGAAAACGTCTCTTCGAGGGGCTGACGGATCAACTGCTGACGCTTCAGTGTGTTCAATTTCATTTCGGGTGCTCCCGTTTCTTTGGTCCTGGTTTCAGTTGAAAAGCGTCCCTGGTTTGCCGGATCGCATCGGTGACCGAGGAGGCGACGAAGTCGCAATGGAGCGACTGAGGTGTTTCGCGTCCGACTCCACTGCCGCCGACGAAGAAGAGCCCTCCCTGAGATCGGGCGAGCTTCCCGATGGACCGGATTGCTTCAAGGTTCCCCGAGCGGCGAGGCCGGGCTGCAATGGAGAGGCAGATGGCGCGCACACGGTGCGTCCTGACATAGGAGGTCAGCACTTGCAGCGGCGTGTTCGCACCGATGTTCTGGACTGTCCATCCTTCTGCTTCAAATGCGCAGGCAAGAATGCGCGTGGCGAGATCGTGCCGTTCCGATTCCGGGCAAGCGCAAACCATCGACAGTCCGTTGAGAGGTTTCTTATGAACATCGGGCGCCAGGCGGATGAGTGCTTCCTGCATTGCCTGAGTTGCGAGATGCTCCTGATCCACGTTGAGCTTCTTTTCGGCCCAAAGCCGTCCGAGCTGTGCCATCGCCGGCTGAATCACCTCGTCCGCGATCACGGAAAAAGGAATATGGTGTTTGTAGAGATAGGCGAGGAATTCATATGTGCGATTGCGGTCGGCTTGCAGGAGTTCCTCAAAGAGGATCTCGGAGAGAAGAACGTAGTTTCTCGAGTTGACTCCCAGCGAAAGCTGATCCTGACGGCTCTGCGAAACAGGCGGCGGAAGGATCCCTGTGAGCGGATAACGATGCTCCTCAGCGAATTTGACGATGTCTGCCATCCGGAATTTCCTGTGTCCGCCAAGCGTCTTGATGCAGAGCAGGTTGCCGTCGTCGGCCCAGCGCTTGATGGTCGACTCGGCGAGGTTCAGAAGTCCGGCGACCTCTTTCGTTGATAAGACTGAATTCATCAAATGCACGATTTAAACGTAATAGACGATTTGCACGCTTTAATATACTATGCACACTTGACAAAAGCAAGCGCGAATTCTGTGTGCAAGCGGTCGGGGAAAGAATTTATGAGTATCGCTGGCTGATCCTCTGCGGCCCGAACGAGGGCACGACGGGCGTCGGTGACTTCGGGGTCTTGCTTACAGAACAACTGCGCAGTCAAGAGGATTCTCTCTGGTGGGTATCAGGGTGGTGAAGAATTCAACACAAGCGCTTGCGGAGAATCTGTGAGGTGATCGGGAACCGTTGTTCCGGGGAGGCTGAGGCTTATGCCTCTTGATCAGTGGGTGTGCTGGACAAGTCCCGATTTGACAAAGCTAACCGGGATCTTTTTCCGGAGGGGAGCGGAAGGACTTCGCAGCGATTGATCCAACTTCGATGAAGAGTCAGTGTTCTGAACGAAGTTCTAACTTTTTCCCCATTGTCCGATGCTCTGAACAGCGTCCGGATCGGCCTTGAACTCCGATGTAAGATGAAAATCAATCTCCGGGAACATTTCCTGCGCAGCCCTGAGCGACCACGTTCCCTCGGCGAGAAACACGGGAAGAGTATCCTTGTCGAATGCGATGTGATGGTTCTGGAGTGAAAGAAAACGCTCAAGCTGCCGGTCATCCGCAGAGGTGAACCAAAAAGCCTTGTAAACATTCATTGGCTGAAAATCACACTGCGCGCCATACTCGTGAAGCAATCTGAATTGAATCACCTCAAACTGGAGCTCGCCGACGGCGCCGATGATCTTGGCGGTCCCATGATCGCGGATGAGGAGTTGAGCAACCCCTTCATCGGTCAACTGGCGAATGCCCTTGTCCAGCTGCTTGGATTTAAATGGATTCCTGTTGACGACCTGCCTGAAGATCTCGGGGGAAAACCTGGGTATCCCTTTGAAGTGCAGAACCTCGCCTGCCGTCAGCGTGTCGCCGATCTTGAAATTGCCGGTGTCATAGAGCCCCACCACGTCGCCAGGCCAGGCTTCCTCGATAATGCTCTTTTCGTTCGCCATGAAACTCGTGGGGTTCGTGAAACGAAGCTCCTTGTCAAGGCGTGTGTGATAGTAGAATGTGTTCCGCTCGAATCTTCCCGAGCACACCCGGCAAAATGCAATGCGATCGCGGTGGTTGGGATCGAGGTTGGCGTGGATCTTGAACACAAATCCGCTGAACGCCTCTTCCGCCGGATCGACCATCCTGGTGGCTGTTTCCCTCGGCTGCGGGGGCGGAGCGATCGCCACAAACGTGTCGAGCAGCTCCTTCACTCCGAAATTGTTGATGGCGCTGCCGAAGAATACCGGCGCAAGGTACCCCTCGCGGTAGTGTCCTTCATCGAACGATTCGAAGGCACTTTCGATCAGATGAACATCCTCACGGAGTTGAGCGGCTGAAGCCGGACCGAGATGCTCATCGAGGAGCGGACTCGCGAGATCGTCGATGGACAGGACGTCTTCGGGGACGGTTGTCTTGTTCGGGGAAAAAAGCTCCAGCTGTTGTTCAAAAAGATTGTACACCCCCTGGAACTGCGGGCCCATGCCTATGGGCCAGGTGAGAGGACGCGTATGAATGCCGAGCTCACGTTCCAGCTCATCCAGAAGTTCAAACGGATTGCGCCCTTCCCGGTCCAGCTTGTTGATGAACACGATCACCGGTGTATTTCGCATCCGGCAGACGTTCATCAGCTTCCGCGTCTGCTCTTCCACCCCCTTCGCACAATCGATCACGAGGATGACGCTGTCAACTGCGGTGAGCGTCCGGTATGTATCTTCTGCGAAATCCTTGTGACCCGGTGTGTCCAGAATGTTGACCTTGTAGCCATTGTATTCGAAGCCCATCACCGAGGTTGCCACAGAGATGCCGCGCTGCTTCTCAATTTCCATGAAGTCGGAGGTGGCGGCCTTCCTGATCTTGTTCTTCTTCACAGCGCCCGCTGTGTGGATCGCGCCGCCAAACAACAGGAGCTTTTCCGTGAGCGTGGTCTTTCCTGCGTCGGGGTGACTTATGATGCCGAATGTCCTGCGTCTGGTGAGTTCGTTTGTTTTCATTGACATTGGTTCATATAAGAGAAAGCGCGATTCCGGTTGACAATTGTGGTAGTTGGGCACTCTGGAGAGTGGGGCCCAGGCCGCTTGCCCCACCAATTAGGGAGAATCCTAGGGCGGGGTTGGAGCTGTTCGGAATCGAGATGAGAAGCCGTTCATGATCATCAAAGATAAGAAAAATTCACGAAAGACCCAAACCAGCGGCTGATGCCTGCCTACAGAGCGACGTCCGCGAATTCATGTGGGCGAGACGGCGAGCCGTTGATGCCCAGTTTCCCACGGCTTCCTGCATTGCCTTTCATCTTTGTCTGTGGTAGCTTAGGAGTAAATGCCTCAAGGAGCCCCGCCTGGGGATCGTTTTCCATTTCCCCATTTTACTATACAGGAGAAGTCATTGACGCCGCAGAAGAAACTATCATCTCTTTCTGACCTCGGGCAGCTTCTGAGTGACTCTGAACGGAAACAACTTCTGTCCGAAACTAACAAACGCGGGCATGATGGAAAAGGCAAAACGGTTCGGGTCAGACTGGATTCAAAGGGAAGAAAGGGGAAATCCGTGACACTCGTCGAAGGACTCCAGCACAATCCCGCAACAATGGCGGAGATTGCCCGGATTCTGAAACAGCATTGCGGCGCCGGTGGCACTGTGAAGGAGGGACAAGTTGAGATCCAGGGGGACCAACGTCAACGAATAGCGGAGAAACTCCGAGAGATGAACTATGTGATAGGGTAGAAAGAGGACACTTGAACGAGTAAGCAATTCATGAAGAAGGAGCCACTGCAATGACACATCGATTACCGTTTATCTTGATGGCGCTATGGGTTCTTCAATCCTTTCTTCAGGCACAGGATACCTGCCGCGTCCACGACTGGGAGAATCCCAGGGTCTTCAATATCAACAAAGAGGAGGCGTATGCCACATTCGTGCCGTTTCCCGATGTGAAGAGCTTCCTGAATCTCGATCCCCGCAAATCACCCCACCGATACTCACTCAATGGCACGTGGAAATTCAACTGGGTGAACAAGCCGGGTGATCGTCCGGTTGACTTCTATAAAGACGGCTTCGATGTCGGCAGATGGAAAGACATTCAGGTACCGTCGATGTGGGAATTCCAGGGATACGGCATTCCCATCTACGTCAACTCCGATTATGAATTCCCCAAACCGTGGCTGCCGCCGCATGTACCGCATGATTACAATCCTGTCGGCTCGTACAAGCGGACGTTTACCATCCCCACGGATTGGGATGGCAGGCAAATCTTCATCCACTTCGGGGCCGTGAAGTCGGCATTCTACATTTGGATCAACGGTGAAAAGGTTGGCTACAGCGAGGATTCAAAACTGCCTGCCGAATGGGACGTCACGAAGTACTTGAAAAAAGGGGAGAACACCGTCGCGCTCGAAGTCTATCGCTGGTGCGACGGAACCTATCTCGAGTGCCAGGATATGTGGCGCATCAGCGGCATCTCGCGCGATACCTACCTCTACTGCACACCGAAAGTGCGTATCCGTGACTTCTGGGCGAAGGCCGATCTCGACAGCGACTACAGAAATGGATTGCTCACAGTCGATGTTGAATTGAAGAATCACAATCTGAATCTTCGATCAGGCGCCTTGGACCTCACTTTGCAGGTGTTGGATGAGAACAATCGGATAGTGGCTCAGGAGACGAAAGCCGCTACGATGAATGGCGTCGGGAAGGTCACCATGTCGTTCACAGCAACAATCGACAATCCCAAACAATGGTCCAGCGAAACACCGACGTTGTATTCGGTGGTGTTGGAATTGAAGGGGGCTGGAGTCAAGGAGGTGGCAGGCTGCAAGACTGGTTTCAGGAAAGTGGAAATTAAAGCCGGCCAGTTGCTGGTGAATGGAATACCGATCCTCATCAAAGGAACGGATCGCCACGAGCACGACGGCACAACTGCCCATGTTCTTTCGGATGCAGTCCTCTTGAAAGACATTGAACTGATGAAGCAACATAACCTCAACGCGGTTCGAACGTCGCATTACCCGAACGACCCGCGCTGGTACGATCTCTGCGACAAATACGGAATCTATCTCGTCGATGAAGCGAACATCGAATCGCACGGCATGGGCTATGGTGAGAAAACGCTGGCGAAAGATCCGGAGTTCAAGGAAATGCATCTCGACCGCACAGCGCGCATGGTCGAGCGCGACAAAAATCACCCCTCGGTCATCATCTGGTCGCTGGGCAATGAAGCGGGGAACGGACCAAATTTTGTGTCCACGTACGAATGGATCAAGCAGCGCGATCCTTCGCGGCCTGTTCAATATGAGCGTGCAGGAGAACAGGCGAACACCGATATCGTCTGTCCGATGTACTCCTGGAGTTACCTGGAAGCATACGGCAGCCGAGTGAATACGCGTCCGTTGATCCTGTGTGAATACTCGCATGCGATGGGCAACAGCACGGGAAACCTGCAGGACTACTGGGATCTCATCGAACACTATCCGCAGCTTCAAGGAGCGTTTTTTTGGGATTGGGTTGATCAGGGGTTTGCCAAGACGGGACCGAACGGCGAAAAATACTGGGCATACGGCGGCGATTGGGGACCGCCGGGGACTCCTTCGGATCAGAACTTTTTGTGTAATGGCCTCGTCTTGCCTGACCGGACACCTCACCCGGCACTGATGGAGGTAAAAAAAGTGCTTCAATATGTGAAGGTGAAGCCGGTGCCTGTCAGTGCCAGTCAGTTTGAGATCACGAATAAATACGATTTCATCAACCTTGAGAGGTATGATATTCAGTGGGAGATCGCGGCAGACGGGAAGCGGATTGCCGCTGGCTCGATCCAGAAGCCTTCTGTTCCGCCACATTCGAGCCGCCTCATTGCCATTGAGTATGCACCCATCAAGCAGGAGCCCGGAGTGGAGTACTTCATCAACTTCCGGACCATTATTCGCGAGCCTGAGCCTTTCAAGCCCAAAGGGTACGTCATCGCGATGGATCAATATCCTCTGGGTGCACCGCTGCCGGTGACACTGACAACTACAGCGGTTTTTCCACCACTTACGGTAACTGAAGCGGGAACGATGCTTTCGGTTGAAGGGAAAGACTTCCGTATCTCATTCGATAAGACGTCGGGGATTCTCTCCTCGTATCAATGGAAAGGAACGCAGCTCATCGAGCGTGGCATGGAGCCCAACTTCTGGCGTCCGCCGACCGATAATGATTTCGGAAATCGTATGCAGGTCACATCGGGGGTGTGGAAAAAGGCGGGTGAGAACCGTGTGCTGACGTCCTTCACGTCAAAGAAGATCAACAGTAGTGAAGTGAAAGTGACGGCGGTGTTCGACCTGCCGGATGTTCGATCGCAATTCAAAGTCGAATACGCTGTGCTGGGAAACGGTGAAGTTGTCGTGGAAAATAACTTCATGACCAGGGAAGGAAATCTGCCGGAGTTGCCGCGGTTTGGTGTGAAGATGCGATTGCCGAAGGCTTTCGAGAAGATCGAGTATTTCGGACGAGGTCCGGAAGAAAACTATTGTGATCGCAAGACTGCGGCTCATGTCGGAGTCTATCGCAGCACCGTGACAGAGCAGTACTTTCCGTATGTGAGCCCACAGGAAAACGGCAACAAAACCGATGTGCGATGGATTGCATTCACCAACGAACAAGGGAATGGTCTGATGGTGGCGGGCATGCCGCTGCTCAGTCTGTCGGCGCTACACTATACAATAGAAGATTTGACGCAGGAAAGCCGCGGCACCAGGCATACGATTGATCTCCAGAAAAAGGATTTCGTTGCTCTGAACCTTGATTTGAAGCAACGCGGCGTGGGCGGAGATGATTCCTGGGGAGCAAAGCCGCATTCCCAGTATTGCCTGCTCGGGGTCAGTTACTCGTTTCAATTCAGGCTGAGTCCGGTCACGCGCGGCGATGATCTTTCTGTGACAAGCAAGGTGAGATACGAGATTGATGCGATGCGATGAAGCGCGCACTCCAAGGCGCGGCTATAGGTACCATACAAGGGTGTTCCAAAAGCGTCTTTGTCATTTCGACCGAAGGGAGAAATCTTACGATAACCGGTGTAGGATTTCTCAGTCGCTTCGCTCCTTCGAAATGACAAATATGGATTAAAGGACAACCTCGGAAGGGCGTGCGCTGTTTTCGTGGAAGCTTGAGTTGATGCATGCTCGGATCCCTGCGTCGTGCTGTTGACTTGCCAAAGGTTCTTCCGAGACACGACACCAGTTACTCTCAACCAACATATGCCATAAGTGGAGGTTTCAGATGAGTCCTGCGAATCCTGCAAAAACATCTCGCCGTGATTTCATCAAGGTGATGGGAGTCGGAGCAGCCGCAATCGCCGCCACGAACTGGCCATTCAGCCTGCGAAGACCCGGCACCCGCCCGAATATCCTGTTCATCATGTCCGATGATCACGCCTATCAGGCCATTTCATGCTATGGCAGCCGCATCAACCAGACGCCGAATATCGACCGGCTCGCCCGGGGGGGTGTTCGCTTCACACAAAGTTTCTGCACGAACTCGATCTGCGGACCAAGCCGCGCTGTGTTGTTGACTGGGAAATACAGCCATCTCAACGGCTTCATCGACAACAAGGCGACATTCGACGGCAGCCAGCAGACCTTCCCAAAACTGTTTCAAGGGGCAGGATATGAAACGGCACTCTTCGGGAAATGGCATTTGAAGAGCGATCCGACAGGATTCGACTACTGGAATATTCTGCCGGGACAGGGTCAGTACTACAATCCCGACTTCATTGATATGGGAGTGAAGAAGCGGCGGAACGGTTACGCCACAGACCTCATCACAGATGATTGTCTCGGATGGCTGAAGAAACGTGAATCCCAAAAACCTTTCTGCGTTCTTCTGCATCACAAAGCACCCCACCGCAACTGGATGCCGGATTCGAAGCATCTCTCCATGTATGAGGAGACAGACGTACCGCTCCCCGAGACCTTCTTTGACGACTACGCCACGCGCAGTGACGCTGCCCGCCAGCAAAAGATGAGCGTTGCCGATGATCTGCGCATGGCATTTGATCTGAAAATGCCGCCCGACAATACGCCTGACGACGATACGCCGGGAGAGAAGGCCAATCGTCAGGATTGGAATGCGATGGTCGGCAGACTCGATGAAAATCAAAAGAAGGCCTGGGACGAAGCGTATGCCCGGAGCAACGAGGCGTTTCGGAAGTCGGACCTGAAAGGAAAGGATCTTGCCAGGTGGAAGTACCAGCGCTACATCAAGGACTACCTTCGCTGTGTTGCTTCCGTTGACGACAATATCGGCAGAGTTCTGGACTATCTCGATGAAACTGGATTAGCGGAAAATACTCTTGTTGTCTACACCTCTGATCAGGGATTCTATCTTGGAGAACATGGTTGGTTTGACAAGCGCTTCATGTACGAAGAATCACTTCGCATGCCCCTCATCATTCGATATCCTCAAGCGATACGTCCCGGAATTATGAACGAGATGGCTATGAACCTGGACTTTGCCCCCTCGTTCCTGGATTTTGCGGGCATTCCCATCCCGCCTGATATGCAAGGGCGATCGTTAAAGGGCCTCCTGAGCGGAGATGCTCCAAAAGATTGGCGCGAGTCTATCTACTACCATTACTATGAATATCCCGCCGAACATTCAGTCAAACGGCATTATGGAGTGCGTACGAACCGCTACAAGCTCATTCATTTCTATTATGATATCGACGCGTGGGAGTTGTATGATCTGAAGAACGATCTCCATGAAGTGAACAATATCTACGATGACCCACGCTACGCGGGCACCGTCCGGGAATTGAAGACCGAACTGGAACGGCTGCGCAAGCAGTACGGCGATATGGATGAAAAGAGATTCTTGCCCGGATGAGGAGTCATTTGCACCGCGAGACGATCATTCGGCAGATCGGCCCTCAGGTACACACGCCCTGTTTCGAACACGCTGGACCTCAATGCCGAAAGGAAAGAATCATGCTGCGATGCGTATTGGTTTTGTTATTGGCCGGCAGTTCTCCTTTTGCAAAAGCCCAGGAAGTCCGTCGCGACAAAGACAGAGAAGCGGGGATCCACTATTACGGCAAAGACTTTTTCTTGATCGAGGGGACAACCATTCCCGATTCCCTCAAAGAAAGCCCTTATGATAGACTGCCAATTTCTTATAAGAACAAGGTTAGAACTCCCGTTTGGGAACTCTCGAAAGCTTCAGCAGGGATCTCCGTAAGGTTCCAATCCAATTCGACGACGATCAAAGTAAAATGGGAATTACTCAACAACGCAAGAATGAATCACATGGCGGAAACAGGGATAAAAGGTATCGATCTCTACTGTAAGATGGATGATCGCTGGCAATATGTGAATACTGCAAAACCTTCGAGCAAGGAAAACGAAGCCTTGTTGATCAACAATATGTCTTCGGAGATGCGGGAATACAAAATGTTTTTGCCTCTTTATGACGGTGTGACGAAATTAGAAATTGGGATTGATACTCTTCTGAAGATAGAGAAACCCGCAAGAAGCGACCGGAGGCCGATTGTCTTCTATGGTACGAGTATTACACAGGGAGGCTGCGCCTCGCGGCCCGGCATGGCGTATACAAACATCATCTCAAGAAAGCTCAACGTTGAATGCGTGAACTATGGGTTTAGTGGAAATGGAAGGATGGAGAGTGCCATAGCCGAGTTACTGTCAGAGATCGACGCATCATTCTTCGTCATCGACTGCCTTCCCAATATGCTCTCTCCTGACATTCGGAAGAACACACTACCTCTTGTCGAGATTATTCGAAGTAAGCATCCATCCACTCCAATAGTGTTCGTTGAGGGATTATTGCAAGAGAGATCTTTCCTTGACGATACAACGAAAAGCAGGCTCGACGAGAAAAACCGAGTGCTGAGAAGTGAGTATGACAAGATGCTTGAAAAGGGTTTTACGAATATTTTCTATGTCGATGGCAAAGGTGCTTTGGGAGACGACCATGAAGGTACAGTCGATGGAGCTCACTTCACCGACCTGGGATTCATCAGATTTGCCGATTATTTGATATCGAAGTTTAAACAATACAAATTGACCGTAACGACATCCAGCAAGAACTAGTGGTCAAGTCCTTCGATGAAGCGCCTGCTGTTCTTCGACAGTCACACTGTCGAAGAAGGCCCATGCTGGAGTTAAACTCCAAGAGATATGGTGAGCTCACCTGGTCGTTCCGGTGATGACAACGTTCCGGAAAACTGCGGTATCATCGAAGGAGCCAAACCCTGCGCGCCCACGAGAGATCGTTATATCGGCTGCCTGCAGTACAGGAGCGGGTGATCCATCCATGAACACGGCAATCCGTCCGCTCCGTCCATCCCGTTCAACGCGCACGCGGTGCCACGAAAAATCCGTGAGTTGAGGTTTGCCCTTCCCCGAGTCGATGCGCACGCGATCGGCGTTGTTCACCAGGAAGATACCGTTGTGAACGTCGTCGCTGATTGCCGCGAGGTGGATATAGTAGAACCGAGTAGGTGATTCGTATCCGACAATAACATCCAGGTCGCGCCGGGCAACATCCGGGGAAGCTGTCGATCGGATGTCTGCCTCGACCGTCACGCGGCGCAAAAGTTTCGTTTTAAGAATGGCAAGTGCGGCAGGCCGACGGATGGGACCCGAAGGAGTTCCTGCTTTCGAGAGGATCAGCTTCCCGGCATCAATACGCCATGATCCCGTTCCGTCAAGATCCCACTGACCAATACTTTGCGATCTGGACAAATCTGGCCGAACAGAGACTGTTTGTCGGCAATGTGTGTTTTCCGGGCTGAGAGTAAACAGCAGAACGAATGCAAGTATCGTCATTGTTTTCACGAGCGGGCTTCTCCATTAGTGACTACATACAATATGGGATCAAAAGACATTCTCTTCAAGCCCCAAAGCACAGGAAACAGATGCGGGGGCGGCGACCTGCATTTAAGGGCCACTTTCGTTTCGATGGTAAAAATTCCTTACCATTTGCCCGACAAGCGGAACGTGGTAATCCCATCGGAAAGGCTCTGATTCAATGGTCTGCCCAGGCGCTCCAAAGACACTCTGTATCCTTCTTCTGATTGCTGTGTTGACTTTCATGTGCTCTGCACAGACAGGAACTACTCCCGCCCCCAAAAACCAAACGGCTCTTTCACGTTTCGGCGATATTGTCTATGTGTCCATCGATGCCGAGCAAAGCATCGCGATCTACAGAATTGATTCGGCCCAGGGGGATCTTAGTTTCATCAAGAAGATCACCGTCAGTGGAGATCCAGGGTCCCTTGCCGTCGATCCATCGCACAAATACCTCTATGCCGCCATTCGATCAACGAGCAGTATTTCATCGTTCCATATCAATGCACGAAATGGCGATTTAACGCTCATCAATACCATTCGAGCTGCGGGAAATCCAGTCTATCTCAATACAGACAAAACAGGCAAGTTCCTCCTGTCAGCCTATTTCGCAGACAGCAAAGCCGCAATATACTCCATCCGACAAGATGGCAATGTGCAGGACAGCGCAGTCCAGGTCCTTGCAACGGAAAAGAATGCGCACGCCATTCAAACTGATCCGTCAAATCGATTTCTCTTCATTCCATGCAGAACAGGCGAAACGATTCTCCAATTCACATTTGATGCCGGCAACGGGACGGTGACACCGAACGTTCGGGATCGAACTCTGACTCCGCCAAAGACGGGCCCCCGCCATATCGTGTTTCACCCGGCACTGAACGTCGTCTATGTCGCCAATGAGTTTGGCAGCAGCGTCACGGCCTATCACTTTGATCAGGCAGACGGAACCCTCTCGGAGATTCAAACCCTTTCTTCACTGCCGGCTGATTTTGTCGGAACAAACACGGGTGCGGATATTCATCTGACGCCGGACGGGAGGTTCCTGTATGCTTCCAACCGAGGCCACGAAAGCATCGCAGCTTTTTCAGTGGATGGAGTCACGGGCCGACTGACCTCAATCGGCTTTTTCCCAACCGAGAAGACTCCACGCTCGTTCTCACTTGATCTGAGTGGAAGATTCTTATATGCTGCCGGCCAGGGGTCGGGCAAAATCGCCGCGTACCGCATCGACCAGAGAGATGGCCACCTGACCCCCATCGCAACGTATGATGCAGGAAAGAGCCCGGTCTGGATTCTAGCCGTGCGACACTTCTTCAAGCAATGAAAACAATCGAAAGGTGACATCTCATGATACGCATTGCGGCGTCCGCGTTCCTGGTTATTGTCATAAGCCTTGTTCACGCCGACGACAAGAAATGGTACACGGAAGGCGACTTCGCCCCTTCGAAACGGCTGACGGTGACTGTCGTGAACGCGCTTGATGTTGAACGCTTGAACTGCCCGGTGGTCATCACAAGGGATCAATTCCCGGTGAAAAAGCTCCACGAAATGTGGGTGACGGTTGTCGATCCTTCGCTCCCTTCAAAGCCCGAGCCGACGAAGGAAGAATCCGCTTTTGCCGGTGGACACGGCATCCGCAAGGAAACGAACGGTCATCAGATATTCTATCAGCTGGATGATCTCGACAAGGATGGCATCTGGGACGAGTTATTTTTCCAGACCAACCTTCGTCCGCGCGAATCCAAGACGATATACATCTACTTCGGATTTTCCGGGCGCGGATGGAATGAACATGGCACGCATGCAACCATCGGAAGCTACTGTCGCCATATCATCCCGTGGTGGGAATCAGCCAACGTCGGCTGGAAGCTATGGTTCCCGACGAGCGTGGACATGTACGGCAAGCGAAAGCCGCTGCTGATGTCGCAGGAGATGTGTATTCACAATTATTGCGGCTACTATGGTGTACCGAAGGTGAATTTCGACTATGGATCCGATATCATGGGTGTGAGCAGTTCGTTTGGCGCGGGGGGAATAGGTCTGTTTGAGCTGACGTCGAAACCCGACTCCATCTCGGTTCCCCGGTTTACACCTCTTACGGGTCCGAAAATCTCTGAGCGTAATTTCAACGAAGACCAGCTCACGGATACTCGCTACGCGTTCGACGTCGTTGTGAACGGACCGGTACGAAGCATGATCCGGGTGAAGACAATGAATTGGAGCACCGGAAACGGGTACTACGAGGTTGAGCAATGCTACACGGCCTATACGAACCAGAGCTATTCCACCTGCAAGGTCAAGTACACGAAATTCGATCCTGCGGTGACAGGTGTCCATTTCGGATGCGGCATCAAGGCGAACGTTCTGGAGGCTGAAAATTTCGTCGAGAAGGGAATAGCGATCCGGACAGGCACTGAGATGGTGGCTGATCCTGATGATGATACCGGACAAAAAGGGCACAAAGTCGATTTTGTCGGGTCGGCTCTTGTCGTGAAAGATGTCTACAAACCACAGTATGTCCGCGTGCGCTCGTATGGCGATAACCATACGTTCAGGATTCCCGTGACTGAGGACCGCTCGTTCGAATATCTGATTGCCGGAGCGTGGAGTGAAGGGGTTGTCTATAATACACCCGAGTCATTTAAGCAGTACGTTCGGAAGACGGCCCTCGAATACAATAATCCCGTGGCCGTTATGTTTGGAGAACTTGAACAGAAATGAACACATTGCCATGAAGGGACTTACACCATGGATAGACTCATCTTTCTCAACAACCAGTATTTGTCCGGAGCTTTCTGGTTTCGATTTGCGCTGGTCGGAATCATGATCTTCGCAGGAACAGCCAATCTTCGGTCGCAACATCCTGCTCAGGACGCGAAAATGAAATGGTTCCGTGACGCGAAATTCGGATTGTTTATTCACTGGGGGCTCTATGCGATTCCTGCCGGCGAATGGAAGGGGCAGAAGATTGCTGGTATCGGAGAGTGGATCATGAATCGCGCAAAAATTCCTGTGAAGGAGTACGAGCAACTCGCCGCGCAATTCAATCCTGTGAAGTTCAAAGCTGATGATATTGTGAAACTCGCTGAAGATGCGGGGATGAAGTACATCGTCATCACGAGCAAGCATCATGACGGATTCGCGATGTACCACTCAAAGGCGAGCAAATACAATATCGTCGATGCCACACCGTTCAAACGAGACATCCTCAAAGAGCTGGCCGACGCTTGCGCAAAACGCGGGATGAGACTCGGGTTCTACTACTCGCAGGCGCAGGATTGGCACGAGCCGAACGGAGCAGGCAACACCTGGGATTTCGGCATTGATTCGTTGAAGAATTTCGATCAATACCTGCGTGACAAAGCGGAACCTCAGGTGAAAGAGCTCTTGACAGAGTATGGTCCCGTGTGCCTGATATGGTTCGACACGCCGCGCATGATGAACAAGGATCGTGGGCAGCGCTTCGTCGACATTCTTCGCTCTCTGCAACCTGCCTGTTTGATCGACGGAAGACTCGGTATGGCCGGTGACTACCGCTCAATGGGCGACAATCGGATCCCGAACGAAGTTGTCCGGGAAGACTGGGAAGTGCCCGCGACGCTCAACGATACCTGGGGCTATAAGAGCTACGACGAAAACTGGAAAACTCCTCAGGACCTGACCTTTAAGCTGGTCGACATCATCAGCAAAGGAGGCAACTACCTTCTGAACGTCGGCCCGACCGCTGAGGGTCTTGTTCCTCAGCCGAGCCAGGACAACTTGCGTGCAGTTGGGCGATGGCTCAAAGTCAATGGCGAATCGATCTATGGCGCAGGACCGACGCCCTTTGGTCCGGAGTTTGGCTCACCGAATCCTGATACCACCAAGAAGGACTCTCGAGGCAATAAGTTATTCGACGCCAAAACAGAATGGCGCTGTACGACGAAGCCCGGGAAATTGTTCATTCATTTGTTCAAATGGCCCTCCGGTTCGTTCGAGTTGGAAGGAGTCAGTGGAAAAGTTGTGAAGACGTACTTCCTCGCAGACCCATCACGTCGGCCGCTGTCGCTGAAACAAGAAGGCAACAAGGCAACAATCTCCCTTCCTTCGGAGGCACCCGACAAAATGGATTCAGTCATCGTTTTTGAACTGGCGTCGAACTGACTAACAACAGCGAACTTGACGCGGGTGACCGTCACCTGACGTCGAATACCACGCGAGGTACCGGTCACCTTACCTCGTTCAAGATCTCTGCCCTTCGGGAGCTCTGCACCCGATGATGCGAGGAAGAAAGTCAATGAAGAAATCTATGTTCAATCTCGCTCTTATTGCTGCACTGCTGAGTGCTCTGCTCGGGCCTGAAATTGCATTGGCACAATCTCAGCCGAGAGAACAACGGTCGAGGCGCCTCATCCGGGTCGTGCCGATGAAACAAATCGATGTCAAAAGCCCCGACGGGAACGTGAGGTTTTCTCTCCTGCCGAATGCCGAACGCCTGACATTTACCGTCCAGCTGGGGAATGCAATAGTACTCGATCCTTCCCCGATTGTTATGAAGGTGGACGGATATGATTTGTCGTCGGGAGTCGTATTCGACACACTCCTTTCGTACATGAAAGAGGAATCGTATCCATGGTATGGAGCTCACAGCGTTGCCACAAGCAAATGCAACGGCGTGAGAATCGGATTGCGGCATGACCTCTCGTTCACCCCGTACACACTTGAAGTGTGCGCGTTCGATGATGGCATCGCCTTTCGTCACATCATTCCCGATCTCGACTCCGCCACACGAGTCCCTGACGAGTATACAACATTCGTAGTCCCACAAAACTCGACGGTCTGGTATCACGACATGGATGGCCATTACGAGGCCGAGTATGTGAAACAAGATATCGCCCAGGTGCCGACCGGCCAATGGGCAGGACCTCCTGTTACGATGAAATTGCCAAATGAAACTGGTTACGCTGTGATAACCGAAGCGAATCTCGTGAACTACAGCGGAATGGGATTGGAAGCAGATGGGCGAAAGGGGTGGATCACAGGATTGGGTCACCGCCAGCCGCTGAACTATCCATTCGAGCTGCGCTACGGGAGAGAAGAAGGTAAACGGCTGGGAAGAGCTGCGGCGGTTGCGGGGGTCATCACTACCCCGTGGCGTGTTGTGATGGTGGGACGGGATCTGAACACGCTGGTCAACAGTACGATCATCGCGAATCTATGTCCTCCCCCGGATCCAAAGCTCTTTCCTGGAGGCATCAAGACCGCGTGGATAAAGCCCGGCAGAGCTGTGTGGCGTTATGTCGACGGTGGCGACGGATCGTTCGACGGGCTGAAGGAGTTTTCACGCCTCGCAGGCCGACTCGGCTTTGAGCATCATGTCATTGAGGGCGTCTGGAGCAAATGGACACCAGAGCAGAGAAAGGAGATGGTGGATTATTCCCGCCTGCGAGGTGTGGGTGTTTGGTTCTGGAAGCACAGCAAGGAGTTGCGGACTCCGGAAGAGCGGGAAGAGTTCTTCAAGATGCTGCACAACCTCGGTGTGGCTGGTGCTAAGATCGATTTCTTCGATCACGAGGCGAAGGAAATCGTGGACGTCTATGAAGAAATGTTGCGCAAGGCGGCCGAGTATCAGATCCTCGTCATCTTTCACGGAGCAAACAAGCCGACAGGCCGAGACCGGACATGGCCGAACGAACTTGTCCGTGAAGGAATCCGCGGCATGGAGTCGAGTCGCTTGATGGAGCGAGGCCGACATCAAACAATCTTGCCTTTTACCCGCTTCCTTGCGGGACCGGCGGATTACACTTCGATGATCTTCAGCGAGCGCAGGCGAAATTCAAGCTGGGCTCATCAAATTGCGTCCATGGCGGTATTCTCAAGCCCACTGCTGACCATAGCCGCCCACCCGGACAGCATTTTGCGAAACCCGGCCGTCGAGGTGATCAAGGGCATACCTTCGGTGTGGGACGAGACGATTGTCTTGCCGTCGTCGAGAATTGGTGAGCTTGTGGTGTACGCCCGGCGAAGTGGTACAGCATGGTACCTCGCACTTATGAACGGTGGCGCTGCGCAAACGGTGAGCGTTCCGCTTGGCTTCCTCGGCCAGGGTGTCTACAAGGGAGAACTTGTCAGAGACGATCCGGGCAATTCAGGAGCGGTGAAGACCGAAACGCTGGATCTCCGCGGAAACTCTGAGCTCAAAATTGACTTGATCGACGGAGGCGGTTTCATCGGTCGATTTTCAAAGAAGTAGGATCAAATAGTACACGCAACGCGAACGGTACGAAGTGGGACACGCATTCGTTTTCGATCAATTCAAATCGTTTTGCATAGCAAAGGGCTCTTATGGCAATCCGAACGACCACTCACTCATGTATCAGCAGTCTGATTGCAGTCAGCACTCTCGTCGTCCTCCTGGCCGCACCGCTCGAAGCCCAGGTGACGACACAGGATCTTGCTAAGGCGATCGGTATCGAGAAGCTCCAGCATCCATACCTCTATTTTACAAATGAGGACAAGCCTGCCATCCTGAAGAGAATTCAGACTGATCCCGAAAGCAGGTCAATTATGGCTGGATTGCTGGCAGAGGGGCATCGTCTCCTGTACGTGCCGGTGAAGGATCCGCCGCCGGCAAGAGTCAAACATCCCAGGTATGCTGCGAGCGGTGATGAAGCAAACGCGTACGCGGGGGACATCGCGGATGGCGCCGTCAAACTGGCCTTTCTCTATCAAATGACAGGCGAAATCCGGTATGCGAAAAAGGCAATCGAATTTGCCGTGGCCCTGTGCGATCTCGAAAACTGGGTTCAGCAAGCCCACACCTTTGACATCATCTACCCCCGTGTATGGCCCTGGAACGTTCCTGATGATCGGGTTGTGTTCTCCTACGACATTACTTCCTCCGGCAGAGCCATCTCGGTGGCGACTGTGTATGACTGGGTGTATCCCGTCCTCACGAAATGGGAGCGCGACAAGCTACGGAACGGACTGCTCGAGAAAGCGATCACACGAGTGAGAGGAAACTATGATTTCTTCTGGTGGTCATCTGCGTATCGCTGCAACTGGTCGGCGATCTGCTATTCGGGTCTCGGTGTCAGCTCCCTTGCGTTGCTGAAGGAAAATCCCGTGCTCGTTGATGTCGTGGCAGAGGCATATAACAGGATTGGCCTGACCTATGATCAGATCGGTGACGACGGAGGGTGGCAGGAGGGGAGGGGCTACTACGGGTACATGATGAGGGTCAGCGTTGAATTTGTGGACGCTCTCAAGCGACTCTCGGGAGGAAGATTCAACCTGTTCAATCACAAGAAGATCAGTAATCACCCATTCGATTTTCCGCTCTACAGTCTGACGGCAAACTTCGAAGATGGCGGTGCGGGGCCCATCGGGCCAACGGCGGTGGTCAACAAGCTGGCGGAGGAAAGCGGAAATTCGACTGCGGCATGGTACAGACAAAAGTACTTTGGTGAAGGTACGACGATCATGGACATCCTCTGGCCAAGACCAACGGTTGTTCCTGTCGAGCCGCAGGAGAAGTCGAAGCTCTTCAAGAGCATCAATTGGGCAATCCTGCGCAGCACTTTCTCAGATCCTTCAGGAGTCACCATTGCCTGCAAGGCGGGGTACAACGACGACCCTCATCACGGTCACCTTGATTGCGGCAACTTCATTCTGACATGGCACGATATTCCGTTTATTCGCGACCTTGGTAGTATGCGGTACGACGAAATCTACTTCAACGAAGAACGCTGGCTGTATCCCTATGCATCGAGCGAAGGTCATAATCTGATTTTCGTCAATGGCGAACAGCAGATTCAGGCAAAGCTCAAGGACCAACCGTGGAAAGAAGGAGTAGGGGGGGAGATATTGAAGTTTGAAACGACTGCCAGCCGGGACTATGTGCTGATGGATCCGACCAAGGCATATCCGGGCAAGGAACTCAAGAAATGGAGAAGGAGCATTGTTCTCGATAAGCCGTCAACAACCTTAATCCTTGATGAGGTGGAAGCCTCCCCCGGTGCAACGATTCAGGCGCGGTTCTTTCCGGCTTCTGCTGCAAGACAGGGGCGCCCAGGACGGGAAACTTCCCGCGTGCCTCTTCCGGTCGGAGTGACTCATAAACTGTTTCGGGCTCACGCCCTTCTGTCGGCCGAGCGGCATACTATGGCATTGATCCCACTTGTTCTTGACAACGATTTCGAAATCATCGAAGACAAGATCGCTGCGGTCCCGGTAACAGAAGATGCTGAATTGACCTGGATTCCTTATCTGGAAGCGGTAACAAAGGCTAAAACGCGGTCCTCGGTGATCGCTACCGTCTTCCTTCCAGTGCGCGACCCGGAAGATGCTGAGCAGGCCGTGAAATCAGCCAGAATCAGAAGAATCGGTGACCGCCAGATTGAGATCACGATCACGCGGGAGAGAGCCGCATTCAAGTGGCTTTTTGAGAAAGAGAAGGACGGATTCGTTCTGAAGAACTAGTCGGCCAAGCGTCTGTCCGGCAGTTAAGACCCCCGATCAATCTGCGATCGGGAACGAGCAGTGAGCCCCATTAAAGCAACAAAGCCCGTCCACTTCTGTGACGGGCTTTGTTGTGTGTGATCCAGCCTCGGCTATCTTGTCTTTGTGGAATCTTTCTCGCCGGCGCCTTTAAAGCTTTGGAACGGTTTGTTCTGCAAGAAGTAAAGGATTTCGGATTTGAAAACCGCATCAGAAATTCCTTCGGTCGCAATGACAAGTGTGAAGTAGAAAGGATCTGCAAATACCTGACGGGGGAATTTCTGTGCGATGGCCTTCAACAGCGAGCTGTCAGATGCAGCGCGAGGCGCGGCTATGGCGCCGTTCTCCGTGAATCCAAGAAGCATCAGAATCGTGCTCCCTTCCGGTCCCGCCCCCTTGGCAATAATTGAGTAGTCTTTCACATAGTCGGTGCTCAGTTGTTGGCCGACCCCGAACGTCTGAACCGAATCTCCCTTCTCGCTGCGAAGAGCGATGGACTCGTACGGCGTCGCCGTGCGCTGCATCCCGAAAATGTGAAAGAATTTCTGGAAGCTATAGAGTGTCTTGAGGGTCCCGATGAAGACAATGTTGTTTGATTTGAAGTCGGCCGGAGTAACCTCTGACGCGAGTTTCAAGGAGTATCCACGCGGAGATTTCTGAAGGATCGGAATAACCTGTGTAAGCCCCCAGGTTGAGCTTGGACGGAGAAACGTAAACTCGTTTTGCTTGTATCGCTTCCCGAATGCCGGATCCTTCGCAATTCTCTCTTGCAGGTCTTCAGGGTTGTTGATGGGGACGGTCCTGTAATAGGAACTTACCGGATTGTTTTCGCGAAGGAAGAAATAGTCACCAAGAACTATGAGTGTTGGTCTTCCATTTGGTTGAACAAACTCATTCCAGATGGAGTTTGGCGGTCCTGGATTTTTCGGGTTTGATTGGAACACTGAACTGGAATAGTACCCCAGCAGAAAGGTGCCGATAGAACCAGCAATAAGGAGTCCCCAGACAAAAGTCCGGCTGTTGGTGTTTTGCTTCGAGGATTTCTCTTCGGTCGGGACGAATTCGACCTTATAGTGTCCTACAGGAATGTTGAGTTTGAAAGGGGCAGTTTTGCCGGCCGTAAGATAGAAGTGATCGAGCTTCTTCCGCAGGTTATTGATATACACTCTGACCGTCGCGTCCTCTTTTGAATTGAAAGAGGGATCCTTGCCGAAAATCTGTGTTCCGATAGTGGTCTCTTTCGGGGACCGTCCGGCAATCGATTCTTCGACCAGAAACTGAAGCAGTTCGCGATACCGCTGAGATTCCTTGAACTCCGGACTCTCAAGAATATCAGCAAGTATCTGGCGTATTTGAGATTGCTCGAGCATGGGGAAAATGCCTGTAAAACCTTGGGTAATTTACCTGTTAATCCAGCCCCCTTCAACGGTTATTTTCTTGCGTAACCGCAGGGTTATTAGCTATATTTGGGGCCATACTCTCCGAACTATCTCCTTTGCTCCTGCTCTCGGGTGGAAGCCGCGCCGATTTGCATCCGCGAAGATGGTGATCCAATCGCAGGGGCACAAGATACTAACAAATTCTCGAACTTGACAGAGAATGGAAGTCCCAAAAACAGTAAAAACACTGGGGATTTGTGCAGTATTTTGCCTCTTGAATGTACCTGCGATTGTAGGTCAGAACCTACTAACCAAAGGGTCAACGTTCCGCAATCCAATTCTCCCCGGATTCTATCCCGATCCCTCGATTTGCCGTGTGAATAAAGACTACTACCTTGTAACGTCGACGTTCGAATACTATCCTGGCATACCAATATTTCATAGCAAAGATCTGGTCCACTGGAATCAGATTGGTCACGTTCTTGACCGGCCTTCTCAGCTCGAACTGGATTCAATCAAGCCTTCTGGCGGAGTTTACGCTCCGACGATCCGCTTTCATAACGGCACGTTCTATGTGATCAACACCCTTGTCGGAAAGAAGGGGAATTTTGTCGTGACGGCGACGAATCCTGCCGGTCCGTGGTCCGATCCTCATTGGATCGCTGACGCCCCGGGAATCGATCCCTCTCTCTTTTTCGACGACGACGGCAGAGCGTACTACACAGGAAACATCAGGCCGGATTCCATTCCCAAAGAGTCGAAATACCGTTCCATCTGGCTCCAGGAGTTGGATCTCAAATCGATGAAGCTCATCGGTGAACGCAGCATCATCCTGAACGAAGGTGCGCTCCACGGCGCAAACAACGCAGAAGCACCGCATCTCTACAAAGTTCGTGGGATGTACTACCTGATGATCGCCGAGGGTGGCACAGGGGAAAACCATGCCGTCACGATCTTTCGGAGCAAGAATCTTCGCGGACCCTATGAGGGAAACAAGAAGAATCCGATTCTGACACACCGCCATCTTGGCTCGGAATATCCGATTGCCTGCACGGGCCACGCCGACATCGTGGAAACACAGAATGGCGAATGGTGGATGGTGTTGCTTGGTGTGCGACCGTACGGTGGATTCCACTACAACCTGGGGAGAGAAACATTCCTGGCGTCCGTTGTTTGGCAGGACGAATGGCCAGTTGTCAATCCGGGTTATGGAAAAGTGTTGGAGGAATCTGTCGTCCCAAATCTGCTGCCGTGGCGATGTCCATCGACGCCTGCGTGTGATAACTTTGACGGCAACGTTCTTGGCTTCTCGTGGAACGTTCTTCGAACACCGCGAGAGAGTTTCTACGGTCTCACCGACCGTCCCGGATTTCTTCGGCTGAAGCTGCGCAAAGAGATGATCACGAAATGGGAAAATCCGAGTTTTGTTGGACGCCGGCAGCAGCATATCAACTTCTCCGCCTCCACGGCGATGGAGTTTGTGCCGAAGAATGAGAATGAAAGTGCAGGTCTGGTCCTGCTGCAAAACAGTGACTTTCAGTTCCGTGTCGAGTGTCTGCGGTCCGGCAGGGACAATGTTGTCCGATTGACGAAACGTCATGGCGGAAAGGAAGAAACACTCGCCGAGATGCCCATGGCCAGCAAGCGGGTGTATTTGAAAGTGGAAGCGACGGGTCAGGACTACAACTTCTTTGTCGCATCCGTAGCTGGCGAGTGGAAGGTTCTGCGTGAACACGTTGATGGCAGAACGCTCAGCCGGACGAACGCCGGCGGGTTTGTCGGTACGTACATTGGCCTGTACGCGAGCAGCAATGGCCAGGCCAGCAAGAATGTGGCAGATTTCGACTGGTTTGAATATAAAGGAGAGTAATCGAGCGAGATTGTTTTCGTAACGTCATGTCACAGTAGCATTGGAGAAGAATTATGAAGAACATTGTGTCCGCGTTGTCACTGGTACTCGTGCTCATGTTGCCGGGTGTCCTATATGGCCAGGGAGCATTGAGGGGAACCGTTACTGATTCGCTCGCCAAGAGCCCATTGATTGGAGTAAATGCCTTCCTGGTGGGTAGCGGCCTTGGTTGTGCGACCGATGTCGACGGACAGTACAGAATCAATGGGATCCCCTTGGGAAAGCATACGTTGCGAGTATCCAGCATTGGCTATGCTGCCAGGGAAGTGCAAGTTACTATCTCGTCCAGCACGCCGGTTCAGTTGAATTTCGAACTTTCGCCGACGGTGATTCAGGGAAAGGAAGTGGTGATCACCGCACAAATGCGCGGACAGGTTGCGGCGATGAACAATCAAATATCATCCAATACCATGGTCAGCGTCGTCGCTGCCGACCGCATCAGGGAACTTCCGGATGCAAATGCCGCAGAGGCGATTGGCCGGCTTCCCGGGATCTCGCTCAAGCGAAACGGCGGAGAAGCTAATCAGGTTGTTATTCGCGGCATGGAGCCGAAACTCAATTTGATGATGGTGAACGGTATCAAGATCCCGTCTACCTCCACCACCAATCGGTCGGTCGATCTCAGCATGGTCTCGTCTGAGTCTCTGGAGGGTATAGAAGTGTTCAAGGCGCCGACGCCTGATATGGATGCAGATGCTGTCGGTGGAGTGGTGAATCTGAAAATCAAGAAGGCGCCCGACGAACAAAAAATCCAGTTGAAACTGACGCCGGGGTACAACCAGCTGGCAAATAGTTTTGGCGACTTCAAAATCTCCGGTGAATACAGTAACCGCTTCTTTGGCGATGCAATCGGCATTGTGACCACGGCTAACTATGAGAGAGTGAACCGCTCTTCCGAGAGTTCCAACGGTTCCTATAAAGTAGGGGGATACACTGATTCTACAAAAACTCAAGTTGATATCCTTGGCAGTAGTACTTCGATTGGTAACACGATCGAGATGCGAAAACGTGGAGGCGCTGGTCTGACCGTGGACTATTTGTTCGACCAGGGGAGAATCTGGTTGACAAGTCTGTACAACATAACTTCAAGGGATCCATTCAGCACGACGAAGAAGTTTCTGCCCAACGATGGCGATCGCATAGAATACTTCGTTCAGGACCAGAAAATTGATTTGTCGGGTTTCTCGAATTCTCTCAATGGTGAATTTACAATCTGGAATATGAAGATGGATTGGGCACTCTCTTCGTATCGGATTGTCAACGACAATTCCTATGACTTCCAAATGACATTGTGGCAGGGATCGCCGTTTGACAAGTCGATCCTCGTTCCCAAAGATGCCGCAACATACTATCCAGCGGCGAAAGACAACTTGTCGCAGATTTACCTGCATCACAACTATGATTATCCCAATAAGATGGCACAAACAGACTACACGGCTCAGTATAATCTGAAAATACCATGGCAGTTCGGAAACTTCCTAGCCGGTTCTCTGAAGGGAGGACTCAAATATTCTGAATCGAACAGAGACAATACAGCCAAGGGTAATGGACAACAATCATATTATCTGGTGGCGTTCGTACCAAAGTCGCAAGTGTATTACAATAAAAAATTGTTCATCAATGCCAACGGTTTCATCACGAGTGAAAACTTCGTCGTTTCCCCGACAGCCTCTGCGAACATTGTGAATAATAAGTACAAGCTGTTTCCGCAGTTTGGCAGGGATATCATAACAGAATGGAACATACAGCAGCGGGACTCCAACTATTCCTTCGACCGAAACACACTTGCGGATTCTTACAGTTTGCAGGAAACAATGTCAGCGGGGTATTTGATGGCGGAAATAAAATTGGGCGGGTTCTTGACGATCATCGGCGGCGCGCGGTATGAACACGAGAACAACTGGTATCAGTCGGTTTGGACTTCGGCATATGAACAGTATGGACGCCAGGGATTGATGAGAGATACGACGACGAGCAGAGTGACTGACCATTGGTTCCCTCACCTTCACCTGAAGATTCAGGTGTTGGAGGGTCTCGATCTTCGAGCTTCTGCTAACAGTGCGATATCACGTCCTGATTTCTATTGGATCTCTCCGTGGGTACGATACGATCAGCAGAATGGAAAGATCGCAAGCGGCAACCCTTCGCTGAAAGAAACAAAAATCAATAACTACAATGTCACTGCTTCAGTGTACGACAATGTGATCGGGCTCTTTTCCGTCAGTGGTTTCTACAAAGACCTGAGGAACATTTTCTACCAGAAAGTAACCTCAGCGTTCAAGCCGGAAGACTATATCGCAGTTGGGCTGCCGTCGACGAAAACCGAACCACTCGTGTGGACAACCTATGAAAATGCCGAACGGGCTCAGGTGAGAGGCGTTGAAGTAGAATGGCAGACTCAGCTTGCGTATTTTGCGGGAATGCCCGACATACTGAAAGGCGTTGTTTTCAATGCCAACTATTCACGCGTTTGGTCTTCGACCTATTATCCCAACTATGTCCTGATCACTGAAAACAGAGGCACGCCTCGAGCTCCGATTCTGTATCGTTACCTCGTGGACAACGGACACTCAGGTACGATGCCTGGCCAGGCCAACGGAATCATCAATCTTGCTCTCGGATACGATGTGGGGGGATTTTCGACACGCATATCGTATGCTCATTATGGCGAAAGCATCAATAATGTCGGACAACAGCCCTCGGGCGTCGAAGATACCTGGAATCAGGGTTTCACCCGCTGGGATGCAACGCTCAAATATAGATTCACGAAATGGTTGAATCTCAATATCAATCTCGTCAACATTACGAATCAGCCAGACGAGGCATATTTTGGATCGAGCGCATACCAGACCAACAATGCTTACTATGGAATGACCGGAAGTGCCAGTATTGAGGTTACTTTCTAAGACAACGAATTGACAGTCACGGCAAGATATCTGCAAATTTCATCATCCACCACAAGGAGAAACACATATGAACAGAATTACCTACATCGTTGCAATGTTGATCCTGTTGGTTTCCGCGGGCATCGGCCAACGGCTGGTCGTTGTACCCCCGAACATTGACGATCAGATAGCATTGACTATTAAGGCCGATTCAGCGGCAAGAACAGCAGCATTGCCCACACAAACGATCTATATGTTAAAACGCGATGGAGTGTATCCGCTAATCTCTCCAATAGACAACACAAACTATTTTCTCTATATAAAAGCGGAAAGCGGAGCTGGTTATAGACCGTTCTTGATCGCAAAAGAGAACTCAGCCGCGAAGATTGTACAAACATTCAATTTTAGATCAAGTGGGAAATTGGAGGGATTGACGATAGAACAAAGGACGCTCAATGGCACTCCCTCGAACAGAGTCATCAACGTGTTCAATGGATCCAGTCTTTGGGTGAAAAATTGCGAAATCCTCCATGACCGGGGAGCCGCTCTTGCGTTACAGAGCGATAGCTGCAGTATCTATGTCGAAGATTGCTTTATCCATAGTCATGGACATCCGAAATCGTTGGGCGGTAATGGAAGAATTATCGATGTCAGATCAGCCGCCTACACTGATTCGATTGTCATACGAAACACCACCTTCTTCAATCTCTCCGATCGAATCATCAGAAACATGACCAACTTCGTCAACTATATTGAATTTGACCACAATACCGGTCTGACGAACAATGGATATCATGGCGGTTTACAGGCAGGAAAAGTACGTGAAATGAAAGTCACCAACAACATCTTCTATAACCAGATAGCGTACGGTGCCCAATTTAGGAGAATAAGCGGCTATGTGGCAGCTAATATCAGCGAGCAGACACAACCCGAAAACAATCAAATGTTTGTTGTGACAATCGACACGTCCTACAAGCTGCCAGTGCGGAATATCGTTGTGAGGAACAATAACGTGTGGTGGGACCAGAATTACAAAGATCTCTGGGTGAAGTGGAAAGACTCAACCAAAGCGCCGGGAATTTTCACTCCGACACTTATGAAACTGCTTTCGGATTCAACCAAAGCGTACTTCACCGAACCACTTACGTTCCAGGCGCCACCCGCATCGATCTTTAACTTCATTGATTCGGCTTATGGATTTCCGAACTCCACCACATTTCCTGAAAACTGGTGTTTCACATATCAGGAGGTTAATGGATTGAGCCCGATAAACACATCATATGGTACCACGGCTCAATCCTACACCAAAGGAGACGGTGGTTTTCCCGTCGGTGACCTGAATTGGTATCCCGCGAGGAAAACTGCGTGGCTAGCAACTGTATCGGGCATCAACGATAACATACCCGCGTCGATTCCGTCGGCGTTCTCGCTGAGCCAGAACTATCCAAACCCGTTCAACCCTTCCACGAAGATCACATTTACACTGCCCAAGAGCGGGAACATCATGTTGAAAGTGTTCAACACGCTCGGTCAACAGGTTGCGACATTGGTGGACGCCGACTATCTGGCCGGTACTCACCAGGTCAATTTCGACGCCAGCATGTTGAGCAGCGGCGTGTACATCTACACGCTTTCTTCAGGCGATTTCCATGCTGCGAAAAAGATGATGCTTGTGAGATAAGTCCAGAGAAATTGTGGTAGAATTGCTCAATTGAAATCTCGTACATTATGAAGCACCCAGCCCACCACCGAACCGGCTGGGTGCTTCACACTTTTGATCCGTGCAAGCCCTATGGCAACATGGAATACTGCAGTTATGATTCTCGCACTTGCCTGCCCCATGATGACGGCGGCTCAGCAGTCAGGTAACTTGGAGCTGCTTCTCTTGAATCGCGCGGCAATCGAACGGGCTCGCGAGACCTATCGAGCGAATCGATCTCACATCTCACCCGCCGTGCAAGCCCTGATCAAGGACGCAGATGCCGCATTGCAGAAAGAACTGGTATCGGTCGTCCAGAAGCAACAGACTCCGCCGAGCGGTGACAAGCACGACTACATGAGCCTTGGTCCCTACTGGTGGCCTGACACGACCAAACCCGATGGACTGCCGTACATTCGCCGTGACGGCGAAGTCAATCCGGAGTATCGCCTTGTCGGCGATAACGAACGCATCGATCAGATGGTCAACAATGTCTCGACGCTGGCGCTGGCATACGCCGTCAGTCGAGATGGGCGTTATGCCTCACGAGCAATCCGGCAGGTGAGGGAATGGTTTCTCAATCCCCCAACGCGTATGAATCCGCATCTTGATTACGCGCAAGCCATCAAGGGTGTCAATCAGGGGCGAGGAATCGGCATTATCGAAACGTATGCCTTCCGGCATCTCATCGACGCGTTTGTCCTTCTGAGACAATCACGAGAATGGACTTCAGACGTTGACAAAGGCATTAACTCCTGGTTTGCGTCGTATCTGACGTGGCTCCTGGAAAGCCCGAACGGCAAAGATGAAGCCGGATGGAAGAACAATCACGGCAGCGCCTATGACGTTCAGGTTTCATGCATCGCATTGTATCTTGGGAAAAAGGAGATCGCACAGCGCGTTCTTCGGGAAGTTGGAACAAAACGCATTGCTGTGCAAATTGAGCCGGACGGGTCCCAACCCCTTGAACTGGAACGGACAAAGTCGTGGGGGTACTCCAACATGAACCTCGATGCGCTCATCGAGCTGGGTCTTCTCGGCCATCGCATCGGCGTTGATATCTGGAGCTTCAAAACGGATGACGGCCGCAGCATCCACATAGCGGTGGAGTATCTTCTACCATATGCTGTCGGGCAGAAGAAATGGACCTGGCCGCAAATCGTTCCATTTGTGCCAGAAAGAATGTACTATGCTTTGAACATCGCCGCACGGAAATATATCGATCCATCGTTCGCGGCTGCGGCCCGGGCCGTCTGGAATGAGAAAGTTCAGGAATCCCGAATTACCTTTTCCCTGCCGCCACGGTAGGTGAAAATGCACGTCAAGGTGACTGCTCAAATCTAGAAGAGAGAGGTTGCGAGCATCTCGCTGCAAAAGTTTGTGTTTTTTCTACTCGGTGTGTGGTTTTCAGCCATGTACGGTTAAACCAGCATACCCGTTTCGATAAATGGAGGCGGAAAATCACTCTCGAAAAAAATGATTATCATGAAATAAGATCCACAAACAAAGAAGGAAAGACTATGAACCAGACTCGTCGCGATTTCTTGGTTAAGTCGGCACTTGTAGGATTAGGCGGAGCCGCGGTGCTGGCTCCATTCGGCAAATCCCTTGCCCAACGGATTGCCGGGCTGGGATCTATCCCCGGACGCCGAAAGAATGTTCTTTTCATAGCTGTCGACGACCTGCGGCCTGAACTTGGCTGCTACGGTCACCCGATGGTCAAGTCTCCGAACATCGACAAGCTCGCCAAGAGCGGTGTCGTATTCGACCGGACCTATTGTCAACAGGCAGTCTGCGGTCCCACGCGTGCCAGCCTTCTCACGGGCCGGAGACCTGACACGACAAAAATATACGACTTGAAGACGCACATTCGTACAACAATGCCTGACGTAGTCACCCTCCAACAACATTTCAAGAACAATGGATATTTCTCTGAAGGGATAGGAAAACTCTTCCATGTGGGTCTGGAAGATCCGGCATCGTACAGCGTACCCCACCGCTATGGCAAAACGAACAATTACGTGTTGGAGGAGAATCTGCGGCTTCTGAAAGAGGGTGGGAAGGTCACCAACGATACGGGCGCCAATGCAGAATCGACCGGTGCTACACGAATGCGGGCGCATGCAACCGAATGCGCTGATGTTCCGGATGAAGCCTACAACGACGGCGATCTCGCACGAATGGGTATTGAATCGCTGAATCGGCTTGCCCCCAAAGCAACTGCAGCAAAAGAGTCGGAGCGGCAGCCGTTCTTCCTCGCCGTCGGATTCCGAAAGCCCCATTTGCCGTTCTGTGCACCAAAGAAGTACTGGGACCTCTACGATCGCTCGAAGATCCCGATGCCGTATCCGGACAAGCCAAAAAATGCTCCCGACATTGCATTCACGACCTGGGGTGAACTCCGGTCGTATTCCGATATTCCTGATCTGGGACCTTGTGACGAAGCGACAACGAGAGAGCTGATCCATGGCTACTATGCGTGCGTAAGCTACATGGATGCACAAGTCGGCAAACTCCTGGCGGAACTTGATCGACTCAATCTCCGGAAAGATACAATTGTGATTATCTGGGGAGATCACGGATGGAAGCTGGGGGAATACTCGCAATGGAGCAAGCATACCAACTTTGAGTTGGACACGCACGTTCCGATGATTATTTCAGACCCCGATTATCCGCAAGGAGTGAGAGTGAGGGCGTTAACGGAATTCGTCGATATATATCCAACGCTTTCAGATTTGTGTGGACTTCCATTGCCAGGGGGACTCGAAGGAACAAGCATGGTCCCGCTTCTTGACAATCCTCGGAAAGCCTGGAAGAAGGCGGCCTTCAG
>Ga0208045_1000105_pt1 | contig 40832 bp, 21 predicted proteins | sample PL_2010_200m_FD_184160 | JGI IMG/M metagenome (GOLD analysis project Ga0208045, IMG submission 184160) | Freshwater microbial communities from Powell Lake, British Columbia, Canada to study Microbial Dark Matter (Phase II) - PL_2010_200m... | ecosystem: Environmental > Aquatic > Freshwater >...
CAGTGCTGAAGGGACTTGAAGCGGTGCGGCTTCGCCCCGCGATGTACATCGGCGATACAAGCGCTCGCGGACTTCACCACCTTGTATATGAAGTCGTGGACAACTCGATCGACGAGGCGCTGGCGGGATACTGCAAGAACATTACCGTACTTATTAATGGTGACGGATCCGTGAGCGTTGAGGATGATGGTCGCGGAATTCCGACCGACATGCACCCGCAGGAAAAACGGTCCGCACTCGAGGTGGTGATGACGGTTCTCCACGCCGGGGGAAAGTTCGACAAAAACACGTACAAGGTGTCCGGCGGACTGCATGGTGTCGGTGTGTCCGTTGTCAACGCTCTGAGCGAGTGGTTGGTGGTCGAGGTTCGTCGAGACGGGAAAGTGTTTTCACAAAAATACAAAAAGGGCGACCCCGTTGCACCCGTTAAGATGATCGGAAAGGAAGAGAAGGGAAAAACAGGAACGAAGGTCACGTTTCTCCCGGACAACACAATCTTCAAGACTCGCACCTTCAAGTTTGAAACAATTGCTGAGCGCCTGAGAGAGCTCGCGTTCCTGAATCCCCAAGTTGTGCTTCGCATCGAGGATGGAAGGACGAAGAACGGGGAAGAAGAGGTCTTTCACTTCGAAGGTGGGCTCCGTGAGTTTGTTCAGTACATCGACGCAACGCGACCGGCGATTACAAAAAAGCCATTCTATGCAACGGGCCATGGCGAGGATGAGAGCGGCAGGATGGTTGAAGTGGAAATAGCCCTTCAGTACAACACCCAGTTCAGTGAAAACGTCTTCAGCTACGTCAATAACATCAACACCCATGAAGGGGGCACGCACCTTGTCGGGTTCCGCACCGCCCTCACGCGGACAATCAACAACTACGGCTATAAAAACGGACTCATCAAAGAGTCGGGCGTTCAACTTGTGGGCGACGATTTTAGAGAAGGGTTGACGGCCGTCCTGAGCGTCAAGGTACCGGAACCACAGTTTGAGGGGCAGACGAAGACGAAACTCGGGAACAGCGAGGTCAAGAGCATCGTTGAGTCCGTTGTTGGTGCGCAGCTGCAGAATTGGTTGGAAGAAAATTCGGCGGACGCGAAGCGGATCATCGATAAAACACTCCGGGCAGCGGAAGCGCGGGAGGCGGCAAGAAAAGCACGGGACCTCACGCGCAGGAAGAATGCGCTGGATGGCGGCGGGCTGCCCGGAAAACTGGCCGACTGCTCCATCAGCGATCCGGAACACTGCGAGCTGTATCTTGTCGAGGGAGATTCTGCCGGTGGAAGCGCGAAGCAGGGACGGGACAGGCGGTTCCAGGCGATACTGCCGTTAAAGGGAAAAATCCTGAACGTGGAAAAAGCACGACTGCATAAGATTCTGGAAAACGATGAGATCCGGGCAATCTTCACCGCGATTGGCGCAGGTGTTGGCGAGGAATTCGACGCGTCGAAGATCAGGTATGGCAAGATCATTATCATGTGCGACGCGGACGTCGATGGATCTCACATTCGAACGCTTTTGCTGACCCTTTTCTTCCGGTATATGAAGGTGCTTGTCGAGCTGGGCCATGTCTACATTGCGCAGCCACCGCTCTACAAAGTGAAGAAAGGCAAACAGGAACACTATGCCTTTGACGAGGAGGAGCGGGATGAAATCATCAAGAGAATCCGGAGCGAGAAAAAGAGCACCAAAGCACAAAAGGAAGAGGAGCCTGTGGTGCCGGCGGTGGGCGAGGAGGGGGCGGCTGTCGGAAGCGACGGGATGATCATCTCGCGTTTCAAAGGCCTTGGCGAAATGAATCCCGAGCAGCTCTGGAGCACAACGATGAACCCCGAATCGCGGACAATCCTTCAGGTAACAATTGAAAACGCTGCAGACGCCGACCGAACATTCTCGATCCTTATGGGCGACGAGGTGGAACCGAGGCGGGAGTTCATAGAGAAGAATGCGAAGTATGTAAGAAATCTTGACGTGTGACCATCAAGGGAACACAGTTTTCACGCCAGCTCTGAACGGGAATACGAATGGCAACTTTGAACGAGAAGATCATACCGGTTGACATCGAAGAAGAAATGAAGGGTTCCTACATCGATTATTCGATGTCGGTGATTGTCGCGCGGGCCCTGCCCGACGTGCGCGATGGCCTCAAGCCAGTTCACCGCCGTGTGCTCTATGGCATGCAAGATCTTGGTCTCGCAAGCAACCGGGCGTACAAAAAGAGCGCACGCATCGTTGGCGAGGTCCTGGGAAAATACCACCCCCACGGCGACTCGGCGGTGTACGACAGCATGGTGCGCATGGTTCAGGACTTCTCACTTCGCTACCCACTCGTGGACGGACAGGGGAACTTCGGATCGGTAGACGGCGATTCACCGGCCGCTATGAGGTACACCGAAGTCCGTCTCTCCCGTATCGCAGAGGAAATGCTGCGGGACCTGGAGAAGAACACGGTCGAATTTACGCCCAACTTTGATGATACACTCAAAGAGCCATCGGTTCTTCCGGCACTTTTTCCGAACCTCCTCTGTAACGGGGCAAGCGGAATTGCGGTTGGCATGGCAACAAACATTCCGCCTCACAATCTCAGAGAGGTCATCGCTGGTTGCCTTGCATACATCAAGGATGAAGAGATCACGAACGCCCAGCTGATGAAGCACATCATTGCGCCCGATTTCCCGACGGGAGGCATCATCTACGGGTATGAGGGGGTGAAGGACGCGTATACAACGGGCCGCGGGCGTGTTCTGGTGCGGGCACGCGCAAGCATCCAGACCGGCAAAGGAGATCGTCAGCGCATCGTGGTTTCCGAACTTCCTTACATGGTGAACAAGGCCTCGCTGATCGAAAAGATTGCAGACCTCGTCAACGATAAGAAGCTCGAGGACATTGCAGACGTGCGCGATGAATCCGATCGCGATGGCATGCGCATCGTCATTGAGCTGAGGCGGGACGCGAACGCAGAGGTTGTTCTCAACAACCTGTACAAGCACACATCGATGCAGACAACCTTCGGCATCATCATGTTGTCGCTGGTGGATGGCAGGCCGCGCGTACTGACGCTGAGGGAAATGATCCAAAAGTTTGTCGAGCACCGAAACAACGTGGTCGTTCGCCGATCAAAGTACGAGCTGGACGAAGCAGAGAAGCGAGCCCACATCCTCGAGGGGTACATCATTGCCCTCGACAACATCGACGCCGTCATCAGGCTTATCAAGCAATCAAAGGACGTTGAAACGGCAAAGCTTGGATTGATGAAGAAGTTCAAGCTGTCCGAGATACAGGCGAAGGCTATTCTGGATATGCGGCTGCAGAGGCTCACCGGGTTGGAGCGGAAGAAGGTTGAGGATGAGTACCGGGAAACAATCAAGCTCATCGAGAAACTCAAGGCAATCCTGAAAAGCAAGCCGTTGCAGATGAAGATCATCGAGGACGAGTTGAAGGAAGTGATGGAGAAATACGGCGATGAACGGCGAACAGAGATCGTATACAAGGCCGAGGAGTTCAGCATCGAAGACATGATCGCCGAGGAAGAGGTGGTCATTACAATCAGCCACACGGGTCTTATTAAGCGTTTTCCAGTGTCGGGATACAGGCGGCAGTCCAGAGGGGGAAAGGGGGTAACGGGGGCGGCGACGAAGGAAGATGATTTTGTCGAACACATGTTCATCGCGAGTACGCACAACTACATCCTCTTCTTCACAAACACGGGGCGGTGCTACTGGCTGAAGGTTTTTGAAATTCCCGAGGGAGGTCGAACGGCGAAAGGGAAGCCGATTAACTCGCTGCTGGCAAAGGGTCCGGAAGAAACCGTCAACGCCTTCATCACGGTGAAGGAATTCGACGATCAACACTATGTCTTTATGGTCACAGAGTCCGGACTTGTCAAGAAGGTTCTTCTGTCGGAATTCAGCAACCCGCGCAAAAACGGCATTACGGCGACAACGCTGAAAAAGGGAGACACCCTCAAAGACGCAAGACTGACCGATGGAAAACAGGATATCATCATCGGAACGAAGAACGGTATAGCGATACGCTTCCACGAAGAAGAAGTGCGGCCAATGGGCCGGAGCGCGGCCGGTGTGCGAGGAATCAATCTTGGTAAAAAAGACAAGGTCGTGGGTGTTGTGAACCTCAGAAGGAAGGGGACAACAATCCTAATTGCCACCGAGAGCGGGTATGGCAAACGGAGCGAAGAGGGCGCATATCGCGTCAGCCATCGCGGCGGCAAAGGCATCATCACGGTGAAGACATCGGATAAAACGGGCATCATGGTTGCGATCAAAGAGGCGGTTGAGACAGACGACGTCGTTGTGGTCACGACGAACGGAATGGTTATCCGGCAGCACGCATCGGACATCCGGGTTGCGGGCCGCAATACCCAAGGCGTTCGTCTCATCAGACTTCACGAGAAAGACGCCGTGGCGGACGTTGCAATTGTTATGGCCGAGGAAGAAGAAGAAAAACGTTTGGCGGAGAAAGAGTCTGAAAAGAAAAGCAACGGGATGAAGGACGGCAAGACGAACCCGCCGCGCGAGGAAGCAGCACAGAAGGAAACAAAAAAAGGATCCGGCCACACGAAGCCGGCGAAGAAAAAGAAAAGAGCAAAGTAAGAGATAGGAAGAGAACACCCACCGGTAATGGTGTCGGATGGACCAATTGACCCATTGCTGCAGCAGAGATAACGAAATCCCCAGTTGAGTGCTACACGCACCAATCGGATCATCCCCTACATCAAGGAGAAAGCAATGGAGTTCCTTGCGGGTGTCGCAGTTCTGGCGTTGGTGGCCGTTCTTTCTGAATATCGATTCAGAAAATCGGACTACCTCATAGTTTACGAAGACAAAACCGGCCTGGCGACGAGAAAAGGCCGGCTCTATCCCCGGCATTTCAGCCTACCGATTCGCCGCACAACACACTCAATGCAATTGACCGTGGACGCCTCAGCGAAAGGCAGCCTGGAGATCCGGGTGAAAATCGGGCTGACCGTCGCAGCCAGCCCAGACAATCTTGCGGCGCTTATCCGGGCAGGAGGGTGGAGTGCCGATGCGGTGGCGCGAGCCGCAAAAGATATGGAGGCTCACTTCCAGGGGTTTGTGAAGTCCTACACCGAGCAATACGAAATCGAAACACTCTCTCTCGAGAAAATCCGTGCACATCTGAACGAGAAAGCACCCGTGAGCAAGACCTCGCTCGGCCTGGAAGTGATCTCGTTGACCATTCTTTCCTTCGAACCAGTCAACCAGCAGATCTCGGAAGCGTTGAGGCAGCAGGAGCATGCACGCATTCTTGAACAGACCGAGTCACTCAATCAGAGGGCACGTGTAGCAGCAGCAAAGGCAAAGCTGAAAGCAGACGAGGAAATTGCCCTTCTGGAAAATGAACTTGAGTTGAAGAAACACAACCTGAAAAAGGGTCAACTCGAGCGTGAGTCCGCTCTCGCCGATATTCGCGTGGACCAGGATCTCAAACAGAGCCGGAAAAAACTCGAATTTGACAAGGCAGAACTCGATGTCCTCAGGAGCAGTCCGGAACTCCTCATGCTTACCCCACAGGCAGCGCGCCTGGCCGAAGCAAGCCAGGGATTGAAAAATGCGCGCACCATCGTATCGCTTTCTCCACAAGACATGTCACAAGGGTCTGAGTTGTTGGGTACTCTGCAAAAGATCTTGCTGAGTGCGATCGAATCTTATCGTACAGAAGCGAAAAAGGCCAAAACGAAACGATCGGTCGAGTAAAGCGTTAACCGGCAGGAAGTTTTTCTCGCCAAACAGTCAACCGCATTTCATGCAAACACACGCGACGGATCCGCTTTCCTTGTTCCGACTCAAGCCGCTCAAGGCCGCCAGGGTTTCCGAGATCAGCGAAACTACAGCCTCCTCCGCAGCGAGCCCGGAAGATCGCGTCAACTTTCACATTGGTAACCCCGTTCAGGATAAGCGGCTCACCTCGGCCTACCTCCGGATGGCACTCGGCATCGACATACGCCGTGAGGATTTGAGCGACGATCAAGAGGAACAAATCCTGAGGCACCTGGATTGGGAGCAACAGAACGAGCCGAAACTGGCGTTCTTTAAAAACCTCATTCACAAGAGCGGTCCGTACACACCGCGCGGCGGGTTTGCACGCAACAATCCACACAGTCTCGTCACAGTGTTTGCTGATTGGCTGCAGAATCAACAGGAACCACTGTCGTATGATTTGGGTCAAAACACGGGGCGAAGAGAAATTGTCCTGGCCTCGGGTGGCGTGGAGGAGTCGATTCGCGTTCTCTTCCATGCATTATCATCGTTTCTTATAGAACGGCCGGCACACATTTTCCTGCACCGGGCCGAGACCTCTGTTGATGAGGGGGCGTACAATGGACTGGCATTCGAACGGCTTCCGGACGATGATCAGCAAACACTGGGGATATTGACCGACCATTTTTCCCGGTTTCCGCGGCTGCCCGCGTTTCTCATCATGGGGGCAATTCCCGGTGAAGAGACCCGACGGTCGCTGCGGCAGATAAGTTTGGATTCACCCCTCTTCTTCATTGAGGTCAACGACGCGCAGAATCATGTTTCACTTGCGCGCGAAGCAAAGCTCACACAACGAGTGGTAAGGATTCTTACGCCGGGCATTTTTTCCAGGAACCTCCACCGGCTTTCCACCGTGTTCCTGGTTGGCAATGCGGACATCCTGAGTATATTCGAATCAACCCACTTCCAGCTGAAGGGAACCCCCTCGGCATCGGAAATTGAGCTTCTTGCATATCTTCTCCAGAACGAGAGCAACAAGAAATCGTCCGGAGCTGATGAGGGAGAGATCACAGTTGACCCCTCCTATCAGTCCATCTCTGTCGCAGGTTGTCACCCCGATGCTTTCCCCGTCTATGCCCGCCTGCTGGATGACCGGCTGGGCAACTACCTTGCCAAAGTCGCGGACAGCCTGGAAAACCGAATTGACAAGATCACGAGCAAGCTTGACAAGGTAGCCGGAAAGCTCAAGAGCTTTCGTTCGATAGCCCCGTTTGATCTGTTCGCCCAGATGGACACAAGTGCCTTCCTTGATGAACTTGTCGGACACATCGATTCGTCAGAATGGCAGGACGAGCTGCAACAAAGCTTGCTGTACGTGTTTCTGAAGCATCATCCCGAGTATCGCTTATCGCGAAGTGTCGTTGTGAGCGGGTCATCGCGGACGGCTCTCGGGTTGCTGGGATTCCACTGTGGAATCAGCGAGGTCGTGGTGCCAGACCTCAGCTGGAGCTACGAGCACTGTTTTCCGGTGGTCCACGCGGTTCCCCTGACAACGACGTTTGATCTGGATGTGGAGGCGATGATCGGCGCGGTTCAGAAGCGGTTAGCATCAAACGAGGGGTGGAGGGAGACGGGCGCCGTTGTCCTCAACAACCCGCATAACGCGACAGGTCGTGTATTTGACGAAAGTGGGATCACGAGGCTGATCTTGTGGCTCCTGGATCATGGTGTCTGGGTTGTTGACGATCTTTCATATCAGGAAGTGGCCCCTTCCCTTACGCTGCCCCGAATCAAGACCGTCCGGCAGCTTGCGGAAGAACTGGTGTCTAAAGGGATGTTATCGGAGGAACAGACAGCAAGGGTCATCACGGTCCATTCGGTTTCGAAGACGGATTCTTTGGCTGGCGCCCGCCTGGCCATTGTCGAAATAAGGCATGACGGGCTCTTTGGTCGCTTCGTGGGTGCACATCGCTACATCCGACCGAACCTCGGCGCCATTGCGCTCACCTACCTGTTCTACCGAAACGAGACGGAAACCGCACTCGCTTATTGGAGGCTCCGCAACGAGATTCTTCTCAAACGCTCAGATGCCCTCCTTGAGGCGGTTACCAGTCTGCCTCGAGACCGCAATCCATTCGATATCGAAATTGTTCCCCCCACGGGCAGCCTGTACCCGTTGATGGTCATTCATCAATTGCCCTCCGGGCTTTCGCTCGACTGGCTGGCGTCGGGACTTGCACGTCAGGGTATAGGGATGCTGCCGCTCTCCACGTTTGCCCGCACCGAGCAAGGCTTCGATACCGGCCGCAAGACGTTCCGCCTCACGCTCGGTGGTGCGGATTCGGCAGAAGTTTTGCTCAAGAAAACGCGGCGCGTTCTCATTGATCTTAATCGACTTATCGCGGAAGAATCGTCCCGCTATAACCGTCTTCATCCCGCGCTCTCGACCGGTCACCATCAAGCAGAGGATCGCGAGCCACTCTACCTCGAGCGGTGGAAACGGATCGAGGAAGAGATTATCAGGGCGTGTCGCAGCATGAATGTGCGGCAGTTTCGGAGGATCGGTGATGTTGAGTCGGATCGAAAATTCCGAGAAGAGTACGCGCCGGAACGTCTCTCGGTGTTTAAGCAACGTTGCATGGACCGGTTTCATCAAAGCGATGAACTGATGTACATGGCTCGATCCGATGCCGGCAGATCGCTGATCCAACGACTTGAGCGAGAACTGTACAAAGATTCCCTTGCACGGCGCGATGCTGTTTTTCGGATGCGTACGAGCGACCGGACCGTCCACCCGACCCAGATGTACTCGATCCAAACCGAGGGGTGCTTTGAAGAAATAATTAGAAAAGCCTTACACGGTGAGGCCATTTCTGCATCGAGTATCGAAAAGACGGCACGAAGCCTCCTGGAAGAATTTTTGGGACTCAACGTAGCGATCACGTCGAGCGAAGAATCTGAAGAGCTCATCCTTGATCTCGGCGCATTGATCGCCGCAGAGAACGCCTCGCTGCTTTTGGACGGAGACGCCGCCGGCTCCATAATATCTTTCTGGGGAGATTGGGATGGCAGCAATAGGCCTTCCGGCCAGGGTCATCGTCTGGTAGGCGCCACCCTTATTGCCAACGTCAGCAGTCTTGCAAACCTCCTGTCGGTTCTCTTGAGTGTGGACAAGAGTATCAGAATCGATACGAAACTCGCTGCCGAAGTTCGGAGATTATCCGAGAGTAATCAACGATTCACGAAAATTCTAAACGACATCACCGATCTCACCCATCAATTGGAAAAGCGGTATCGGGGCGTTTTGCCGTTCAGCGTAAGGCCGGGTGCGGTTCGAAATGTTGGGATGAAATTGCGGCTTGCCCGGGACCCCCTGACGCTCTTGTGGCAACACAACGATCGCCTGGAGCGGAAAATGGTTGATCTGCGCCAGCAACGCAGAGAGACCCTTGAATACTACTTTGCCCTCAACAAACAGTTGCGCAAACAACTTTTTGCCCTGCTCCCCGCGCTTCAACAGCACCTTGGCCGCGAAGGTGTTCTTCGGGAGGCTGCCGGCTTCCGTGATTTGCTGCAACGGATGGTGATCACGCCGCGGATCGACCAGGCCATGATCACCGCGCAAGACTCTTTTGCAATCGACACGACCGTTCACAACATCTACGAAATTAATGAAATTGCAGCACGACATGGCAATCCCGGGGTAATCCTTGCGCTTCAGGTAAGCATGTCGACGCAGGCCGAAGCCTTGATTACACTGGACAGGAAGCTGCGTGCGCGTCGCGAGTATTCATTGAGAAACAACCCCCAACTTGAACTTCCTAGGATCCAGCTCATTCCACTCTTCGAAGATATTGCTGCTGTCCGGTCGATTCCGTCATACCTGACGAAGATCTGGGACTATGCTTTCCAGAGTCGCCATGTCAACCAGGACACAACCGATCGGTTCGCAGAGATTCTTTCCGAGGTATTCATAGCGGGTTCTGATCTGAGCCAACAGGTGGGACAGGCGGCGGGTGCATCTCTGTACCGGCAGGCAAAACATGATGTTATGCTCTGGCTGGCGGAACATCGCGTGATCGACCGGGTGAGAATCAAAATGGGAAGCGGAGAGCCCATGCAACGCCAGGGGGGATACTACACGAACATATCCGGCGAGCCGGCATTCATAAAAACGACAATCGCGCAGCACCTCATTACATCACACCTCCATGCCGCAGCGCGCAAGAGCACGGAGTATGCGACAACACCATTGATGGGAATTTTCACCAGCGGTGATCTTCGCACGCTTCAAAGCACGATATCGGAGCAACTCCGTCACCTCCCGGCCCAGGAAATGGCGAGTGTGTTGTACCACTTGAGGGAATCTCAACGGAGGCACCGGAACGACCTGATTCGCGCGGCCGAATCTCTTGTAGAGAACCGGCTTTTGCAGAAGAAGCGGGGAGCACAGGAACTCGAACGCCTGACCGTGGGCACCAGGGATTCGGTCTACGACCAATTCATCACACTGCTGACGGAGGACTTCCGCCAAATTCTCTACGGCAGGGAAGAAGACGTTGTGGGTGTTCACATTGTTTCCTACTTCATCGCCCGAACGATGCCTCAGCTCCGGGATAGACCCACAATTCGTCCAACCCCGGGAGGGGGGACCGAACGCGGACAACGAATTCTCGAACAAATCGCGAAGATCATACCCCTTTCACGTCATGGAAGCCGCCTGAGAGCCATCGCTCATAACCAGGCGCAAACGGCCGTGTTGGGCTTGAACCAACTTACAACGGGACTTTTTCGAGCGCTGGATCGTTTCACGCAACTCGAATTCAAAGAGGGGGATTCCCACTCTTTGATAGCGGACCGACTCTTACCGCATCTGCCGGTGTACGAGATGCTTCACACGCTGCGGTTGTACCATGATCCGGACTTAACGCACTTGAAACGGATAGAACCGGCATTTCCCGCGGGCACGTCGGCTTTTCTTGCGGTGAGGGAAGATAACGACAGCCTTCCAAATTATGTAGGGCTCCTTCAACAGGAATTGTTGCGCCGGCACGGCCTTGAGGTCAACGACTTTTTCGAGAACAGCACATTTATACCAGGGCTGCTGGCCACGCTACGACCAGACCTGGCGGTTCTCTTTCAAGGGGACCTCTTCAACACAGATGTCGACAAGCTGTTGAGCGTTTCAAGCCGTCGGGCGGATGAACAATGGCGCAAGGGTGTCCGCCGACTTCTTACAATCCCGCAGGAAATCCGTTCTTGGCGGTTGAAAATCTGGGAGCTCCTGGAAAATCCTCTCACCCAGCGCGTCCAGAGTTTTGTCGAGCTTGCCGTCGCATTGAACACGCTCTCGCTGAATCAGCCTTTGAAAAACGCACCCAGTCCACTTCGCGCCATGAAGCTATCATCTGACCTGTCACACTTCTTCACGGCGTCAACCTCGACTGACGATATGCGGCAATTTCTTGGGGCGGCGCTGAATTACCTTGGAGCCTTATCGGAAGGAATGGTTGAGGTGCCGGTCGCGATTGTCCGGTCGCTGAAAGAGGTAGAGAAGATTGCGAAGATTGAAGAACAGGCCTTGTCACCGGAGAAGCAGCAGCTTCTGCGCTTCTACATGCTTCAGATAGCGAGGCTTGCGGGAGAGAATGGATAAAGAAAGATCAAATATCCAGAGACCCAGAATGCGCCGTTTGGATTCCCCGACCAACGCACAGCTTTGGTGCGGCGGGTGGTCAGGCCCCTAACAATCTGTCGGGTTAACAATCCTTCACCGGAAACAGCGTTACACCCCGTACGGCACCCAGATGTTTTTAACCTGGGTGGACTTCAGAAGCAGTTTTTCGTTCTTTATCACGTCCCAAGCGATCGGCTCTCCGTCGGAAACCCACGTCTGCTTCATGTTGCCGATGGACGCTTCTTCAACGGTCTTGCTCCCTGCGGCTCCGCTGAAACTCCAAATTGCATCAACATCCTCATGCTCAGCGAGCACCTTCGCAACTGCGTCAGGATCTTGCGCCGTCAGAAGGTTGATTACACCGGCGGGGACATCGGAATGTTGGATGACCTGGACCAAATCCATCGCCGTCAGTGCGTGTTTGCCGGCAACAGCCACAACGGTGTTTGCCATAGCGACAGCAGGGGCGAGGATCGAGATCAAACCAAGTAGTGGTGAGCTATCAGGCGCACGCATGCCGATCACTCCGACCGGCTCCCGCAAGCCAACAACCAGCCTTCTGCCAAGAACGGGCTGCACCGTGCCGCCGAACTTGTCAGCATAGGCTGCAAAATCAAAGAGCCGGCTGATGGCCTGCTCAACTTCGGCGTTTGCGATTTCCCGGGAACAACCCGTTTGTGAGGCGATCCCGGCTGCGAAGCGCTCCTTCTCGACGGAGAGATTCTCAGCCCAGAAGTACAGTATCTGGGCGCGCAAATGAGCTGCAGAATCAAACCATGAGGGGAATGCGGCGCGAGCAGCTTCGACAGCGTTGCGCACATCTTTTCGATTCGCCTCGCCAACAACGGCAAGCAATTCACCCAAAGGCGATGTGACCGAAAAACTCCCAGCCTGATCCGGACGTGCAAGTTTGCCGCCGATCAGGAAGCGGAACGTGCGGTCGATGGCGGTGCTGGTTAACTTACCCTGAGCGACGCTGAGCGAGTGCGTTGTTTCCGCACGAGTCGAAGCGGAGTCGAAGGGTTGGTGAGCGGGCGATGGATGCCCGTGGTCGGCCTCCACCAGCACGTCGTACATTCCTTCGCGTCCGCCTTCACGACCGTAGCCACTTTCACGGTATCCCCCAAAACCCGCCGCTGCATCGAAGAGGTTTGTTGAATTGATCCAAATTGTTCCCGCCTTGACCCTACGGGCAACATCCATGGCTGTATCAATATCCTGTGACCATATTGAGGCAGCGAGACCGTAGCGCGTGTTGTTTGCCAGCTGGACTGCTTCGGCAGGTGTCCGGAACGTCAACGTGACCAGGACGGGGCCAAAGATCTCTTCCTGTGCGATAATGTGTGATGGTTCGACGTTGGTAAAGAGCGTTGGCGGGAGAAAAAATCCCCCCTTTGGGCAAACCACTTTGTCGGGTTGCCACATGATAGCCCCCTCTTTCTTGCCAACCTCCATCATCTCTGTAATCTTCTTGAGTTGCTCGGCGTTGTTGATCGCTCCCATGTCCATCGTCTTGTCGAGTGGATTGCCCACACGCAGTTTGCTCATACGGCCCTTCAGGCGTTTGATGAAATCATCGTGAACGCTCTCCTGAACAAGAAGCCGGGAACCGGCACAGCAAACCTGCCCCTCATTGAACCAGATCCCATTGACGACACCCTCGATAGCCGAATCCATATCGGCATTATCAAACACAATGAACGGCGACTTGCCCCCCAACTCCATGGTCAGGTGTTTGTGTGAGCCGGCGGTTCCCTTCCGGATGATCCGTCCGACTTCAGTTGAACCCGTGAATGTGACCTTCCACGGAGTCGGATGTTCGTATAGCATCGTCCCGGTTTTCGAGTCACCGGTGAGTATATTGACCACGCCCGGCGGGAGCTTCACCTCGTTCATCAGGATGTCAGCAAGCAGAAGGGCGGTCAGCGGTGTGGATTTCGAAGGTTTGAGAACCACCGTATTACCGGCAGCAATTGCCGGAGCGATTTTCCAAGCCAGCATGAGGAAGGGAAAGTTCCACGGGATAATTTGTGCGATGACCCCGCCGGGGCGATACCCCGCAAATTCGCGTTCCATCGTCTGCGCCCAGCCCGCATGATAATAAAAGTGCCTGATCACAACCGGAACATCGATGTCCCTTGATTCGCGGATCGGTTTACCGTTGTCGAGAGATTCAAGCACGGCAAAAACGCGAGCGTGTTTTGCAACCGCACGGGCAATGGCGTAGAGATAGCGAGCCCGCTGATGACCCGGGAGGGCGCTCCACCCGGGGAAGGCCGCCTTTGCTGCGTCGAGGGCAGCGTCAACATCTTCCTTCGTGCCCAACGCGATCTCCGCGAGCACTTCGTCACTCTTCGCTGGATTGATCGTCTTGAAGTAACCGCCGTTCTTTGGCGGCTGCCAGGCGCCGTTGATGGAATGGGAGAATCGGGAGCCATGGGATTTGATCCACTCCCTCGTTCGGGCCTCTGATTCCGGCGCCGGTCCGTAATCCAACGTATCGATGAGCGAAGCTACCTTTGCTTTGTCCATGGCGTCCACTTACGTTAGGCTAGTGAAAGGAATACGAAATACTAACGTCCAAATACGATACATCTGAGAAGAAATTTCTAGAACCAATCTCAAACATGGCTGTCACTCCCGAATGCTTCAATCGGGAGTCCAGAACGCGCCGTCTGGATTCCCGCCTAAGACGAGCGGGAATGACAAACCCGACTTTAGAACTATTTTTGAAATGGCTTCAAATCATATTGGAGCTCTTTGTGTCTTCGTGGTTATGCTTTTCGATAGCTAGGTCATCGGATGATATTGCGCGTTCGAGTAACGACCAAACGCGAGATGCCGGAGCTGGCGCTCAATATCGGTGAGTAGTCCGCTCGCGCCAATCCGGAAAAGGTCCGGCTTAGTCCACCCGGATCCCAATTCTTCCAACATCAACGTTAACCAGAGCATTGAGTCTTTCGCTGTGCGGATACCGCCGGCGGGTTTGAATCCAACCCTGCGGTCATTCAACACTCCCAGATCCATGAATCTCCGGATCTGACGAACCATCACCAAGCCGCTTGGCAGGGTTGCATTGGAAGGCTCGAAGCCGGTCGATGTTTTTATTGTGTCCGATCCCGCCATGATTGCAACAGCAGACGCAGCGGCAACGTTTGTCAGCGTTTCGAGATTCCCCACACCAAGGATTGTCTTGAGTTTCGCCCTCGTTCCGCAAACTTCACGATAGGCAACAATCTCATCGTAGAGTGATTTCCATTTTCCGGTGAGTACCCTTTCACGGCTGATTACAACATCAATCTCTGTTGCACCCGCTTTGATGGCAAGATCGATTTCGGCGAGTTTTATCTTCTGAAACGTCTGGCCCGCCGGAAAGCCTGTTGCCACCGATGCGATCGGAATTCGCCCACCAAGGCATTGGACGGCCGTCTTCACCTGGGCGGGGTAGACACAAACAGCAGCCGTGGTAATGGAGAGGGATTCCAACCCCAGAGCGGAAACAGTTTCATGTTCCAACGGGGCGAGCGCCTTTGCGCAAAGTCGTGCCACCCTGCCGGGAGTATCATCACCCGCAAGGGTCGTAAGATCGATACACCGGATTGCGGTCAGATATGCGGCGACTTGTGCTTCGACTTTGAACGTGCGGCGCGTTCCAAGCTCCACCGCCCTTGCCTCAACGGCGCTCCGGTTAACGCGAAGACCCTGAATGAGCCCGATGTCAAAGGGAACCGGGGAGTTCGTCGATATTCCACCCCTTTTTGTTGGTGCGGGTCTGGGTGACACAACGATCCGAGGGCGCTTTTTGGTTTTCCGGGTTTTCTGTTGAGTGATCTTCTTCGCCATAGAACCTCTGCGTGTTTTTTAATGGTACCGAAAACCAAAGAGAGTTGCTATTGTTGTAAGAACAAACGTCGGAGGATATAGATCCCTATTCTAGAGGTCCAGGCGAATAGTAGTGCCACCAAGACACAAAGTCACAAAGGTTCTTGAAAGTACAGAAAATTCAGATATTTTCTTCGTGTCTTGGTGCCTTCGTGGCGAAGCGTGGGTTTTCGTCAGCGCTTCTAGTAACGATCTGAAATGGGAACAGCCCTCCCAATTGAGATCTTGTGGGATTGCCACCGACCATCGCCGGTCCTTGTTCTCACCGAGTCTGCGTCGCTTTTCAGGATGGTCAGAGTAGTACCCTTCCCGGTGTTTTGCATTATTTCGAACGAACTGCGTTTTGACAATTGAACACTCAGTGAACCCTCAGAAAATTGCTGTGCCTCGTAGAGCCAATATGTGCGGAGAGCGCCAGCTGTGGACCGGGCAAGCATCCGGGCGTCTGTGGTGAATCCATCATCGTTGAGAACGGATCCATCTGATTCCGTCAACACCCACAGTGTTGATCCGACAGTAATAGACGTTGCGGCCGATCCCCCTTTTACCACGGACGTGGTAACCGGCATTTGCTGGTTGCTGATTGGTGAAGGCAAAACCAGTGTCAGGAACTTAGTATCGCCGGTTTGAGTTTTCTCGAAAACCACAGCCGATGTTCCCGCCACCGTCTGATTTCTGATTGCGAAATCTGACCCCCTGAGCTGCAAAATCTGGAGAATCGAGTGCTCAAGCCGCTGAGTGGCGCTTTGCGTCCGCTTGTCCGCCCGATAATCGCCCTGCCAAAGTTGCTTATACGTATGAGAGCTGCTCGAACTGAAACGGTCGATAACAATCCAGCCGAGCGGTTTCAGGAATAGTATCGATCGCCCGTACCGGACACCGGCCCCTTCAAATCCATTGTGTGTGGCGGAAAAATAGTCGACACTGCTTCCACTTATCCACACCTGATTGTCCGGCACAGCGAGCTTTTCCCATCGTCCGAATCCCGTTCTCGCCTTGTTCTCAATCCAGCCTTTTGCCTGAACAAACGTATCAACAAGCGCAACGCTCTTCACAAGCGAGTTCTTCATGGTCGGATACGCCGGATCGCTGTAGCGAACCGGGTAACTGGGGAGGATCTCGTCACCGAAAGCGTAGCCGAATATCCCAAGAACGCCACCGTGAGAGTGATCGGGTTTGTCCTTGGCTATTCCACCGTCAACAATCAAGTACAGATCGTTCCGCTGCCAACCGGTGCGCATGACATAATACTGAGTCTGAGGCAAGGCAATGGAAAGCACGCGCGGTTGTTCCGGCGTCAGCTTCCGGTACGACCGGACCTGATCGTTAGAGAGAAACCAGAAGAGCGATGCGGGGAATTGTTCCCGCCCGAAGAACCTGAACGTGGGTTCACCAAACAGCGCCGCACCGAGGCTCAGGTATTCCTCTTCCGTCGGCTCGGGCAACTCCGCGGCGTTGTTTGAACCCGGTTGATAGCGCGCCTGTCCGTCCTGGAGAACCGGAACCCGCTTGCTCGGCATCGCGACGGCGACAAGAGCATCAAACATTGCCCGGAAACGCTCCGCGAAAACGGGTGGAAGCTTGATTCCGTTGAGGAGCGAAAGCCTGTAGACGCGGAAGTAGTTCAGAATATCGAGCTTGAAATAATGCGATGCCCGCTCACACTGGAAACCGTCCGGTGGAATTTCCTTCTCAAGGTGCTCCATGATGGTCTTTGTCGCTTTGGCGTTCCATTCTCGCATAACAGGAAACTCGGGGTACATCAGCGAGATCTCATAAATCCCCGTAAGTCCGACAAGCTGGTGGTTTCCCCAATTGAATTTCTCGGAGACATCTATCAGCCGGGCTCCGTGGAGAAGAAAAACCTTCAGGAGAAGTATTTGATCGCTCCAGGAATAATCGGAAGACGAGAGAAGGATGTTGTGCATGGAAAGCCAATTGCGCGCACGGTGTCCGCCGTAGAATCGCTCGAAGACATCGTTCCCCCCCGATTCCGTGTTACCAGACTCATAGTCGTTGACAAAGTCGCGCACCTGATCCATGAGAAAATCTATGGCGAATTTGTTCCCGCGGCCAAGGTAGTACATAAGAGCGATATTTTCCGCCTGTGATTGACGGGCGAGGAAGCGGACCGTGTTGGGTGTGTGCGTCCTTCCGAGCTTGTCCTTGCCCGGCACCTTCCAATCAACGTCAGATCCGTACGTGCTGATGAACGATTGGGCATCTGCAAGGATCTTCTTCACGGGTTTGGGATAGTCGGTTTTAAATTGTTCCAGGCGTTTCTGAAACTCAGAGGTGGTAAAAAAATACCTCGGCGTGCTGCGTGTGCGGAAATATAGTGCAACCGCCTGCAGGGCTCGCGAAGTATCTCCAATTGCGAGCAAAGTACGAACGGAAGCAAAGCCCTTGCGCTGAAGGTCGAGAGCACGAAAGAACTCGGCATTGGAGATTAGCCTCTCTCGTGGTATGCCGTCGCGGAGCGGCGTCGCGGCAAAAAGTGCGGTTGCGGCGAGCAGAGAGATCGCAAAGCTCGTTGTTTTACGGGAGAACATTGTTTATACGATGTTTGGAAAAGAAGTGAACGCCACACGCAAGCCACGGCGTTGAGTGAAACGGTTAATGTCTGACGTCACATCAAGAGTCGTTGAATTTTGGCCAAATATCAAGAAAGAGAAGCAGAAACTCCGATTGCCTTTCAGTCAGATCTGCTGTAGTTTTGAATTTGGAGCCAGCGGATCCATCCCCCGGCGCACCGATCATGCGATCAATTCGCGAAAACCGCCCTATTCAACCGATGAGGAGATCAATCTCGTGACTTCGAATCCATTTCTTGGCGTTTTCTTCCATTGGCTTGGCGGACTTGCGTCGGGGAGTTTCTATGTCCCGTATCGCGGCGTGAAGAAGTGGGCCTGGGAAGTGTACTGGCTCGTTGGGGGATTTTTCAGCTGGATTATCGCACCGTGGATACTTGCCTCGATCAATACAAACGACCTATTGTCGGTGCTGAAGGAAGCCCCATCAGACAGCATCTTGTGGGCCTATTTCTGGGGTGCTATGTGGGGGCTGGGTGGATTGACTTTCGGACTAACCATGCGGTACCTCGGCTTGTCGCTGGGGATGGGTGTGGCGTTGGGGTACTGTGCAGCATTCGGGACGCTCATGCCTCCGATTTTCCATGGAGAATTTGTGAGCAAAGTCCTTGGGACGCAATCGGGTCAGGTTATTCTCGTTGGTGTCGGGGTCTGCCTGCTCGGCATCGCGATCGCCGGTTTGGCGGGCCGCTCCAAAGAAAAGGAAATGACCGAAGAGCAAAAGAAAGAAACGATCAAAGAGTTCAATTTCACAAAAGGAATTCTCGTCGCGACCTTCTCTGGAGTGATGAGCGCGTGCTTCGCCTACGGTCTCGATGCCGCGGCTCCTATTGCAGAGATTTCGGCAAGACATGGCACGACAACCCTGTGGACCGGGTTGCCGAAACTGTGCGTGGTCCTTCTCGGCGGCTTTACAACGAACCTCATCTGGTGTATCGCGCTGAATGTAAAAAACCACACCGGTTCTCAGTACTTCAGTCTAACTGCGTCCCAGAAGCAGCAGAAGAACACAAACGGAACAACTATTGAGCCCGGGGTGGATCGCGTGCCGATGCTGAGAAACTATTCTTTCAGTGCGCTTGCCGGTGTCGTCTGGTACATGCAGTTCTTCTTCTACACCATGGGTGAGACGCAGATGGGTGAGTACAAATTCTCGAGTTGGACAATCCACATGGCCAGCATCATCATCTTCAGCTCGCTCTGGGGGATTGCGCTGCATGAGTGGAGGGGAAGCAGCAGATCAACGAAAACGAAACTCGCAATTGGACTCCTGACGCTTGTATTCTCCACAATCGTGGTTGGGTACGGAAACTATCTCGCGGTGGCCGCCAAGCCATGAAGAAGGCAGTACGCATATTGTTTGCGATTGTTGTGCTTGGGTACGCTGTTCTGTTGATTCCCGATTCCGAACCAATCGTTCCCATTACCGATCTGACAGAGAGTCACAAGAAAGCCTTTTCCTGGAACCAGAATGAGTTCTGGACAGAACTCGAAAAGCAATATGTAGCGTCAAAAGATTCGGGGTGTGAAGAAACGCGTTGTTCAGCAGACAGCCTTATGATGCTGGCGAGAAAGGCGATTGCGTACATCAGGGATAACCGTCTTGAGCCGGGAAATCCAATCTTCAGACAACTTGAAAATCTGATATTTGGCATCGGCTCCCTGACGGCTCCATGCCACGAGAGGGTATCGACATTCAAAGAAATTGTGGAAAAAAGTCGAAAAGCAGTCAAGCGCCAGTCGGAACACTGGGATGTGAGCAAAGAGGAAGTGCGGGAAACACTCTACCGACTTCTCTACGGTAGCCGCGGTGCGATGGAAGAGGTGTTGCTACATGTTCCGGCGAGTTCTTCAAGCGATCCACTTGCGTTGGGCACAGATGAACCATCGCAGACACCGTATGCAAGCATACTTGGAGCGAAGATCCACAGCGGTGATATCCTGGTTTCCCGCGGAGGCGCGCCGACATCTGCGCTGATAGCAAGGGGAAATGATTTTCCCGGCAACTTCTCGCACGTTGCACTTGTGCATGTTGACCCCGCGACACACGTGGTGAGCATCATCGAGTCTCACATCGAGAGGGGTGTTGCGATCTCAACCCCGGAGGAGTACCTCAACGATACTAAACTACGCGTAATGGTATTGCGCCTCCGGAACGACCTGGCGCAACTTCAAGCGGATTCAATGCTGCCGCACAAAGCGGCCGAGCTTACCCTCAAGAAGGCACGCGAGAAACACATTCCGTACGATTTCAGCATGGATTTCCAAAACTCCGACAAGTGGTTTTGCTCTGAGGTAGCCTCCTTTGCATACAAGAACCTCGGCGTTCAGCTCTGGATGGGGCTCTCTCATGTTTCATCCCCCGGCCTGCGAATATGGTTAGCGTGTTTTGGCGTTGAGCATTTTGAGACCCAGGAGCCCTCAGACCTTGAATACGATCCCCAGCTTCGCGTGGTGGCAGAATGGCGCGATCCGGAACAGCTTCGGAAAGACCATTACGACAACGCTGTGACCGAAGCAATGCTGGAAGGAGCGGAAGCCGGTGACCGCCTGACCTACGCGTGGTACATGCTGCCGGTTGCGAGAACCATGAAAGCGTACAGCGTGCTCTTAAATCTTGTTGGAAGCCCCGGACCAGTGCCAGAGGGAATGTCTGCCACGGCGGCACTCAAGAACAAATATTACTCGAACAAGCATGAAGCGATAAAACGGGAACTTGCTCGCTTGGCGGAAGAATTTACGCGGAAGAAAGGATACGCAGCGCCGTACTGGGGTCTGCTGCAAATGGCGCGGGTGGCGAAGCAAACAATTGAAACTCGTTGATCTTTGGCGTGCCGCCGCAATGAACCACTGAAGTTGCGATAGCGAAAGTAGCTAGTGCCGCCTCCAAAAAGAGATATTGTGTTTTTGATGGTAATGGTTCTCAACGCAGAGCCGCCCCGACAAAGAACGTCGGGGTGAACAGAGGGCGCGGAGCAACGCAGAGTTGTTGACAATATTCCTCTGCGATTCTCTGCGGACGGAGTTTATCCCGCCCGCCCTTGGCGGGACGTCTCCGCGATAAAAAATACAACCTCATTTGGTGGAAGCAGTACTAGTCACCTTTACCCCGGAGGAGATTCACATGACATCGAAAGATCGCCTGATGACCGCAATCCATCGGGAAAAGCCAGACCGTTTACCGGCAACGATTCACCAATGGCAGGGATATCACCTGGAAGAATATATGGATGGCATCAGCGATCTCGAGGCGTTTCAGCGGGTTGGTCTTGACGCACAGATTCAATACTTCGAGGAAATGGCACAATTCTGGTTGGTTGATGCAGATTTTACAAAGCTGAACACGTTGACCTGGAAGGACATTCCAAGCGTTATCAGCAAGAGTCCGGATGATCGCATTATCCATCACACCATTGAGACGCCAGAAGGAATCCTGACATATAAGACCAGGGGCGATCGGAAAACGACCTGGATAACGGAGTACCTCATTAAACACGACGGTGATATTCAACTCATCAGGAAGTACATGCCGGTTCCGAAGTTGAAACTCGAACCGATCAGGAAAAAGTATGATGAACTGCGGGATCACGGAATCTTGCGCGGATTTGTCTGGGGCGATCAAGCCGGATGCTGGCAGCACGCAGCATGCCTGATGGATATCAGCGAGCTCATCGTTTCAGCCATGGAAAGACCGACATGGGTACACGAGCTGCTTCATGTTCTGTTAGAAAAGAAATTGCAGTTCATCGAATCGATGAAAGGGGCGGCATTCGATCTCATTGAAACCGGCGGTGGCTCGGCATCGTCAACAGTCATTTCGCCGGAGCTGCATAAGGAGTTTTGCCTGCCGTATGATACAGCAATGCACGAAGCGCTTCACGGCCTAAATTTTCTGGTAACGTACCACACATGCGGCGGTACGCATGGCATAGAAGAATACATCGTACAGAACGGTGCAGACGCCTCGGAAACGGTCGCTCCGCCAAGCGTTGGAGGAAACCAGGAGCCCTGGGAGCTGAAGCGGAAGGTGGGTGCACGCATTGCACTCATTGGTGGGGTTGATCAACACAACACGCTAACAACTGGTTCGCCGGAGGATATACGGAACAAGGTGTTTGAGCTCTTTGAGAAAGTCGGTGTCGACGGGGGGTATGTCTGTTCTGCCTCGGACCACTTTTTCGATACTCCTGTTGAAAATCTAAAGGTCTTCGCAGCCGCTGCAAAAGAGTGCGCCTACTAAATGAACACAATGCGCCAGCTTGCACAGATACACTTGACCGCAAACGAAATACAAAGGATCCGTCCATGAGAAACGTTCGCACAACGATTGCCATTTTTATGTTTGTCTTACCCCTCACCCTGTTTGCGCAAAAAGACCAGCCAAGGGTCGATTGGGATGCCGTGGCGAAGATCCGCGAGGAAGGATTTCAACGTTCGCAGGTAACGGATATTGTTGGATATATCACGGATGTGCTTGGATCGAGACTCTCCCTCTCCGAACATATGAAAAAGGCCCAAGGTTGGGCAAAAGTGAAGATGGAAACGATAGGTCTGACAAACGTCATCATAGAACCATTCATGGATTATGGTGCGGCGTGGGACAACGAGTACTTCTCGCTGCACATGATCGAGCCTTCGTATGTTCCCATGGTGGGATTTCCGCTCGCATACACACCCGGGACGGCAGGGAAACTCGTCTGCCCGGCGGTGATCGTCGACATTCAAGTAAAAGCCGATTGCGAGAAGTACCGCGGGAAGTTGAAAAATGCCGCGGTGCTGATTTCCCCAATAAACACGATAGACCTGGCCAATCTCCCAAAAGGTTTTTCCCGGCTCACCGATGAAGAATTGAAATCGCTTGAGGGCATGGCCGTACAACCGCCGCGTGTCTTCACGCCCCCCATACCGAATCTTGAACTGCTGAAACCCGAAGAGCGGATTGAATTTCTCAAATCGGAAGGTGTTGCCGTCATCCTCCAACATGACGGCGGCACCTTCGGGCTGGTACGGGGTTTCAGCCGGCCGGGCTCGAACAATGATAAATGGTCCCGCGAGAAAGACCTGAACTCACTTCCCATTGTCGCCGTGACGCCGGAATACTATAACCGAATGTATCGCATTCTGAAGCGCGACATCCCGGTAAAGATCGAGGTGGAGGTAAAAACCCGCATTGGTGAGTCGGTCGAGAAAGCGTGCAATGTGATAGGCGAAATTCCGGGGACCGATTTGAAGAACGAAATCGTTATGATTGGCGCTCACCTCGATAGCTGGCATGAAAGCCCGGGTGCCAGCGACAATGCTTCAGGTTGTGCTGTTGCTCTCGAAGCTGCACGAATACTCAAGGCAATCGGTGTTCACCCGCGGCGCACAATCCGGATAGCCTTATGGAGCGGTGAAGAACAAGGGCTTCATGGATCGCGCGAATACGTCCTTGCGCACTTTGGCGACCCCAAAACAGGAACCAAGCCGGAGTATGAGAAGTTCAGCGTCTATTTCAATCAGGATTATGGAGCGGGAGCGTATCGCGGCATCAATCTGCAGGGGAATGAGTTCGTCCGGCGGGTTTTTAGCGCGTGGATGGAACCATTTCGCGACCTTGGCATGACAACGCTCACCATCCAAAGCGTGGGCAGCACGGATCACATCCCGTTTGACAACAACGGATTGCCCGCGTTCCAGTTTCTTCAGGACCGGGTTGGCCTCGGTGGTCATTCGAACATGGATGTTTTCGACACGCTGGTGCCGGATGATCTGAAGAAGAACGCTGTCATCATGGCTGCGTTCGCATACCATGCCGCGATGAGCGATCAGCGTATTCCACGTAAAACACCCAAGTGAAAATTGCTCAATTCGGCATTCCCCGGTCGCCCTAAAAAGGATCGCTGGTTTGCGTTTGTTCGGAGACACGAGCCAACATCAAAGGTACGATCACTGGAACAACGCGCAACACAAGACTTCGAGCGCAATGCCTCATACCGGCAGAGCTCATGAAATCATGATCCGCTGTTCGTTATAGAAATCATCAAAGGAGAACACTATGCGAGTCCTCCTCTTAGCGGTGACACTCTTGGCGATGACCAGTTTGCTCGTTGCACAGGAGACCAGGACAGAAGTTACGAAACCGACCACACCCGCAGACGACGCGAAAGCCAACAGCGATTCCATCCCAGATGTTTATGCGCTCAACGGCCAGTTCGAGCGCGTGGTAGTGCTTCGTTTCAAATATCAGGCCGACCTGCTTGCTGGTATGGAAAAAATGGTCAAGGAGCAAAAGATCCGCAATGCGGTCATTCTTGCCGGAGCCGGGTCGCTCACGGGTTACCACTTTCATCTGGTGAGCAACCGTACGTTTCCGTCAAAGAACATTTTCATCAGGAATCCGGCGGCCCCGGCCGACCTTGTAAGCATGAACGGATACATTATCGACGGCCGCATCCATGCCCACATGACACTCACCAATGAAGACAAGGCCTTCGGGGGCCACCTCGAATCCGGCACAACGGTCTTCACGTTCGCGATTGTGACGGTAGGAGTTTTCAAAGATGGAATCGACCTTCGTCGCATTGACGACAAGACGTACCGCTAGTGCCATTTCTAGAAAGTAATTTTGCCTTTTGTCATTGGTCCTTAACGCAGAGGCGAAGAGGACGCGCCAGCCCGCCATGCGTTCTGGCGGGGAGCAACGCAGAGTTTATTGACAATGTTCCTCTGCGATTCTCCCCGCCAGACCCGCCCGACCAAGTCGTTCGGGCGGACCGCATGGCGGGCTGGTGCGGACGGAGTTTATCCCGCCCACCCTTGGCGGGACGTCTCCGCGATGAAAACCACAATATAGTTTATTTGAACTGGCACTAGTACCACCGCCGAGTAAGGAGAAACCTGAAACCATGAGTCGTTCATTAACGTATTGCCTGATTCTTCTTCTCCTCGCGCCTCTTGGCGCAGTCTCTTTTAGTCAAGCGAAACTTTCCCCAAAAGCCCCGGAGCCGGGACTGCTTTTCTATCTTTCCGGTGACCACGGATTCAATGCCGATTATTCTGCTGGCGGCACCCCCGCACCCAACTTTCTTCAAAACGTGACGATTATTCCCGGTGGTGCAAAAGGACCCGGCTTCGCGTGCGATAACAAGCAGGTCATGACATACTGGGCGCCCGGGAATATCTATGCAGAACGAGGAACCCTCAGTTTCTTCTGGCGGTCGCGCGAGCCGGTTGGGAAGACCGAATTCCCGATCTTCCGCGTTGGATATGCCGATCACTCGAGCTGGGATATGGTGTGGCTGCGTATCGACTACAATGGCCATGGCTTTGATGCGTTTGTGACCGACGTGAATCTCGCGCGTATTCGAATATCATATACGCTCCTGCCGTTTCCGCGACCGGAACAGTGGATTCACCTTGCCCTCGCGTGGGATGAAACGGTCGGAATTCGTTTCTTCGTTGATGGCAAACAAGTTGCCTGGAAAGACAGCGTGGTTGTGCTCTACGCGGGTCTGGATCAGTTTGGTCCCCACTCCCGCATCATAAGCCCATACCAAGTGCAAAGCGCCTACAACTTTCAGCGAGGGGGCGACATTGATGAGGTTCGCATCTATGACTGCATGCTTTCTCCGGAGAATATTGCCCGACTTGCAAAAGGTGAGTCGGCAGGGAACGTTCCGGCTCTGAGAAGGAAGCTCCAGGAATCCCGATGGAATTCAGAATGGCGGTTGCGGTATGGATGGAATCGGGAGATTCCTCCGTATCTGGATCAACCCTTCACGCGGGTGCGAAAGATCGAGATTCAGAATGCGTACGATCTGAAACGCTGGTGGTGGAAGGGAACGGACGGAATCCGCGAAACCACGTGGCCGGGCGTGTACAATCGATCGCGCCTCCCTGGACGAAACGATTATTTCCAGCTGCCCGATTGGGACTGCTATGCGCTGTCGGGAACATCAATCACCTTCTTTATGCCTGACGAAACCTGGAATCATCTCGAAATTTCAGGCGGCGCATGGGGAACGATGTCGCTGGCCGCATCAAATGGAAGCAAGCAGGATTCCGACGCCAGGGAGCTCTTCGCGCGACCCAAGGGGCAAGAGAAGACCATTCATCGATTGCTGAAGCCGGTGGTTGGGGGGCGACTACAATTCAAGAACGAAGAACAGGAGACTCCCATTGGAGAATTGTCTGCTTACAACATTGAAGCCGGAAGTGAACCTCGAGGCATTTGCACGCTTCGTTATTTCCTGAACAGCAAGTTGGAGTCTGCTGGCGACGAAGTGCAGCCGTTGCTGAAATTTGTGAATGGCCGCTTCCTGCCGGACGAACGGTCGATGATGATCGCCCTTTCCGAAAAAGGATCCCAGGCGAAGCAAAGGCCGAGCTCAGAGAAACAATTGCCCGTTGTGCACATCCTCATTCCGCATAACGCACAGCCCCCATCGTCACGGGGCGCAAATTCCGATTCCTCCTATCGATGGGGGGAAATCAACGGCGGACTCGACGGCATCGCCATAGATTTGCCGGCGATGAATCTGAAAGCGACCCATGACCAACTCATCCCCTTCAACATCCAGATAAAGGATCCTCTTTGGCCGGGTCGCACCATGCTCGATTTCTCCTTTTCTGTGAAGCCGGGGGAGGCGCGCACGCTGTGGCTTGATACGCGAGATCGGATATTGCCCAGAGAAAAAAGCCTCTATCTAACAATTGCCTCAGCGGTTTCGGAGTTTGGCCCGGATGCACTGGAAGGAGCTCAAATCCGTCTCATCTTCAAGGGGTGGAAAGAAGCATATCGTGAGCACGTTCAGGATCGGTTCACACAAGTGCGCGATAACTACGCATTTCTTGTCGAGGAGCGGCCGGACGACCCGCGGTTGAATCTCTACAACCGCTTCGAAAGTGACATCAAAGATCTTCTGACCGTGAACCCGAAACACTATCCGGGTCAGAATTACTGGTACGATCTCGACCACGCCCATGGAAAACCACCATTTGTACAACCCGTGGTGCCGGATGGAATTCCCGCCTGGGCTTTTCGGCAGATCGAAGATCTTCGATATTTCAAACGATTCGTTCTGTGGTGGATTGATAACCGCCAGATCCAAAACGGAGAGCTTGGTGGGGGGCTTTCGGATGACGATGATCTGACCAATTGCTGGCCCGGCGCCGCGCTGATGGGATGTGAACCGGAAAAGATAAGCAACGCCGTGCTTCGAGTCCTGGATGCCATCTACGAAAATGGAATGTTCACAGGCGGGCTTTCAACAATCCAGACAGATGGTCTGCATGCACATGAAGAGGGGATCGAAGCGCAAACGCAGGCAATGCTGGTGGACTACGGAAGCCCGAAGCAGGTGGAACGGATGATGGAAACGGTCCGAGCTCTCGACGAGAAGGTGATTCTGAAAAACAAGGCGGGTCACAGGCATTTTCGGTCAAGCTACTTCAGCGGCACAAACATGGCAGACGAAGGCGTCTGGGAGTGGTCGCTTCAGCCGCAGGAGTTTCTGCTCCTGCAGCCAGTTCTCACGCTTGCTGAATTCAACGGCAACCCGCGGGCGCGCCAGCTGGCAATCGACGTGGCAGACGGATTGTTAGCACATGCCAGGAAAGACGGCAATGGCAAGATCGTTCTTGATTCAGAGATCAACTTCACGAGTGACTCGAGCAGACCGTCTCCGCTCGGATCGAGTGGGATGCTTGCCTCAAGCATGGGGGATGGGGCGACCATCAACACGTCGTCGGCAGCGCTCCAGCTGCTGTGGGGAGCCTATCGGATGACTGGTGAGAAAAAGTATCTTCAACCCTTGCTGGATCTTGGCAATGGAGTTCTGGGACTGATCAGTCACGATGCGCTCGATATGCTAAACCTGCGAGAAACGTGGGGAAATCAAATCGCCGCAAAAACAACCCCAACGATGGGAACAGATCTGTACCGACATCTTGCCTGGCAGGTGACCGGGAATAAGTCTTATCTCGAGCACTACTATGCAGATCAGGCGGAATCGTCAGCGCTGAGGGAATACATCAATACCGAAGGATCGCTCTGGAGCGATCGGGTGTTCGCGGCAAACCGGGAATTGCAGCGCTCGAGGTTGGGAGGGGTCGCACTTGTCCGTGGGGCCATTCATTCGGGTCACGTTGTGAGCTGGAAATTCAAAGCACCCGCCACAGAACAGAGCGTCGCGATCCTCGTTCCGGAAGCAACCCCTTCCAATATCAAAATCATCACATACAACCTTGATCAGAAGCCAGTTGAAGCAACGATGACGCTTTGGAATATTGACCCCGGCACTTGGGAGCTTGTCCAGGGGCTCGATTTGAATGGCGACGAGCTCGTCGACACGACCATTTCAAAGCAGACGATCACTCTTGGGCGAAGTGAGAGTGTTCGGCTTACATTTGCGCCGCGAGCAACAACCATTCTAACGCTACAGCTCCAATCAAAATCAATCCCCTATTCCCTGCGCCCGGATCTTGGGATTGGAAGGGAAGACGTTACCCTCGAGGGAAACACGTTGCGCGTGAAGATCCATAGTCTTGGCTCGGTGGCCACATCTCCAACGACGGCCGCGCTCATTCGGGACAAGCTCGTGCTCGCCACGGCCCCCGTGCCCGCTATCCCGGCGCCGATTGATCTCACGCCAAGATGCGTGGATGTCGTTATTCCGTTGCCCCCGGGAATAGAAGCTGACGGCTGCAACGTGCAGATTGACCCGGAAAACAGTCTGAACGAAATCACACTCAACAACAATCGCGTCGATCTGCGGAAGATGGATACGATGAAGGTTGTGGACACCCGAGGCGACCGGGTCACCGCTCTCGCGAAGAAGCCGCGTCCCGAGCATATTGCTTTCAATGTCTCGGATCCTGCGGCGTTCGCAAAGTGGTATTGCGATAACCTGGGAATGAAAATCCTAAGGAAAAGCGCCCCCCCTGCAACAACGCACTTCATCGCTGATTCCGCTGGTACGATGACGCTCGAACTCTACAGAAACGAGAAAGCTCCAATTCCGGATTACACATCGATCAGCCACATTTCTCTGCATCTTGCCTTCACTGTCGACGATGTAGGCGAAATGAAAACCCGTCTTCTCATAGCGGGTGGGAAACTGGCAGAGGACATTGTCGTCACTCCATCCGGCGACCAAATTCTCATGCTGCGCGATCCATGGGGTCTCGCGCTTCAGTTTACGGTGCGGGTGTCCCCCATGCTGAAGTCGGGCGGCCTTCGGTTCGAACATCTCGCGCTGAACGTTGCCGATCCGCAGAGCGTGGCAAACTGGTATGTTGAAAACCTGGGGATGAAGGTGGTCAGACAGGGCGGCCCGCCATCGTTCACGAATTTCGTTGCGGACAATGGAAAACATATGATGATCGAGCTTTCCACGAGCGCTGCAGCACCCATTCTGGACTTGTCAAAGTTCAACAACGCATCATTGCACTTCGCGTTCGTTGTGGATGATGTCCGGTCGTTGCGGACGGGCTTGATTGAGACGGGAGCGACGCTGGCGGAGGAGATTCGCGAAACAAACGCGGGTGACCAGGTTCTCACACTACGAGACCCGTGGGGTTTTCCGATTCAGTTTATTAAACGGGGGGAGGCACTGCTGAAGTAAAAGATGTGGCGAAAGATCGTGATGTGGTGGGAAAGTCTCTGATGCCGGTGTCGCGTCTCGGAAGAACCCTGAATAAGTCTACAACACGATGCAGAAATCTAGCTGACACCAGCTCAAGCTTTCACGAAAACTCAATTTGCACCGACATCTTAAGTCTCTCGCGTTCTTGGCGGTTCTCTATTAACCGGCTAGAACCGGTTCCAGGCGACGTGATCGCCAACTGAGATTTTGTGCTTGTCGGTATATCCCGCATTGACTTCAACGACATACTGTGCCGGTTTCGTCGACGCGTACGACTGCTCCGAGTACGGAGTGGTGTTCTTGTGAATGGTGACGATCTGGTTCTTACCATTCACAAAGATCATGTCCAGAGACAGAACCGTGTTCTTCATCCAGAACGACCGGTCTTCGTCCCCCTCGAAAATAAACAACATACCCTGATTTTCGGCAAGCTTATCGCGATACATCAATCCCAGCTGGCGTTTTGACTCATCCTGGGCAAGCTCAACGTCAATTGCGGTGATGAAGTCCTGTTTCGCAGTCTGGAAGCGCACTTCACCCTGCTTGACAAATTCGTATGCTCCGGGCTGCGGGTTCGTGGGTGGTGTTTGTGTAATGGGCACGGGCTTATTCGATGGTTGGTATGTGAGCACTGCGATCAGCGCGAGGATCAGGAGAACAGTGCCGGCAACAGCGGCAATCGATTTCGGATTCTTCTTCTGTGGTTGCGGAGCTTGAACCTGCTTGTGTTTCTTGCTCATGGGATTCGGTTCCTGTCAGTGAAGTAAGACGGCACTATTTCTTGAAGAGACCTTTAATCGCATCCTCGAGCCCCTTCTTTTTCGCTTGTTCAACGCGGGCGTCGAGTTCCTTCTTCTTGCCATCGAGGAACGTAAGGTTCTGATTCACCAGGGATTCATATGAGCGGAGTTGCGACAGGGCTTCCTCCTTTTTCTGGTTGAAGAGTTTTTCGAACTCGGCCCTTTTCTCTGCAATTCGTTGGTTGACCTTGGCCCGGATGTCGTTTTGCAGCCGTGCAAGCTCGTCGCCAATGACTTTCTTTGTCCGCGCTGCCAGCTGATCGTCAAGATCGGTGATGAGAGCGACATCAAGCGGGCCGCCGGTATTCCACATCCGGAGTCTCACATTAAAGCCGGTGATTGAAGCCAGCACGTCCCTCGTGATGCGTTCAATATCATTCTGGGCAGCTCTGTCGAAGGCGAGAGAAAGATCGCGAAACGAGAGCTTCACATTGGTGTCGAAACGGTCCCCGGGAATAGAAGCCTCCGCCGAAGCGTCAATCATCGCTTTGCTAATGTGTGATGGAACAAAATCAGCTTGACCGAAGGCGATATCCCCCGCCGGGATGTGGGACGCCGTCACTTTGTATTTATCAATGGGAATCTCTGGTCGGCGATCGAACGAAGCGTCTATGGTGAAGCTGCTCCCGCCGGCCTTGGAGGCAGCTAGGGCGACCGTTAGGGGGAGACCTGTCCGGCGCTGATCATTGGTGACGTTTTGCACTTCGCCTTTTGCGTAAAAATACTCAGGGTCTTGAGCCTTGTCTTCGCCGCCGGATATTGCAATTTTCTTGATCCACCATTTGGGATACGAACGTTCGTCGGGAAACCGTATGTCTTGTCCCCTGAGCCTGGCCGGTCTTTCATAGTCAGGCTTCGGCATGTACTTCGGGATGTTCGTACGGGCAAAATCCGCATATGACAGGTAAGTGTTGACCTTTTGCAGGATCTCCCGGCCGAGGAGCAATTTGGCGATTCCCTGCGTGCTCAGATCCGGCAGCCGGGCAAGCCGACGCACCATTTCATAGTCAGCCCGGGCAAGATCGTCGATGGTGCTTGCAGACGCATAGATGCGGTTGATCTGATCCGTCACCGCCGTGCGGCGATTCTTAAACGTGTCGTTGATGCCGTTCAGGCCCTTGTAAGCGTTGTTCGCATTGTTGATAGCTGCGGTGATGTTTTCAATAGTTTTCAGTTCGTTCGGATTGATCGCCGCAATGTTTGCCTGAATTTCCGAAATGCGCTGCTTTGATTTCTCGATGTCGTTGAGTGTCGCCTCCCACTGTCCGCTTGCTTCCCGCACTCTCAGTTTCAAGGTATCGATATACTGAACCGTTCTCAGATTTTGAACGCTCAGAAGACTGTCGACCTTCAATTCCTTTCGGATTTTGTTGAGATCGAAGACAGGAGCTTTTTGTGCTTCATGCATGAGTGAAGCGGTTGCCTCTGAGAGCAGAGAGGGCCGGCTGGATTGTGGCGGAGGTTTCTGGAGGGAACCATCCGTCGAGCGCTTTGTGCCGAGAACGAGGTTGTTGACCCCCATCGTCTCGATAATATATTTTCCCCTCAGTAGCTGACCGAAATTCAAGGCAAACCGGACCTTACCGGTCTCGAACATGTTCTTCCATGGATCTCTCGCGTTCGCCACCTGGAGTCGTGAAAACTGAATGGCGATTGGCGAGAGAGAGACCCGGAGGTTGTCGATTTCAACCCTGGCACCAAGAACCGACTCACCTGCCGATTCGAGTCCAGACTCGACCCATTGATCAATAAACAGGTACACGACAAGGCATAAAACAACAAGAGGAATCAGGAGAAAGAATATGAACTTCTTGCGCATGTCTATGAACCCAGATTCTGAATCTTCTCGTACCATCGCACAGGGGCACTGGTGCTGATGAGCTGGTAGATTTTCCATTTCTCGATTTTTGCGCCAATGTGTGCCCGATACGCGAGGACGAAGCGCTTCATGCCGAAATATATCGGCAGAAAAAGGATCAAGCTGCAGAGAAAGCTTCCCATCACAACGGTGTTGTTAAAGCGGGTCAATGGAGCGATGGGGGCATTATACAGGCTGGTCCAGAGAGTGTGGAGTGATGGAATGTCTGTGAGAAAGAAATATCCCAGCGCATGGAGTACAGGGTCAACGATATAGGCAATGAGTGCAAACAGGGTCACCGACAGGAGGGCCGCGGACAGATTGACATCAAGGATAAGAATGACGAGCCAGAGAAGGAGTCCTTGAAGCGTCAGGAAAGGCATCAACCCGACGGCTGCACCAAGAGCAAATCCGCCAGCGATTTGCCGCGGTGTCTGGCCTGAGCGGAGAATCTGGATGAAGTTTTTGACGATCTGGATCCAAAACATGAATAAGTTTGCAGTTTAAAGTTTCGAGTTTAGAGTTTCAGGTTCCAAGAAACCAATGGAAAGATACAGGAAGGTGTGGAGGGATTCAAGTGGAGGCGGCGTAGGAACGCTGAGCCTCCAACCATCGTAGACCCGCGCCGGAAACTCATGGAAAACCCGACGGGTCTCACAGGTTTGATAAAGAGGGAATCAAGAGGAACGGAGTGCGTTGACGATATTCAGCCGAGCAGCGCGTACCGAAGGCAGGAACCCGCCAAGCAACCCCATCAGCAGGGCAAACGAAAGAGAGGAAATCACTATCGTTGGCGAGAGCGCGAAGGAAAACGCGAGCTCTGAAAATGAGCCGAAATTGAGGGTAGAAATCGTGAAGAACTGCAAGAACGAGGCAAAGAAAAGGCCCAGGAGGCCGCCGATCAGCGAAAGCAGCAACGATTCCATCAGAAAGGCCGAAAGCACACTTCGTCTCCGAAATCCAAGGGCACGCAGCGTACCCACCTCGACGGTTCGGTTCGCTACCGCGGCATACATCGTTATCATTGCCCCGATGGTCGAGCCGGCACTGAAAATCACAGTGATGAAAATTCCAAGAATGCTGATGAAGCCAGCCATAAGTTCGGACTGTTCTTCGAAATACCGTCGTTCGATTTTTGGCTCAAATTGCTGCAAGCGCGGTTCTTTGTCGAACGCCGTCTTGAATTCCGGGAATGCCTTCGGCTGGTCGAGTCTGAACGTCATAGTCGAGTACGCGCTCCGATTGAACGCGTCGAGCAACTGATCCGCATCTCCCCACATCTCCGAATCGAACCCGCTTCCACCGGCATCGAAAAGACCGACGATAGTCCAATTATCGCCCGCGAACCTTACCACATCACCAATCCCGGAACCGTCAAAACGTTTTGCGATTGCAACTCCAGTAATGAGCTCGCGGGCTCCCCAGTTAAACATCCGGCCCTCCTTCAATCGCACCTGAGGTCTCAATGTAAACACCTGTTGCGATACGCCGCGCACGGTGACGTTACTCAGACCACCGGTCGACTTGTTTAGATTGATGATGACGACGGGCTCGCCTGATGAAATCGGTTTTCCATCTGACGTTTTCGCGATGTACGGAAGCGTGACGATGACGTTGGCAGTTTGACGATCGATAATACTCGAGATCTCCCCGTTCGCTGCTTTACGGGCAACGAGAACGTTTTCATCCGATCCGGTCGCAATGAGGGTCTTCTGTACTCCGTAGGCCATCATCAGAACCGCCGAAAACACAAAGACAACGAGTGCGATACCGAGAACAGTAATACCGGTCGTGAGCCGGCGAGTGCCCAGGTTTCGGATCGTATATTTGAGTGGAATCTTCATGCAATTCAGAGTTAATGACTACGGTTTAACCGACATGGCGCAATCCATCAACAATTCGGGTTGTAAGTGCCCGTTGAATGGGAAATATCGACGCGACGAATCCAACGACAAGGGCTGAAGATACCGCAAGGATAATCGTGGTCGGTTCAACATTGAAAATCGGGAAGAAGCCTTTAGGAACCGCGGCCGCAAAACCGCCTACGAACGGAAAAGTCAGGAACAGTCCCAGTCCGCCACCAAGCCCAGAAATCAGCATTGACTCGCCCAGGATCAATCCGACAAGATGTCCCGCCGAGAAACCAAGCGTCTTGAACACAGCAAATTCCCGAGTCCGCTCCCGTGCGGACATGATCATCGTGTTGCCAACGACCAGCATGATGATGCCGATGATGACAAAGGACATGAAGTTCATGGCGGTGATGATGGCACCGGCGGCTGCAACGAATCCCTGCTGGAACGCGCGCTCAGTCTCCGTTTTTGTTTCCGCCCGCGAATTTTTGAATAAGCCATCAATCTGGTTCGAAATGGCGCCCGACTGTGCCGGGTCGGCAATGCGTATGATATACCAGCCGACATTCCCTGCCCGCTCCGGCGAATCCTGTCGTACACGCTCATCGAGATATTGCCAGTGGAAGAACATCTGGGTGGCGTCAGTTGTCTTGTCGCGCGGTTTGTAGATACCTCGAACGACAAACTGCCACACCCCGGGATAGATATCCCCCTCGACCTGAATGATGTCGCCGATCTTGAACTTGTACTGCTTGGCAAGGTCGGCACCGACCACACACGAGTTGCGTTCGCGCTTGAAGGTCTGGAGTTGGTCAGCGTCGAGAAGAAATTCCGGATACACATCGAAAACGGTCTCCGCGTCAACCGCCATTCTGGCGAAGAACTGATTCTTGTCGATATAAACACCCTGGAACCAGTTCATATACGTTACCTGCTCGACACCGGGAAGCTTCGCTATCTGATCGCGATAGGAGTAGGGGAGGGGGAAAATGAACGATACAGCCTGACGCGAAATGAGGCGATTAGCGGCAGAGGCCTCAACGCCCGCGTACCAGGCCGTGACCACGGTGCGGAGCAAGCCGAAGGCCATCACAGCGATGGATATGGCGAGGATTGTCAACGCCGTCCGGAGCTTGTGCCGCAGGGTGTTTTTGAATATGAGCTTAAAGACTTTCATGGTTCAGTTTTGACTGAATTCTCCCTTATCGAGATGCCGAACGATGTGAGCTTTTTCTGCGGCACGAGGGTCGTGCGTGACCATCACAATGGTCTTCTTGAATTCCTGATTCAACCGCTCGAGCAGCGTAAGAATCTCATTGGCAGAGTTTTTATCGAGATCGCCGGTCGGTTCATCGGCAACAAGGAGGGTCGGGTCGGTGGTGATGGCGCGCGCAATAGCCACGCGCTGTTCCTGCCCGCCGGAAAGTTGCTTCGGATAGTGGCGCATACGGTCTTGCAGGCCCACGACCGTCAAAGCCGTCTCGACGTGCTCCCGCCGTTCCCGCTTTGAGAGCGAAGTAAGCAACAGGGGAAGCTCAACATTTTCATATGCCGTCAGGACTGGGATGAGATTATAGAACTGGAAGACAAAGCCGACGTGTGTTGCCCGCCAGCTTGCAAGCCGTGATTCGTTCAACGCAACGATGTCTGTTCCGGCAACGTTGATGGTCCCCCTGTCCGGTCGATCGATGCCGGCGATGAGGTTGAGCAGGGTTGTTTTGCCCGACCCGGATGGACCCATAAGGGCAAGAAATTCACCCGCGGGGACATCGAAGGAAATGTTATTCAGAACGGGGATTTCAAACCTGTCCCGCCAATATGATTTTGAAATATCCTGTACGCGAATGATATGGTCCATACTCTCGTCTCTGTCCGTGATGCTCTTTGAAATCCAAATTACTGAATTTTTACGCGCGTTCCATTCTCGATTCGATCACCCACACTAGCGATAATCTTGTCGCCCGCCGAGATCCCCTGTGCGATTTCGACGAATGTGCCAAACTCTTTGCCAACGGTCACGGGGATTTCAACCGCCCGGTTCTCGCGTACCGCGAAGACAACCCTCTTACCGTTGCGGGTCGCGAGAGAGCCGGCAGGAACAGTCAACAACGATGTTGTCGCTGACTGTGCTGCGTCAGAAGCCTTCGTGAGGAATAAGACCTTCGCGCTCATCTCGGGCAGCACCCTGCTGTCGTACGACTTGAAGCCAACCTTCACCATGACCGTTGCTTTGGCTCGATCGGCGGTGGGGACAATCTTGGCCACATAGCCGTTGTAACGAATTGAAGGATATGCATCAACGGTGATTTCGCATGGTTGATTAAGCGTGATGCGCTCGATGTTGGATTCGGAGACATCCGCTTCCGTCTGCAGTGAGCTCATGTCTGCGATGGTGACGACAGCCGACCGCGAACTGACGCTTGCCGCCATGGGGGCCACCATCTCGCCAACATCGGCATTCTTTGTCAGCACGGTACCGTCAAAGGGGGCCCGGATCAACGTGTTCTCGAGAGCGACCTCTGCGCCGACAACCGCGGCTTTTGCGATGTCAATGGATGCCAGAACTCGTCGATGGCGGGCTTCCGCTGCGTCAAAATCCGCCTGTGTAGAAACACCGCTCTCGAGCAGCTTCTTCTGCCGGTCGAGCCATTGTACCGCGTCTTTGAGGTCGGCTTCATAGAGCCGGAGGTTTGCCCGCGCCTGATCAAGTGTAGCTTTGATGTCGGTATCTTCAATGCGCGCCAGGATCTCACCCTTCTTCACCTTATCGCCCTCGACCACAGCCAGGTACACCAATCGACCGGTCGCCTTCGATGCGACAGCCGCTTTCCGTTGAGCAACAACATAGCCACTTGCTGTCAACACCGCATTCGCTTGTGATGGCGATGAGAGGGCCGCGGTGGCGAGTTGAACTTCAATTGCCGAGTCGAACACGCGTGGAACAATAACATACCCAGCAACGACGAGAAGAACGACAACGCCGGTGATGATAACATACCTCAGCATAGATCGCGAGCCGCTGGAGTTTGGTTCCTCGCCACGCGATCGGTTAATACGCAAACCCGAAAGATCAGCGCTTTGATTTTCCATGTTCATGAATTCAATCGTTGAGAAAAACGACAACCCGCCAAGATACGAAAATTGGCGCTTACTTGTTTCACAACAAGATTTTGTTGGGGGTGGTTCCGGCGGCAAAAGATCAAGTCCGCAGGAACCCCACTGTTGCAGAGCGGTGAGCAATCGATGTAATTCCGGGATAGTTTCCAACAAGGCCGGGCTCTAAACACACGTTCTTTTTGGAGATCTACTCTTTGAATATCCATGCACTGTTGGTGGACTGCACGCTTTCTGTGTACCCCCCCACGATGAGGATTGTTCGATCGTTCAATAGCGACGCGGTCCCGTAGTAACGGGGTTGATCAAGCTCCGCCGCGGCCTGGAAGCGCTTCGTGAGAAAATCAAACACCTCGATTGTCTTGCTCCCCCCACAGATCAGGATATTTCCGTTTCCGAGTTGGACGACAGCCCCGGGAAACTTGAACCGAGGACTCACCATATCGGCCGTCGCGGTGAATTTCCGCGATCTCCAGTCATAGATCTCCGCGGTATTGTACTTTCCCCGCCACTCCCGTTCATCCGAACCGCCGAGAATCAGTGTGTGACCGTCTTTCAGCAGGATAGATGCGTGCTTATAGCGCGGGAGTTTCATGGTGCCGGCAGGAGTAAACGTACCTGTAGCGGGGTTGTACAGTTCCGCCGACGAGAGGACGGTGTGAGCGTTTGCCCCCCCAATCATTATAACCTTGCCGTCAGGTAGAAGGGTCGCTGTGTGCCCCGACCGGGGAACAGTCATTGCACCGGTGGGAGAGAATTGATTCGTCGCCGGGTGAAACAGGTCGGCGGATGCGGTTACCGTTGCATCACCGCCGCCGGCAATAAGCACATCGCCGTTCGGTAACAAGGTCGCGGTCGAAGCGCCTCGCGCTAGCGACATGCTTCCAACCGGTAAAAACGTTTGTGAAGAAGGGTTATACACTTCAGCGCTTGCAGTAATTCCGTTCTCCATGAAACCTCCTGCGATCAACACCTTGCCGCCTGGAAGCAACGTTGCCGTATGTCCGGCACGGCGGACATTCATATCGCCGGTGCGCACAAACAATTCTGTCTTTGGGTCAAACAGCTCCGCGGTGAGAGAATAGATCTGGCTGTGGCCATCGGGACCCTTCTTGAATCCTCCGGCAACAAGAACCCTTCCATCCTGAAGCACCGTCGCGGTGTGACTGGCACGGATCTCATGCATACCATGAACAGGAGCAAGGATGTGTGCGTTCTGAAGAGCCTGCGGATGAACGGGGAAGCAGTACAGGATGATCAACAATGCGCCAAGGGAGAAGCGAGACCCGGCGGTTGTAGTCGGTGGAGGGAAGTTCATCGGAATAGGGTTCATCGAAAACAGACTTGCCGTTTCGTGCATTGATGGTTTGTGTTGGATTTCATACGGTGTGTGCTCATACTCATGGAACACTGGAAGGGGGGAGATTAATTCCCAAAGCAAAACAGCAGAGACCCTGGTTATGCATTGATGACCTTTCGGAGTTTGTCGTTCTGTTTCGCAGATCGATACCCCCTTCAAGAGGCGGGTGTTCGACAGAAGTGTTTTCTCGTACGGATAACCTCCCCCAAGACACCACGCACAAATAGGAACCAGGCGGAAAGGCAATTTGTTCCTGCTGTATGAGAAATAACGGCCCGCGGACGTCCCTCTGAAACCGTCCACTTTTCCGGATCAGCGTTGGTCCAAATAGCGATGGGAACCCGGAGGGATGGGAGGTGTTTAATGAAGATACACGATTCGGAGAGGCCGGGCGGAAACGCCGCCCCACACCCTTCACTACTCACCAACAATCCATTGGAGGTTACTATGAAAAGAACGCTCATGCTTGCGGGAGCAGTACTACTTGCGCTGGTAATTCTTGTTGGGGGTGAATCCGTTGCGCAGGAGAAAAAGAACGCCGGTAAAAAAATGCCGAGCCAGGAAGAAATGATGAAGCGCTGGCAGGAATCGATGACGCCCGGTGCCGCGCACAAGAAACTTGAGATCATGGTGGGGACGTGGGACGCTGAAGTGAAAATGTGGATGAATGGGCCGGCCGGCGAGCCAACAATCTCCAAGGGTACTTCCGAGAACAAACTTGTCCTCGGGGGGAGGTATGTACAACAGGATTTCACCGGCGAGATGATGGGCCAGCCATTCAGCGGAGTTGGCTACACGGGATATGACAATTTCAAGAAGAGGTACGTCAGCTTCTGGATCGACAACATGAGCACGGCGATGTCCACCATGGAGGGGAATCTTGACAAGGAAGGAAAGGCGTTCACGACATGGGGGAAGATGGACGAACCCATGACCGGTGAGAAGGGAAAGAAGATTAAATATGTCACGCACATCATCAACAACGACACGCAGACCTTCGAGGTGTACGATGTAGTGGCATATGGGGACAAGAAGCCGACCATGCAGATTACTTACACGCGCAAGAAGTCATAGACTCCGGTTCATCAGGAATAGAATTGAGGCCCGGTATCTTTCCGGGCCTTGCTGTTTTGCCAGGAGACCACGGGGGCACAGGTGTTTCCGGGCGGCTATCAGCCATCGGCTCTCTGCTGAATGCTGAGCGCTGATCCCATCCCCTCGTTGCACCCGCCGTGAAAAAAAAGGCACGTTTGGAACAATACCAGCCGTGTCTCGTATCCACTAAGAGCACTCTCACACAGAATAATGCCCTATTTCGATCGGCACCCCAATCAATTTCGGCTCCTCTTCGGACTGCTTGCAGGCCATCTCCTTGTTCTTGTGGGGGTTACCTTCTATCAACTCGCGATCAGGCCCACCGATGAGAACCTGTTTACCAATCCTCAATCCAATCTCTACATCACAAAAGATTTCCCAGCCACACTTCTGACGGGGAAAAAGGGACAAGCAGACAACGAAGCACGTCTTGGTGATCTGATTGTTGGGGTGGAGAAAAATCCGGTCATTGACCGTGATGATCTGCGAAGGGAACTCGCACGCACACCGGACGCTCTGGCAGAAATCGCAATCTTTCGGTTTGGCACAAATGAAAAACGAATGTATCGCGTTACGAAAAGTTATTTGACCAACGAATTCATTCGCGACCTCGGGCCGACAGCCCGGGTAATAAACGTAACGGCGGGAGGCGCTTCCGATCGCGCCGGTATGGAGGTTGGGGATCTGATACTTCGGATCAACAGACAAACGTTCAAGAACTCCATTGATGCAGATCGCATCCTGGCCGAGGGGCAGGTGGGGAAGGCGCTCCTGTACGACATTCTTCGGAAAAACCAGGTGTTCTCGCTGCATGTAACGATAGCAGCGATTGGCGTGCCGTTTCCCGTTCTCGTCTCGACGCTGTGTGGGCTTTTCTTTTTCGGAGTTGGTCTGTTCCTGGGATTCGTCAGGCCGCGCTCTATTGCTGCGCGCCTCAGCAGTCTCACATTTCTGGCGTACGGCTATTTCATCATGGTGTTTCTTGTCAGGCGCGGATTCGGTATGTCGGCATTTGAGACCGTGCGCGATCTCACGATGCTGTTCGTTATCTTTCTCGCGGTCCCGCTCTCGATCCATGCGGGACACTACTTCCCAAAAGAGCGCCCTGAGCTGATCGCCCGACCATGGGTGCGGCGGGTTGGCTACGGGCTTGCCATTCTTGGGCTTCTTGGTGCGCTCGTGTTTAAGAACCCGGCCTTCTTTGGCGGCCTCGCAATTGTTGTGGTATACACAATCACCGT